>Ga0209284_10000573_pt1 | contig 59851 bp, 41 predicted proteins | sample FRY03_FD_187211 | JGI IMG/M metagenome (GOLD analysis project Ga0209284, IMG submission 187211) | Freshwater microbial communities from Lake Fryxell liftoff mats and glacier meltwater in Antarctica - FRY-03 (SPAdes) (version 2) | ecosystem: Environmental > Aquatic > Freshwater > Ice > Glacier...
GCCATACAAGGAATTCATTGATTCGTGGTAGTCCTGTACCTCAGTTGTTTGTGCCACGCAAAACCTTGCGCAACAATTCTCGTGTGATCAAAAAACAACCGCAATTCCCAATTTTCAACAGCCCAGTACCGTACTTAAACCGGCAAACCCATGATTGGTTGTAAACTCTCGAATATCAGCAGGCTGCTAGCGTTACTTCTTGTTTCGCTGCCACAAGCTGCGGCTCAGACTGAGGACGAGCCGCTGTTGGCGGTATCAATCGGCAATGCGATGCTGGAACGACGGTTTGTGCGAATTCGCACTGAGGAAGAACCTGTCGTGACGAACATCCTGAACAGCGATGTTCAGGGCCAGCAATCAACGACCACCGAAACACGCATTCGAATTTTGCCCGATGCAACGCGACTGCGATTTGACTTGATCAGCACTGGTTGTGTGAAGAGTCAAACAACGGGATTCAATCGGCAGGTGACTATTGACAGCACTGGTCAGCATACATTTGAAATCACAAAACCATTCTGGTTTGACGGATCGCGTTTTCTAACACAGCCGGGTCACGGCACAATTCGCGCATCACAGGCACCGCAACGAGTCGTCAGTGCTGTGGGAGCCAACATGCCGTTGCTGCGTCCTTTGTCGGACAGGATGGCATGGGAACAAGTGCATCGCCGTCAGGCACAAATCAATCAAGCTGTGGCAAAAGATGTTTCCCGCACCGTGTTGCCCAAAGTCGATCGCATTGTAGACAATGAATTCGCGAAGTTGGGGCGACAGTTGACTCAACTTCAGTCGCAGGTGGAATCGTATCTGTCCGAAATACCATTCACCTGGACGGCTCGATCGACGGACACATCGTTTGCAGTTGCTGCGGTTCCTCAGGTGTCTGATTTGCAAGCAAAGGAATCGATTGCCGCAGCGATCAACTTACCACCGCTGGCGGCCGACGAAGAAATAACGTTTTCGATTTCAGAATCCACTACTACGGCCTTGCTGGAACGTTTCGTATCAGCAGGAGCGATATTGACGGACACGCAAATAGAATCCGCAACTGAGGTCTGGAATCAGGCAGGCGAGGACAAATGGTCCTTTGCATCGCTTGCTCAACTGTATCTGCAGATCCAGCAAAATTCATCCGCGAAACCAAAGATGTTTTCGATTCAACTGGCAAAAGTGCTGCCTGTGGCCGTTCGATTTGATCGCGGATTTGTCTGTATCGACACGTCATTCCAGATTGTTCCAACGGTCGGAACACCCAGCGGATGGATGAAGATTACCTGGCGGCTCCGAGGCAAGGGAATCTCGAACGACGAATGGGCCGTGACGCTGCAACATATCGACGTCGGTGATCTTGAAGAATCGATCCCTGTTGGCACGATCAAACGATCACAATCGCGAGTCGCCCAACAGGAACTGCGAATACCTGTGGAATCCACATTTGTGCCAGATGATGATTCCATTGATGCCACACCAGCCGCTGAAAAAAATGGCAGTTCAGAACAGAACACGCTGGAATCCGGTACGGTCTGGATGACCATCGTGAAGAATGCCACACAGTCGATCTTAAAACAATCACCCCCCGTGATTCTGCCCAAAGAATTCGATGCGCCGAACGAACTTGTGGGCTCTGCAAGGCTTCGCATGGTGCGAATCGAATCCGTGAATGGCGTTTTTCGAGCAGCGTTTCAAACGGTCGATGCGGTAGTTATTCCGTAGTCGATAGTGCTGCAGCGTACGCTAGTCTTTCCAGCCTGACACGCCGCAAAGTACGTCAGTCTTTCCAGCCTGACATCCGGCGAATTAAGTCACCCTGGAAAGGCTGTCGTACTTCATTTGGATGTCCCGCTTCGGCAATGTTTGTTCTAAACGCGCGATCAACGGTAAAGAATGACCGGTTTCAACTGCCGTTCGACACCGCACAATCGCGCCAACCCTGATATCTTTCCAGGCAGGCAATAGTGGCGGGCTTGCAGCGTCGATCCTAAACACATCTTCTGCCCCAGGTAAGCCGTTCTTCTCTCAATCGATTCCTGAAGACATTCAGGTCAATGCCGCGAGGGGACGCAACTAGAACTGCCCAATCTGCCGAAATGAAGATCAAGCCCGTGTGTTCAACACGGGCTTTTTTTACGCCATCACGGCAACCATGAACAATGCTGAAATCGCCTCGATATTGCCTTGTCACGAAAGCCGTCAAGGCATTCAGCGTATACGAATGCCAAACCTCTTGACGAGTTTCGCTACCGAATTGGCGAGGACAAGTTCAATCAATTGGCCGTCGCGTTCTCTTCTTTCACAAAGCACCAACGCACTCCATCGGACCCAGTGATGACACAACTGTTGGCAGCAGTCTCCAGCGTCGTCGTTGTGTTGGAAATTGGTGAATGAGGTGGAATCGTGCGGCGTTCGATTGTGATGCGGATGGAATCGCCTTCATGATTGAATGCGCGCCATGTTCCCGGTGGCAATTCCCTGGGCAGCGGAATCAACTTCTCATCGTTGATATTTGCAGGTGGCAGCGCAGCGTCTTTCTGCGGGACAGAATTCGTCGCAACATTGGCATCGTTTGCAACGGAAGCTTTCGCCCGCGTGCCTCCGACTGATGCCATGGCGGCCGCGTCATGCGATTGAGCGACGACCAGACGCAGTTCTGTGGGGCGATCAGCATCCCAGATGGCCATGAAGGCAGCGGTGACCAGCACAAGTAAGAAGACACGAGCGTTCATTGCAGCAACTTTCCTGAAGGCGCAGAATTGCGAATTCTGGAAAGTCTTATCGTCATTGCGGGAAATGAGCGTTCGGCAAAATCTGCCAACTGGCTGTTCTGTCACACTGTTCGCTTGAGGTCAACCTGCCTGTGCCTGCAAAGCCGGTCATGCGGAATAGTCGTATCCTGAGTCGTCTCGCACGATCCCATGCGGGCATTTACTTACCATAAGGCAGAGCGACTCGCTTGCCCGACGATGAGCGATCGGGCACCGGCAATGGAGGGAGCAACGGTACGTCGTAGCTTACGGGATCCAGCGGATTTTCTGCTGCAGGAGCACCTTCTTCAGAAAGTGGATCAAACAGACCATCTTTCGGCGACAGCGAATTTGAATCCATCGGAGTCATATCCTGCGGCATCGGAATTGGCATTGGAACCGAATCGCCATCGTTCGGCGGCATCGGTGCAGGCTTGGAATGGGAACCAGGTGGAATGGGCAGCACATGTGGGCCGGATGGTGCAAACGAACGAGCATCACCGCCTTGTGAAGAACTGCCATGACCGTTCATTGATGGTGAGTTCTCGAGGTTGCCGTATTCCCAGCCACCACCAGACGAAAATGTCGTGGCATCAGCCGTAAACGGTTCACCACAACCACAACTGCTGGGGCTTGACATCGCGGAATAAGCACCGGAATTAAACGTACCGTCAATCTGCCAGTTTGATGTCATGGCCGACGCGCACGAATCGCATCCGCAGGCAGCTCCAGTATTGCAGACTGGCTGGCCACAAACGGTCTGCGGATACATAACTTGATCTGTAAGAAACGAACCACAGCCACACTGCGAAACGCCGCACGATGCAGCTCCGCAGCTTCCACAACTGCCGTTGTTCCTTTGCGGCGCTTTCAACCACGAAGGTGCCGATCGGCGAAACTTCGTGGCCATTTGTTTGAGCGGTCTTTGACGAGAGTGCTGCTGGCAATTTGCCTGACAGCCCTGATCACCCGGAAAGAGAGGAGGTGTGCAGGAACAGCCATTGGATCTACCACGGCTGTTGGGAACATTTCCGACGAGACCGTGCTCACCGCAGCCACATCCGTGATGGCGATTCATACTGCAGCCAACCAAGCCAGCGGTAAATAGACAAGTCAACACAAGTACGCGATTAAACATGTAACTTATTCCAGTGAAATCAGCACCGTCAGATCAAAGCGAGCGTTTCGCAACCCTATTTGGACGTGTCTGGATCATCGGAAATTCAATTTGGTAAACTTTAACGGTTACGTCGATATTTCTGATAATAGCGAGTTTTCCAGGTGTGGCGAGATTTGGTGGATCGTAAACCAGTGGATAAAATCCGGCGTAATCTGCTGCTTGGTAGAAATCCCTTGTTGACACATTTTAAAGTTGCGATCTTTGGCGTCCCGTGTGACAAATTGTTCGAAAAGAGGCGTGCTTATCATAACCCTAAGCGTCAGCGAGGGATTTGTTGGCGCGCTGCCGAAACAACACAAGTCAATCCCTCACTCACGTTTCGGGTTGTGATGTTGGCATACGCGCAACTTCAAAACTGACAAATCGGGTTACGATTAAATCCACAGCCTCATTTCTGACCTCGCAAAGTATAACGAAGAACTACTTTCCCCAATGTCATCGAATTCTCCATCGCCTGCAGCAAAACATGAATCCGATTTAAGCAGCGTCGTTATTCATTGCGAACGCGCCACTATCTCGGGTCGCCACACAAAGGTGCTGCGGCGGATTGGAATCAGTCTGCTGCTCGCCTCGCTTCTTCTGAATGTATGGTTCATCTGGGAACCATTTTCCTATCGCCGCCCGGCCGTCGCAGAGCAACATCTCCAGGGAACGGCAGGCGCTTCAGACCGCATCGCAGTGATCAATTTTGAGGGAACGATCAGTCCACCGTTCACCAGTCGTTGGCTGCGGCAGCTCAAGCAGGCTCAAGAAGACAAATCCATCCATGGCGTACTGCTTGTCATTGACAGCCCCGGAGGTTTTGTGGCGGACAGTCACCAATTGTATCGCGAGATTCAAAAACTGGCGAAAGAGAAACCCGTCAATGTGGCCATGAAACGCATCGCGGCATCCGGTGGTTACTACATCGCCATGGGTATCGGAAAAGAAGGAGTGATCTATGTCGAACCGACAACCTGGACGGGATCGATCGGTGTCATCATTCCTCGATACAACGCGACGGACCTGGCGGAGAAATTCGGTGTGAAGTCTGAGCCCCTCGTGACTGGTCCTTTGAAAGACACGCTGAATCCATTTCGCGACATGACAGATCAGGAAAAGACTGTCTGGGGCGCGATTATGGAAGATGCGTTCAGTCGCTTTGTGACAGTGATTGCTGACAATCGTCCTGAGCTTGACGATGCAGCCGTTCGGCAATTGGCCACAGGTCAGATTTACACAGCCAATCAGGCCGTAGATAACCATATGGTGGATCGAATCGGATATGTCGAAGACGCAATCGAAGAGATGGCGCATTCGTTAAAGCTAACGTCCTATGAGGCGATTGAGTACCGATCCTCGCCCGGACTTATCGACATGCTGATCGGGGCGAATGCGTCTCAGCCCAAAACTTTGAACGATCAGATTCTTCAGGCCAGTGTGCCGCAGGCAATGTACTACGCTTCATGGAATCCATGGATTCCATAGGTTCATTGTCACTGAGGCTTGATTGTCACTGAGGCTTCGTTCTCACTGAGGCTTCGTTCGGTATGAAGCTGACAAACAAAGGAGGCTCGACCAGAAAACCGGTCGAGCCTCTCGTGGCACGCGTTCAGAAGCTGGCACAAGCAACTTGCGTGTAGTCGTTTTGTGCGTTGTTTCTGTCGCGTCGAACAAGGTTACTTGGCAGGTTCTGCTGCAGACGGAGATGGTGCAGGAGCAGGTTCGACCGGTGCAGGAGTTGCATGTCCCGGCCCAGGATCAGCCACCGGAACCAAGTGTTGCATATCAGAAACGCTGCCGCCTGAACAACTGGAACACGATGAAGCAGCAACGGTCCCACAGCCTGATTGGCAATGCTGGTGGTGTGGCTTTACGCACTTCACTTTTGGGCAGCGCGCCTTTGCAACACGAACATGTTCGCACTTGGTGCAACTTTTATTGACGCGTGCGCTCGCGTCGTCGGCAATGAAAACGAATACCATTGAAAATGCAGCAGCACTCAACATCAACTTTTTCAACATACATGGACTCCGTATTTGTAACAACAGGTGATCGAAGGCACACAGTTTTGTCAGGCACAGTTTTGTCAGGCAAAGTTGTCAGACTCAGTTGGCGTGTTACAAGAATCTACAACATGGATGGCTGGCGTCGTTATAAATTCGGGCAAAGGTTGCAGTTTGGGAATTGAAGTGAATCGATTGATTTCTTTCGAACTGTTATGGCGGCTCTACGAACAAATCGTGTCGCGGAGTTTACATTCGATCCTGCCGGTCACGTCGACTCTGCACGGCCTGAAGCCGATAATGTCTATCGCATGTGCCACATGTCAAGAGCAGCCCACGCCATCAGATCATTGCAATGGCTTTTTGAAACGAGCGTACATTTCTTTGCCAATCGCGACGCGGTCCATAACCTGAGTTTTCGGTAGTGCTTCAATTCGGTCCAGATCGGCGAGAAGCAAGTCTGAGAGTTCGGGCTCTGTCTGCTTCAGTATGACAATATCCGCTCGCATCTTTTTAAGGTCAAACAGATGAATTCCAGCGGCATCCGCATCCGCGAGCGTTAGCCTTAAGCGATCATACATGGTGATCTTTGAAACGGCATCAACTTCGGGATCGGGTTCCGCTTGCGGCTGACACCCCTGGATTGTACTCGCAGTGACAAGCATCAGGAGAAGGTAAAACGACATGCGGACGAAAACAAGCCCAGGCACAGACGACTCCTTTGTTTCAAGTTTCACGCCACATTCCCATGACGAATGTCAAATTTTAGCGATTGAAGATTGGCATTGCCAACGTTGCCTACGGCGTAGGCGATGGCACTGCTCGCTGCCCTGAAGGATTTTGACAAGTAAACACACTGAGTAAAAGCGTTTCTTGGGTTGCGATTCAGGCCCATCCGGGCCTGAACGCAAATTTATGGACAGATCAAAAATAATCATTCCGGACAAGCCTTGATTGATCACTATCACAACATTGCTTGGCTAATGAAAGTGCTGCTGAAAATCCTTCACAGGGCTGCCCTTGCACGGCAAAATGCGTTGGTGCCCTTGAAACCCAGGGCGTTGCACCAGGCTGACTTGCCAAGGCCCGTTGGGCCGAATCGAAATATCGCAATGTTAAGTGCCGTTGCGGATACCGCCTTGCCGTTCACTGAGTCCACGCCATAGGATACAGGGGCGATGGAGCCGTGAAATGCCGTGTTGAAATTTACAAAGTTATCACCCATGACTCAGTGGCATCAGTTTGAAATCACTCTTCCGGCGTTTGCCCGAGGCTGTCATCTCGTTACGCAGTATGTGCTTCAGGACGTTGCAATTTTGAATCGATGCCGCGTCGGTCTGATGCATGTCTTTATCCAACACACATCTGCGTCGTTGACGATCAATGAAAACGCCGATCCCGATGTTCCACGTGATTTAGGAATGGCGTTGGATCGTCTGGCTCCGGAATCATGGCCGTACCGGCATACATGTGAAGGTCCGGATGACATGCCCGCTCATGTCAAAACAGCGCTGACCGGTACATCGATTTCCATACCGATTGCCAACGGTCGACTATTGACGGGCACGTGGCAGGGAATCTATTTATGTGAGCATCGCAACCATGGTGGTCGGCGTCGGCTCATCGTCACGGTGCAGGGTGATTTTGAGTCTGCGTGACTCCGCAATTGACTCCGCGAAATCCATATCACAACATCAGGGCGTGGCGGACTTCTCACCAGCAGCCGTTCCGACACCCGTCGGAGCACCGGGAGCTGGTTCTGGATTGGCTGGCATTTCAACAGAATTTGATGAGCCACCACAGCCGGAAACGGCAGCCGCCGAAAACAAACCGGCGATAACGATTATTGTGAAATAATATCGGTTCATAGCACAAGGCATTCCTGGCACAACGTTAAAACTCGCCGACTGTCTTTCCATCCTGCATCGCTGTCAAGCGACGGAAAGTCTCTGTATCGATATTCTTTGAGAGAGCTCGCACAGAGCCATCGGCCAGTGCAAACTGGATGATACCTATGTGAAAACTTTCGAACTGATACCAGTTCTGCGTGGCCGTGTTGGAAAGGCCATACGCCTGCATCATGATACCGCCACTGATCCATGAAAAGTTGAAGTCGGACCCGCCGGTGACTTCTCCAAATAACAATGTGTTGCTTGTACCGTCGGTCACATCACGAAAGTTGAATTTCGTGCGAGAACCAAAAATGCCCTTCTCCGGTGCCCAGGCATTTGAGAGATTTCCAAATCCCCCGGCAACGCCCAGATAGTTCGTTGGGCCTAACGAAAAATTTGCTGGGTTGAAAGAATAGATAGTGGCACTGCCGAGGTTTGTGCCAATTTCGTACGTGTGCAAAAGGGCGACCTGTCCCAACTTTCCTTCTTCGGTATCCGAGGGGCAACGGACTGCCGAGAGCTTGGCTTGAGCGACTGCAAACGTGGCATTGTCGTTAAAGTATCCAGTCTCCGGCAGCAGGCTCCCTGGACACATTGGATCTGGCCGACGATCGACACCCTTCCAAACGTTGATTCGGTCGTACACAACGCTCTGTTCAAGCTGCGGCAACAATTGCGGAACGATGCCAGTCCATTGATGATCGAAAAAACCACTTGGTGCGGGCACGACAGTATGTGCCGGCCCAAGATATCCTGCTGGAAACCGGCTGTAGGTGTCATGAAAATTGTGGCAGGCCAGAGCAAGTTGTTTCAGATTGTTCTTACACTGTGTTCGGCGAGCGGCCTCGCGAGCCTGCTGGACGGCAGGCAGCAGCAATGCAATCAGTATCGCAATGATGGCGATCACGACCAGCAGTTCGATGAGCGTAAATCCTCGCCGATCCGTGTGGCGGTTCTTTTTTACAGATTTTCGGTTCATCGCCCCTGCCTCTGAGAAACAAGGGGATATCTGTACCCAGCAAGGAGCCGTTTTGCAAGTGGCCAATGTTCCTGTTTGATAGAATGCTCCAATGTTCTGCGACTTCGCACGTCAAATCAACTTCTTCCCGCAGAAAAGTTGCAGAGGTGTTCTTTCATGCCTTGGATTGTAAGTTGGCATTTCTGTCTGACCGCTAAACGACGGGCAAGAGTGCCCATGTCTAACCACGGATGACGATTTCTTAGAGCCTTGGGACCGCCTGCATTCCTGCGACGTTCCGTTTCGCTTTATCACTGGGCAACAGTGCTCTGAATACTTGCATAACTCGTCAGCGAATATGAGCGAATTCTCACTTTCCCCGCATCAGGTAAGCTGTCGATTCAATGTGTATTCGCAACCCGAAACGTGAATGAGGGATGAAATAGTGCGGATTCTTCGACTCAAATCCGGCGCTGAGCCGTCGGTTTCCGACTCAATCGACAGCGTTTAAGGAAGATTAGAAAAAAAATCCTACATCTCCAAAAATTAGGAAATGTTCGTTTGGCATGGGAACTGCGACCGGGTAAGCTCCTACAGTCAGTCTGAGTCAATCGCGAGAAAACTCAATCTCCATCATGGGAGACGTCTGGCTCAATTGTGTTCGCATTGAATTGTAGAGTGTTTTCTGTTTCGTTCTAAGTTTTTTGAGTTTGGAGAAGTTATGAACAGGTACTCTTTCCGACGTGCTGGTGCATTTGACAAACGAAGTGGCTTTACGCTCATTGAGCTTTTAGTCGTGATCGCGATCATCGCAATTTTGATTGCACTTCTGCTCCCTGCGGTTCAGCAGGCTCGCGAAGCAGCTCGCAGAACTCAGTGCAAGAATAATCTCAAGCAGCTTGCCTTGGCAGCTCACAACTTCCATGACATCTACAACCGATTCCCGGCTGGCAGTTTTGGTTCGCCTCAGGATGCCTCAATCGTCTACGGGGGAAATCAGTGGTTGGGAGTGTTGCCTCAGCTTCTGCCGCAGCTGGAACAACCCGCTCTGTATGAAAGAATTGCGGTTTGGAAAGGCGTTGATCGCCGTCCAGATCCAGCAAGTCCGGGAAATTTCATCGCCGAGAATAATTGGTGGAACGATAATGTGACCGACGATACCTGGACGATTTCTCAGGCGAAGCTTTCAGCATTCCGATGTCCTTCTGATATTGAATCAGCCACTTCCGGAATTTTCATCGCTCTTCACACTTTCTCTCTGCCCGCCACACCGAACACTTTAAATATCACTGGCGGCTTCTTCGGTCCCCCGAACAACGTCTCCGGGCAAACCAGCTACCTTGGAGTCGGTGGTGGCGGAAGCAACGTGCAGGGGGCTTGGGAATACCGCAAGGGAATCTTCGGGTCGCGAACAAAGTTTTCGTTCCGAGATGTGACCGATGGGACAAGTAATACACTTCTATTCGGCGAAGTGACAGGTGGACCACTCTACGGGCATTCATGGATGGGCGGTGGCTACATGCCGGACGCATGGGGTCTGCCTCAGGCGGCTCCGTTCGAAGGTAGCTGGAACCATTTCGGCAGCTACCATACCGGGATCGTCCAGTTCGGTTTGGCCGACGGTTCTGTTCGTTCAATTTCCAACAACATCGACTTCCGTAACGTGTTCCGCTGGCTCTCGGCAATGGGCGACGGCAGGGTTGTTGGAGATTTTTAGTTGATTTCCTGAGATTAATTGTGTTTCTTTTCTTTTAAGATTTCAAATTGATTTCCTTGAGTTTCCAAGTGAACGCCGTCCCCTCGGGTGCGTCGTTCTTCGAACGATTTGAACGAGGCCAATCAATTATTTCAAAGGAACCATGTTCAGTGTCAAAAGGCAGAAGAATGTTCACGCTTGCGCAGCTTACCATCGGACTATGTCTGGCGGCAGGTTGCGGGGGTGATAGTAATACAGTTGAGATGCCAACTACCCCGGCCCCGCCACCCAGCACGGGCCCCGTCGGCGTGGATCCGGACGAACCTGCGGATCCGACTGCGGGGACAACTTCGATAGATGCTCCTCCTGCAATGGACCCCTGATAGACAGAACTCCAGGCTGATCTACTTTTGTACGGTAGGGCAGGTAATGTTTTGGAGTTTTATAGCAGCTTTTGCCCCGTGAGACACTAATGTCTTGCGGGGTATTTTTTGTGTATGACGAGGATGTTTAACAGCTTTACGGTTTGAGTCCGTTATGCCGCCTGGACAACGTGCCGCTCATAAGTTGTTGCAGTTGTTGAGTGTAGGCACCAATTAAGAGCCACCGATTTTCGGACCGGCATACGTCTTGGAAAGCGCGATCATCTGGTGATGTTGCCGAAGCCCGCTACGCGAAAGAGAACGGAAAATAGGTTAACGCACCTTGACCCCTATGTTTGTTCTCAAAACGCGGTGACGCGACAATCTGACGTGAAGACGTGCATTTCATACACACACTTGCTCAAATACTGGGCGATGATGTTTCTATTTGGAGCACAAACAGATCGCACGTCCATACAGTCTAACGAAAGAGAATTTACCACCGATGCTGGCAGCATCCGCCACGGTAAGTTCAATTCTGCTGGTCGCCTAAGTCACAGTCGTTCACATGTGCGTGTTTTGGAATTTACGTCATCCACGAAGAATCCGAACTACCCAACGAACCAGCAATCAAACGGTTGCTACGGATTTCGAGGTCACCAGAACGGGAGAATGCTCTATGAATCTATGCCGTCGTATTCACTGCATCGCAATGTCGGCAATGCTTGCCGTCAGTTCAGTGTGGGTCAGCAGCGTCTTTGCTGACGACCTCCGTGACGCGGTGCCCGTCGATGCCTATCTCGCTGTGTGGGGAACGCAGAATTCCGAACGCGATTACATGCAGGAACCTCAACAGGCCGTCTTCAAGGAAATTGAAAAGTCGAAGATCTTCGAAAAGTCTCTGCACATGTTGCAGAGTCATCTGTCTGACGGTGACGCTCAACAGTTCCTGACCATCAAGTCGGCTCTGCAAAACGCCATCGCGCCTGTCGAATGGCATAAGCTTCGCGACGCCAGGGAAATCATGTACGCCCAAAAGATGGAAGGCCCGAACGCCCTGCATCTGGTGATGGTGCGTATTCCGGATGGCGGTGCAGAATCTCTGCGACACGCCATCGAAAATCTGATGACGCTGGTTTCGGGCGCGACAGATGGAAAATTCCCGATGGCGTCGGAAAATATCTCCGACGTCGAAATGAAGTTTCTTCAATTGCCTGCAGAAGTACCGCTCACGTTTCAGCCAGCCGTTGGTGTTCAGGGCGACGTGTTTGTGTTCACGACTTCCCTGAAGTTCGCAAAGACTGGTCTCGACCTGCTGGCCAATCCGTCAGCGGAATCCAAATTCGACGATCCTCGCGTGATCGCCGCCTTGCAGAAGATGCCAGCGCCGGAAGACGCACTGGTATTCTTCGACGGCAAACAGTTGTTCCAGCAACTGCATGAAATTCCAGAATTCATTCTTCGAGTGAGTCAGGGGCAGCCGGATGCGGAACGGATTACAGGGCTGCTGACGGAATTGATCAACCAATGCAGCGTGATCGACCATGAAATCAGCGTGGAATACACCGAGGGTTTTCAACAACGTACGGCAACCTTCGGTCAACTGACGGAGAATCCGCGTGACACGGTTGTCGGCCGAATGGCTGTTGATCAAAAACCATTCGAAAACTGGATGAGCTTTATTCCGGAAGATGCCGTTGGCTTCTCAATCAACGCTGGCTTCAATTTGCTGCCCATCCACGACTGGCTGATGAAGGAAATCCCGGCGCGATTTCCGGAAGTGGTGCCGGCATTGGATCAGTTTGCGGTATTCCAGAATCAGCACGATGTGCATTTGCGAGAAGACATCCTTCAAGCGTTTTCTGGCGAATTTGTTTCGATCTCGCTGCCTGGTCCGGTAACAATGTTCGGCAAGCAATCAGACACTGTGTTGATGTTGCGATGCTCACAACCAGATCACGTCGAAGAATTGATTCATCGCGGTATCAATGCGTTGGCAGAAATACCAGCCGTCGCGCGGCAAGGGCTGTCGATGAAAGATGTTCCTGGCCTGGATGGATTTCAGCAACTTGATTCTAGCGCCTTCGCCATGGCACAGATTGCACCAGTCATCGGTTTCCATGATGGCTGGATGATCGTCGCCTCGAAGGCGTCCGCTGTGAAATCTGTGTTTGCTACAAAAAGTGGTGATGCCGCTTCATGGGCGGATGGAGATCGTTTCAAAGAATTCGGACTCGCAATCAAAGGGCCGGTGCAATCGATCAGCTTCACCAACACTGGCGAAAATATCCGTGCGATGTCGCAGACCATGCAGATGCTTGGCACCATGGCTCCATTGATGCTGGGCGCGGCTCGGGCGGAAGCTGGCGAAGATGCGGCGAAAGCGATTCAGATCGCTCAGGAGGTGTTGGGGCTGCTGCCTTCCGTCGGGCGAATCATCGGAAAAATGGATTTCTACGACGCGACCATGGGAGTCTGCGAAGCTGGCTCTGAGCCAAATACTTATCTCCGCAACACAGTGACTTTGATTGCCCCGCCAGCACCAGCGAAGCCGGCACCTCCGCAGGCTGGCAACGCTGTGGAGAAGAAGTAAACTCCAGAAGAAGTAAGCACCCACGCACAAATTATCGAGCATAATTCGTTTAACGGCGAGCCCTGGGTGTTTGTGAGTTAGAAGTACACGGGTGCTTTTTCGGCCCCACTGGCCCTGTGCCAGTGAACCACAGGTTTGGAAACTAAGCAGGAGCGGCACGAACGCAACAGGTCTGACCCGACTGGCTTTACGCCAGTGGAACAGAGGTTTGACAACTGCGATGAACGACAACGCACAGCGTCGTTTTCGTTCGCGCCAATTGGACTTCGCGTCTTATGATGACAGGACGATTATGATGACAGGACGATAAGAAACACAAATGAGAATTCCCCCTCACCCTATCCCTCTTCCCCAGTTCGCGATTCAACAAAAACCATACGCCCTGTCAGGGCATCGCACAAAATGCTTTGCCCTTTCTGGTCAATGTCCATTGAATATTGTTGTCAACCTGGGGCGGCGTTCATCCGCATTCACGGATTCACTTGCCCCAGGCTGACATGCTGGGCCCCGTTGGGGCGAAACGCGGTTTTTCCGGCCTTAAAGATCATGGTCTGTCAGCCCAACGCGACGCCACTGTCTGCCACGGGGTAAATGTAACTTTGCTGCTTCCAACCCCAGTCATTAAGCGGGGCATTGCTTTTATTACCACACAACATCGCGAAAGCATCTCTATGCATCGAATCATTTTGGCTGTCGCTGCGATATTTTTGATCGCAGCTACTTCTGTTTCGGCACAGGAAAAAAAAACTCGCGATCAGAAGGTGCGTGAGGATCGTCAAAAGGTAACGTCTGAAGGATTCTGGATTTACAATGATCTACAGCGTGCTTTTGAGGTCGCAAAGCAGACTGGTAAACCAATACTGGTCGTCTTGCGATGCATTCCCTGTGAAGAATGCGTGAAGCTTGACGATGAACTGGTCGATCGTGATCCAGTCCTGCGTCCGCTGCTGGAAAAATTTGTCTGCCTACGTATTGTCTCCACCAACGGTCTCGACCTTTCACTGTTTCAGTTTGACACTGACCAGTCATTTGCCGTATTTATGCTGAACGCTGACCGGACGATTTACGGCCGATTCGGAACGCGTTCCCATCGAACGGACTGGATTGGTGATGTCTCGTTGAAGGGCCTTGCCGATGCACTCACGGGAGCTTTGGAACTTCACAAAGATTATCCGAGCAATGCTGCAGCGTTATTTAGCAAAACGGGGCCAGCTCCGTTGTTTGGGCACCCAGAAGAATTTCCGGCGTTGAAGGACAAGTTCACCAGCAGTCTGAACTATGAAGGCGATGTGGCAAAAAGCTGCATTCATTGCCATCAGATTGGCGACGCCGTGCGTGACTACCACCTGGCAAAAGGCGAAGTCCTTCCAGCATCGGTACTCAATCCGTATCCGCATCCAAAGTCGCTGGGACTGATTTTGGATCCGGATCATCGGGCGACAGTGAAGGGCGTGCAGCAGGATTCCATTGCTGCAAATTCTGGATTCCAGCCTGGTGATAAGATCGTGAGTCTCCAGGGACAGCCTCTGCTTTCCATGGCCGATCTGCAGTGGGTATTACATTCAACGTCACCGGAAGGCGGCGAGCTGAAAGCGATTGTCAATCGCAACGGGACTGATGCTGAGGTGACCATAAGTCTTCCGGGTAAGTGGCGAGAACTGGATGACATTTCGTGGCGAGTCAGTTCTTGGGGACTTCGACGCATGGTGACCGGTGGTATGTTACTCGTCCCAGTCAAAAATGAAGAACGGGGCAAAGACGGAATTCCGTCGCAAGGGATGGCTCTGCGAGTTAAGCATTTGGGCCTGCATGCTCCTCATGATGCAGCAAAGAGGGCGGGCTTTCAGAAGGACGATATTATCGTCGCTTATGATGGCCGCAACGATCTGCTCACCGATTCAGATGTGCTGCGGCATGGCGTGACGCAGTACAAACCTGGTGATGAAATTCAATTGGAAGTCATTCGCGGTGGTACTCGTCAATCTTTCAATTTAGTTTTCCAGTAGCGAAACTTGTCAAGAGTTTCGGACGGCCAGCTTTTTCCAGTAGCGAAACTCGTCAAGAGTTTCGGACGGCCAGCTTTTTCCAGTAGCGAAACTCGTCAAGAGTTTCGGACGGCCAGCCATTCGCCGAAAGTCTTGACGACTTTCGCTACAGTTCTTCATGAATCCACGCTGCGTTAAAGTATTCGCCGGAACAATTCTCAGTGACGACAGAGCGACAATTTATCCGCGAGCTGCAATCAAAGTTTCCGAATCGCGCACCAGTACTGATTGGCATTGGTGACGATGGTGCGGTGCTGGATGTTTCTGCAGACTCACAACAAGTTGTCGTGACTGATCTGTTACTGGACGGAGTGCATTTTGATCTTCAAGTGACGTCGCCGTTTCTGGCCGGACGCAAGGCAGTAGCGGTGAATCTCAGCGATCTGGCAGCCATGGGGTGTCGTCCAACGGCGGCATTCGTGTCAATTGCGATTCCACGTCACGGTATCGGCATGTCGCAGAATTTTCTCAGCGAACTGTATCGTGGCATCCAGCAAATGACCGACGAGTTTCAATTCGCTCTTGCGGGAGGCGATACAAATTCGTGGAACGGACCGTTCGCGATCAATGTGTGCCTTACCGGGGTTCCATTTTCTGAACGACCATTCCTTCGTTCTGCTGCAGAAGTTGGGGATGCCATTTTTGTCACCGGCCCGCTGGGTGGCAGCCTGCTTCATGGCCGCCATTTGTCGTTCATGCCTCGCCTGCAGATTTCCCGATGGCTGGCTCGCACCGTGGCAGTGCATGCCATGATGGATATTTCGGACGGATTGTCACTGGATCTGCACCGCATGATGGAAGCGAGTGGCACCGGCGCGGAGATCATGGCATCGGCAATTCCAATACATACGGATGTGCCGACGCTCGATTCAAACGAACGACGGCTGGCAGCCGCATTGAGCGACGGTGAAGATTTTGAACTGCTATTTACAGTTGGCGAATCTGACGCATCGATTTTGACAGCGGCCGCCGATGACGCAAAGATCTCCATCTATAAAATCGGGCAAGTCAGAAACGAGGTCGACATCGACCTGATCGATGCGGATGGAAACCGCAGTAAAATGCAAGACTCCGGCTGGCAACATACCGTTTGAGCGACACACACGGCTGATGATCTATATAATAAATCCTTAACAGCGTTGGGTGAGGGGCGGATTTAACATGGGTTCTTCAGCTTCATTAGTCACGATGAGGGTTGCAATCTAGTTTGCAACTTCCGGATGGTTCTCCGGAATCAGCCAGATCCAGCTCTTACCAAGTCGTCCGCCGTAATTTCCAGCGGTGATATTTACGACGCCGTCAACCGCAGAGGCGGCTTTGATCGATGCTTGAGTTGCCGCACTGACGGAGGCTAAGTCACGACCGTTGATAATGATTTCCATCACGGATTTCACGCCGTCCGGAATGAGGGATTCGACACCTTCGCGGCCTTTGAGCGTCGGGCAGAATGAATCATTGGTACTGGCAAAAAGAAACTTGTAGCGACTTCCTGCCTTGGAGCCACTGGCAGCGATGCCACCGGGAAACGGTGTGATGACACCGGGCACGTGCTGGCAGGCTTCAACGGCTCGTTCTGCAGCCAGAAGTGAGGCGTCTTCTGACGTCGCCATAAACCACAGGTTGCCGCCCATGATGCCATCGTGATAACTGAAACGACGATCAACACAAAAGTCGCCACCCATCGTCGGCAAGACCCACATTTTTCGGCCGAACCGATCTTCGATACGTTCAAAGCCGTCACCGAAGAACGCAATTTTTCGTCCGAGGCGATAATACGGTTCTGAATCACTCAACGAAAAACATCGTGCCGTGGCACATGTCAGCACGTTTTGACTGATACGTGTCAGCAGCGTCTTTTCCAGGGCTTCCACGCGGTGCTTCCAGAAGCGTGGTACGTGCAATTGGCAAATGGCACCAGGTCTTCCGTCTGGAGTCTGGAAGGATTCATCGCCGCCGGGGCCGACGTAACGATCAAGGCCAGCTTCGCAGTCACAACGAATGGACGATGACGCGCAGCCGGTCGCTGCATTGATCGCATGGTCCAGCCATTTGGGGTCCCGAGCAGTGATCAGAAATTCGACGTACAGACTTCGAAATGCTTCAGCGTATGTATCTTCAACGATCGAGGTTGTGGTCATCGGAAAGCAATTTGATGTTTGAAAATGAATCACAGGAAAATTTAAGAATCTTGCGGAAGGCAGGAGCCTCCTGTGCAGTGTGTTTCAAGGCTGCCGCACCGGAACGAGCAAACCGCAAGAACTAGCTGCGACCGCGACCATTGTAGACGTGGTCTTCGGTAATTAACTTGTCCATGTAGATATCATGGTCAGCCACAGGAATCTCTTCGAACACCTGGCACTCGAAAGCCAAGGCCACGAGTGGCGTGTCCTTGCGAGCGTGCTGCAGAAGTTTGTCGTAGTAGCCTTTGCCATGTCCCATGCGACCGCCTCGACGATCGAAGCCGACCCCCGGAACCATAATCAGGTCCAATGATTCTACCTGGACTTGCTTTTCAGGCAAGCTGCGTAGTTCTGTGCGTGGCTCAAGAATTTTGTACATCCCGACTTCAAGCTCGTCCATAGAATCCAGGCGGAACAATTCCAGTTCGCCTTCAGCATTGCACCACGGGATGATGATCGTTTTCGCAGACTGCAAAGCAAGCTCTAAATCGTGGCGAGTCCGAACTTCGCTGCGAACATCGATATAAAACATGACCGTTTCCGCTTCCGCGTATTCTGGCAGCGACATGAACGCGCCCACGATGCGACGGCTGAGGTCGTCTTTGTTTTCCTGAGCGTTGCGATTCGCATGAGCCTGCTTGCGGAGAGCGTCTTTGCGTTCACGAATGGAGATTTCAGTAGTCATGCTGATGTTCGATCCCGGCTGGATGAGAAGAGTGCGACGGCTAAACGCAGCTTTTACCGTCACTTTGGACGCCATTCAACTGGCAAAGCACGACGATTGTTAATGTTTCCAAACGTGGAGTCCAATCGATGGATTTTACAAGGCTTTACGGCGGATCGTAGCCACCGGGATGCCACGGATGACAGCGGGCGATACGACAGATGCCTCGCCACGAACCGAACAACAATCCGTACTTTCGAACGGCAAGGATATAGTATTGACTGCACGACGGATGAAAGCGACAAGTGCGCCCAAGGACCGGACTGAGGATTTTTTGATAACAGCGAACCGAGATGATGGCCGCCGCCGCCGGAATGAAAATGGCGCGAGCCCGCCAGCTTGCTGGCCAAAAGGTGGCGGCACTGGACGTCGGCGAGCCGCCCGCAAAAGCGTCTGCTGTCGAATTTTCTGCCGTCGATCGCTGTTTCGCAGAAGTTGAATTGTCGGCGACCGGATCATTCACAAATCAACTCCAGCCCCGTTTTCAGACCCTGCCCTGTTTTCAGCATGGCGTGATTCATTCGCAGATGCAATCCGCGTCGACAACTTTCTGATCAACGTCCGCAGTGAATTGCGATAGTCCTGCAGCGTAGAATCATCGCGTTGCCGAGGCACCGCGATCAAATCAAAACTCCCTGGAAGATCGTGTTGCAGACATCGAAATGCCTCACGAATTCTTCGTCGTTTGACATTGCGATACACAGCAGATCCATGTTTGCGTGAGACACTCAGTCCCAGGCGATTGACTTTCAGATCGTTCGCGGATGCAAAGATTAATAAGTGGCCATCGCCGGCTCGCTGCCCGGCTGCATAAATTCGCTCAAAGTCCTGCGAACTTCGCAAGTGCATAGATTTTGGACACGGGTAGCGTAGTTGTGTCATGCGATTCTGATCATTTGTTTATGTTCCCGCCGTGGCAGCTTTGGCTCGTAGCTTCCGATTTTTGGCAGGACTGGCAGTTTAGGGGGTTAGTTCCGGATGTTCTGATTTTACGGAGGCTGCCAGTGCTGTCTGGGACAGTGACGGCAAAACCGCGCTATGCGGGACAACCGGACTTTTAGGAACAGACGATAGAACAGGATATGGGCACAGGTTGATTTTATATCTTCACCTGCGGTAATTGTTCTTCTCGCTGTGGAATTTAGCAGCCATCGAGTCAGACTTGTACTGAATCAGTGGCTTCGCCGTTTTACAAACGAAGCCGTTGCCGAATCTACTGGATTCTCTGCAGGCTGGAATCGCTGTTTCGGGGGTTAAAGAGATGACGAATCGAAAACTCATTCGCAAGATGTTGTTCGCGGCCACATTGACGATGTCAACCGGCATTGGAACAAGTGCATTCGCCTGGCAGCAATATCAACCCGGCGAACCGGGCAAGCAAATCCCGCAAGGCAACACCACGGTCACTCAGGAACTGAATCGCATGTTTCAGGAAAGTGGCCAGACAATGCCTTCAATGATTGCCCAGGATCTCCCGAATGCGAACGTCCCGACTCAAGGACAGGTTCGACCCAAACAACAACAGCATGCACCAACGACGCAAACTGTGAATGTGCCTAATCAACAAGCTGCTGCTCAGAATGCAAATGCGCCGCAGAATCGACCAGTTCAGCAAAACGCGGCACAAACGCGTCAGGCGAACCCACCTGCCAAGCCCGGCGTTCTTACGAAGTTCTTTGGAAAATTTCGAGGCGACAAGGTCGGCAATGATCCAAACTACAGACCTCCTGTGCCACCGGAGCATAATACTACGGCACCAAAAACGACGACCAACGGCAATACGAATCCAACGGCTGCCGTTGGAAGTGCGTCAACTGTGGCTCCAATGACTCCGCCGACAACGAAAGTGGCGACAACGAAAGTGCAGACAACCAAAGTACCAGCAACCGCAGGAAAGGTCGCTCAGAATCCCGCGGTGACACCGCCGGGCAATCGACAGCCGAGGGCTGCAAACCAATCCGCGACATCTCAGGCCTATCATGGCAACAAACCACAAATGCCGCAGCCGGGAAATGCTGCAATCGTTCGCAACGGTGCCACGAGCCAGATTCCGCCACGATCTGGCAGCACGGTCCAGCCTGTCAACCGGCACAGCAACGGCAACGCCGCAGCAGTTGCTGGCGGCAATCAATCTGCGTACACACAGCCCGGATCTGCACCAAGGTTCATGACTGCAACGAATTCCACCGCAGTCATCAAGAAGCACGCTGCTGCGGCACCAGGTGCTGGTGACAAATTCGACGAAGATTTTCAGCAAGAGAATGTGAACTCAGCCACCGCGCGTCCGGCAGCTCAGGATCAAATAAAAACTAGCGCGACACAGCAGCCAGTCGGTACGGCGAGATCGACCGCAGCTGATGACGATTTCGATAGCCCGTTTCTTAGCGACGCGGATGCAGGTGCAGAGTCTGATGTTCTGGATCTGGATGCGTTGATCGATATCCCTGACGGTCCATCAAGTTCTGCTAAAACTGCCACTGTGGAGACGTTGCAATCAGCTCCGCCAGTGGTGGAAGAAACCAGGACTGCCGAAACAAGGACCAGCGAATTTGACGTTAACGAAAACGAGAATAAGAGCTCAACGGAATCTCAACTGGGGCCAGATGAGAACCCGTTTACTGGCGTACAGCTCGATTCCTCCGATGCTGAATTCTTTGGCGGTGCTGAGCCTGCAGCTCCAGCGACCGACAATTCAATACCGTTGACTCCAATGGAAGATTTCCGTCCAGATCTTCCCGCGATGGATTTGTCGCTCGACGGTACACCAGGCGGCGAAGTACCGTCGGTTGATTTGCCTGGTATGGATGAAACTTCTACCGATTTCGATTCGATAGGCATGTCGCCTGGTTCGCAGAATCAATCGGAAGCCAATCCTGCGTCGTCGCCCGAAGCAGAGACGGCAGGCCCAGCCCAACTGCAAGCGAGTCCCGATGTGCCGGCTGCAATGAGCGAGGCTGAGACAGAACAGCTTCAGCAGATGGCTGAACAGGAACGCAGGAAGCAGCAGAAGCGACTGATTCAGTCTCGTGCGGGACAGACCGGCTTCAAGGGATTTTGTCCAGTTGCCTTGCGTGAACGCAGAGAACTGGTGGAAGCCAATGAACAGTTCACATCGACGTTCGGCCTGCAGGCATATGCGTTTTCCTCCGCCGAATCCAAAGCTGCGTTCGATGCTGAACCATCACGCTACGCTGCGGCAGCGGGCGGCAGTGATGTGGTTGTGCTGGTGAACAGTGGCGAAGAGCAGGCCGGGCAACTGGATTACGCTCTGTGGTATCGCGATAGACTTTATCTTTTCCGCTCACGCGAAACGATGACGCTCTTCTCAAAAGATCCGCAGCGATTTGCGAGCCAATATTGAGCGTGGCTTTGGACTTAGTGAGCGGCTGGAAAGGAATGATTATTTCCAAATCCTGCACTCGGGCAACCACTTGCGATTGACCATACTGAAGGAAGCAGATCTGGGACAGATCTGCCTACGTAGTTCGGCCTGTCCCAGCTCGAATTCCTTTCACGCGGCAATCTCGTTCGGTACAACTGATTCTGCCGCTGGCCCAAGCTACGCATTTCAGGCTCACAAAAACGCGTGTCCGAAGAAAAGAGCCAGACTCCGGGGCTTGGCTGGTGGACAATTGGCCCGGACGTCTCCAAAATACCGGGCCTCATACGTCCACACACCGCCGTCCCATCACGCAGGAGCAAATAAAGGCATGACTCAGCCTGGTAACCAGAATATTCAGAGTTCACTGAAAGAAACCCGAAGCTTCGCACCTCCGGCGACATTTTCTGCCACCGCGAATATCAGCAGTGAACAGCAATATGAAGCCATGTGGCATCACGCCAAAGATGACCCAGCGGGGTTCTGGGGCGAGATGGCTGGGAATCTGGATTGGTTCCGTCGTTGGGACAGCGTACTGCAAGGACACATGCCGGACACAAAATGGTTCGTTGGTGGCAGGATCAACGCCAGCTACAACTGCCTCGATCGACACTGCAAAGGCCCGAACCGCAACAAGGCCGCGATCATTTGGGAAGGTGAACCAGGCGATACTCGTGTCCTGCGATATCAGGACCTGCATCGCGAAGTCTGCAAGTTTGCCAACGTGCTGAAGAAGCTCGGCGTGCAAACTGGCGACCGCGTGACGCTGTACATGCCGATGATTCCGGAACTCACGATCGCGATGCTGGCCTGCTCGCGCATCGGTGCCGTACACTCGATCATCTTTGGTGGCTTCAGTGCCGATGCCGTTGCCGATCGAAATAATGACGCTCAAGCCAAAGTCATCGTCACTGCCGATGGCGGGTGGCGACGCGGCAAAGAAGTTCCGCTCAAAGCCGCCGTCGATGCAAGCATGGACAAATCGCCGTCCGTGGAAAAAGTTGTTGTCGTACGCCGCACCGGTGGCGATGTCGATATGGTGCCGGACCGCGATTTCTGGTGGCATGAACTCATGGAAGGCATGTCGGCCGACTGCGATCCCGTACACCTTGACAGCGAACATCCGCTCTTCATTCTTTACACATCCGGCAGCACTGGTAAACCCAAAGGCGTGATGCACACGACCGCCGGTTATCTGCTTGGCACGATGATGACGTCGAAGTGGGTCTTCGACCTGAAGGAAGATGACACGTATTGGTGTACCGCCGACATCGGCTGGATCACCGGACACAGCTACATCTGCTACGGTCCGCTTTCCAATGGTGCCACGGTTGTCATGTATGAAGGTGCTCCGAACTGGCCGGATGAAGGTCGCTTCTGGGAGATGGTCGAGAAGTACAAGGTCAGCATTTTCTACACGGCTCCGACGGCGATTCGTGCCTTCATCAAATGGGGCAACCAATGGCCGGAAAAATACGATCTGTCAAGCCTGCGCCTTCTCGGGTCAGTCGGCGAACCTATCAATCCGGAAGCATGGATGTGGTACCACCGCGTGATCGGTCAGGAACGTTGCCCGATCGTGGACACATGGTGGCAGACCGAAACCGGTTCCATCATGATCAGTCCGCTGCCTGGCGTCACTGCGACAAAACCAGGCAGTTGTGCTCGGCCATTGCCTGGTGTGGTACCGGATATTGTGACTCGCGAAGGTCAGAGTCTCGGACCAAACGAAGGCGGTCTACTGGTGATGCGACAGCCATGGCCATCCATGCTTCGAACTCTGTATGGCGATCATGACCGTTTCAAAGAAACATACTTCAAGGACATTCCCGGCTGCTACTTCGCTGGCGATGGAGCACGCCATGATGAAGATGGTTACATCTGGGTCATGGGTCGCGTGGATGACGTCATCAACGTCTCCGGTCATCGTTTAAGCACGATGGAAGTGGAAAGCGCACTCGTGGCGCATGTTAAGGTTGCTGAAGCGGCAGTGGTTGGGTTTCCGCATGAACTTAAGGGCGAAGGGATTTGCTGTTTCGTGTCGTTGAAAAGCGGCGAAGGCGATGACGACCTGAAGAAGGAACTCATCCAGCACGTCCGCCACACGATCGGCGCGCTGGCGACTCCGGATCAGATTCGTTTCGCCACGGCGTTGCCGAAGACTCGTAGCGGAAAAATCATGCGTCGCCTGTTGCGAGATATCGCGGCCGGCCGCGAATCCACTCAGGATATTTCGACATTGGAAGACCTGAATGTAATGGCAAAACTCCGAGCGGATGAGGAATAGCAGTGGCAAAGAATTGTTCCCGTCAACGGAAATTGTTCCCATGTCCCTTCTCCCCCTGGCCAGCAAGCTGTCGATTTAATCCTAACCCGAAGCGTCAGCGAGGGATGCTTAACGCAAACGCTGGTAATTTTATCCCTCACTGACGCGTCGGGTGGTGAAAACTGAATAAATCGACAGCCTGCAAGGGGGAGAAGGTGGCCGAAGGCCGGATGAGCGACCTTTTTGTCGTCAAACGACGCTGAAGAACAAACGAGAATTCCCCCTCACCCTCGCGACCATCACAGGATACTTGCAGCCTCATTCCGACCTGGGCGAAGTATAAAATTGGGCTGCCCTAAATCCGTTTGATCCGAATGGACTTGAGTAACGTTCCCAATGCATGCAGCGGACACATTGTTCGCCCGCATTTAGAACCAGCTCGGGCTCTGGAGCAATTCCATGAATCTACAAGTCAAAAAAAATCTAATCAGTGTCCTCGCATTTGTTGGCTTCACATGGCTTGTGTATCTGATCAACCTGCCATTGCTGATCAACCTGCCATTGCTGGTCACAGCATACAATCTGAATCAGTTTGGTCTGGAACCTCGCACACTGCATGGCCTGGTTGGCATCTTTACCATGCCGTTTCTGCACGATGGATTCAACCATCTGATTGGAAACACTGTCCCGTTGGTAGTGTTGCTGTCGATGCTGGCCTTCACTCGGCCAAATCCAAAACGCATCATCATTTGCCTGACGGTCATGTCCGGTGTCATGTTATGGGTTTTGGGTCGTGACAAAATCCATGTGGGTGCCAGTGGTTTGATTTATGCACTTGCGGTGTATCTGATGGCTGCGGGATTCTATGAACGCAAAATTGCGTCGGCGATCACGGCAATTCTGGTCGTTGTTCTCTACGGCAGTCTGTTCTGGGGATTACTCCCAACAGCGGGGCAAGATGTGTCCTGGGAAGGCCATCTTCTCGGCGCGGTCGCTGGTGGATTTTTTGCAGCCATGACGACGAAACGTTCGAACGCCGCTCGGTTGCAGGCACCGACGATTGCGGACTCCCCGACGGCATCGGATTCGACGCTCTAGCAACGTGTCTGGAAGCCTGTTTGTAGCGAAAGTCGTCAAGACTTTCGGCTGCAGTTTGTAGCGAAAGTCGTCAAGACTTTCGGCTGCAGTTTCTGCGGGCTGCCGAAACTCTTGACGAGTCTCGCTACGATTTCCAGAAAGACTGTTCGGACGACCAGTCTCTTCATACGACGATCAGTCTCCTGAAGAATGCAACTGCTGCTCTTCGCCTTTTCGCTCGGACAGTTTCTGAAAGAGCCATGCACGGGAAAAGGTCCACCATCGAGAAGCCGTTGCTCGCGAGATGCCAAGCGTCTCCGCTGCGGTGGCTTCATCCAGTCCTGCGAAGTAGCGGAGTTTGACCAACTCTGCCTTGTCGGGCATCTCTCGTTCGAATTCTTCGAGCACTTCGTGTACCGCGATGATTTCAGACAAGTCAACGGAAGGACTGATAGCAATCTCCACCAGCGGCTTGCGCTGTGCCTCGCCGCCGCGTTTGAGTCGATCGCGGCTGCGGGCGTGTTCGATCAGAATCCGTCGCATCGCCTCCGCAGCGGCTGCGAAAAAATGCCGCCGGTTCTGCCACGTTTGAGGCTCGCTGCGAAGAAGTCGCAGATACACTTCATGAACCAGAGCTGTCGGCTGCAGCGTATGTTCGATCGCCTCATTCTTCATCCTCGCCGCCGCCAGTCGCCGCAGCTCGTCATACACCAGCGGCAACAACTCTTCCGCCGCGCGAACTTCCCCCTCAGCCACGCGTTTCAGGATGCGTGAGACGGGAAGATCGGCAGAGGATTCTTCGGAGTTCAATGTGTAACCACGAATAGATGTGTGTGTGAATTCTTATGGACGCTGGACTCAGCGAGAAGACGTGTCAACTCGTCTTCATTTAAAACTTACGCAGCGTGTTGTTCACGCTTCAAGGTGCGAGAAAAACAGCAATTCCGAAGAAATTCCGAGATTTTTCAGAGGAGGTTTTTGTTGTCAGCGGAAGAAATCGTTTGACCCGACTCGGAGAGGAGGACGGCTGCACAAAGTGCAGCCGTGATAAGGCCTCCTCTACGAGTCGGGTCAAACGATGCGCCCCCTTCCGGAACAAAACTCACCTAAGAAAATCTTTGCCAGATTCCTATTTGTCGCGCAACGCACCTCACGCCTACCGGGCAGGACGTGATTGTATGTCGGTCGTTCAGTCGATGCGATCTCGCCGCTTTGGTTACTGTGCCAATACTCCTTCCGGTGGTTCTTTCATTCGCCACGTGCCGGGAGTGCTGCCGGGAACGAGAAAGGCGGGCGGGACAAACTCGGGCTTGGGTTTCTCGATCTTTGGTTCCACAGGTTTGTCCTCTGAACGTTCAATGTAGGCAACAGGTTTGGGTGATTGAAAGGGAGGAGGCCGCTTCCAGAGTTCTTCCATCGAGGTTGCTCCGCCAAGTTGCAGCAGTTCGGCCCCGGGCACATCCGGCTGACCATCGAGCCACGCCAGAATCAGGCGTTTGGCAACCGGCACCGCATGACCATCTACCGTGAGATAGGTGTCGCTGAACCAATTCATGCTCAATCCTACGTGATCGAATTCCTGTTGATACCCGACGACTGCCGTCCGCATGTCCGCCTTAGTCAGACCGCCCACTACCAGTGCCTGGTTCGGCAGAGCGTCCGGGTCGAAAGGCTTCGAATCATCTACGGGCCAGCTGAAGCCCGGGTTGTATGTAACCCGATACTTGAGCGGTCCTGTCGGAAGGAGAAAACCGTTAGGTACGGAACGCCCCCAAGTTAATTCCCCGCGATCAGAGATGATCGTAACCGATTGAACATTCAGCCTAGTCGGTATCTCCAGCTTCATCACCCGTGGACTGTACTTTAGACGCAACTCTTGGGACGGAAAGTTGTTCTCGAATTGCCCGAGGAGAGGATGTTCCCAGGAGTTCGCCAGGTTTTCGATGCTGGAGCTTGGCCCCAGGAACCGTCTGAGGGCTTTCTCCCGACAGGAGTGAAACGCAACGATTCATCGCAGACACTTGCCCGGCAGTGGTCAGCTGATAGCTCTGTCCCGCCCAGCCGAAATTGACGGGGTAGTCGTTGGGAATCATCTGTTGCCCGACGAACGATCGCTTCACATGAATGGTCTGTTGCCCCTGGCCAATGACAATCGTCCCGCGTCGGTCGAGTTCCCAGCCATAGTCGAGATCCTGCACGAGAACGCGATACCGACCCGGAGAAAGATTACCCGCCTGGCCAAATGGAACGCCAATTCGCTTAAAGTAACCAATCCCCCATTCGCGACTGGCGACATACTCCTCGTAACCATTTTCTTTCCCTTCGAAGTCAAGCGGCTTGAGGCGAATCACTAGTCCCGGTTCGTCGATCCAGACCTGCGTCTTGAGTTCGACTCCAGTCCCAATCTGATAAGGATAACGCGGCCAGTTTTCGACATCAGTCGATACCTCGACGGCATCAGCCAGTGGAATTGAATCGGTGGTGCCTGGGGGGAGGCGAGGTTGTTGCCGGGTTTGGTCAACTCGGTCAGGCGCTGCCCCCGGATTCACGGGTAGGACACGGGGACGCAGGGTCGGGACGGCATCGACACTCGTCACGCCACCTCGGGAGACATTGATGGTCGAGTGGTAGAACTTTTCCTGCCCCGCATCCGCTGCGGACTCATAAATGACCTGGAGATCGTGCGGGCCAACCTCGGTCATGACGCTCCAATTGCCATTGCCCTGTTGAGGAACGGGGGCGAGAGTCATCTCCTGTCCATCCAACCTGATCGACTGGGGGATCTCGCCAGCAGGAAAGAGCACTGTCAAAGTCGCTTGATTCGATGTTGGATTCCCCGGACTATACCACGCGATCGATTCCGGATTCGTCCGGCTATTGGACCCGATCCACGGAGCGATCCACGCAACCGCGAGTCCCACTGCCGACAACGTACCGAAACTTAGAATCCCCACGAACATCCAGGTCAGTACGCTCCACGGAGAGCGGGGTTGAGCGGGCGCAGGCGGCACGTTGGTGGCTGCCACAGGTCTGGATAAGGAGGACGAGTCGTTCAGCGTTGGCGATTCGGCCCTTTGGCGACCTTGAATAAACAGTTGCGGGAACCATCGCAGCAGCAACCAGAGAATGATGGCTGCAGAACCGAACACGAAAACGATCCCTTGAACATCTTTGTCGGCTTCATGTCTCAGGGCTTCTCCCAGAACCGTTCCTAGGAGTAATGCGACCAGACTTGTCGCAAATGCAGCCCAGCCAATCCACGCGCCGCGTCCCGTGAAATAGCGAAATCCCCCCGCCAGTGCCCAGAAGAGGAGTACCATCGACATAGTCTCGGGATCAAATCCCCCAAGGCCTCCCTCCAGCAGACCAATGACAAATGATGCCGCCCCGATTTTGGGGCAGTACTTCGCCCACCGCAGCACCATAGGTGTGAACACCGAGGCTGGAAGGGTCGGTAGAGAAGAAGGACTTGGGTTCTGCTGAATAGCTGGACGGGCTGGATGCCCTGCCGGTACCAGTCTAGACTCCAGAATCTCCACAATCTCTGTCGCAGTCTGGATTCTTTGTTCAGGCTGCTTCCGCAGTAGCTGTTCCGTCAACTGCCCCAGCCACTCGGGAATGTTTGGATTGACCTGGGCGATCGGTCGCGGCTCCGACTCGCAAACCTTCTTCATCACCGCCAGCATATTATCCGCACGGAACGGGCTGACTCCGGTACACATCGTGTACATCACGCAGCCAAGACTGAACAGATCGCTGCGCTGATCAACGATTTCGCCGCGAGCCTGCTCAGGCGACATGCACTGTGGCGTGCCAAGAATCTCGCCGGTATGAGTAATTCCGCCATCCGAAGTTGTACGGGCTAAACCAAAGTCCGTGATCTTGACTCGCTCGACGCCGTTCTCCAGCAGGATATTTGCCGGCTTGATATCGCGATGGATCAAACCACGCTTATGAGCCGCTGTCAGGCCTTCCGCAATCTGCCTTGAGATCCGCACAATCTCTTCGACCTTCAACGCGCCGACACGTTTGATCTTGTCGTGCAGCGTCTGGCCGACGACGCATTCCATGACCAGGTACGGCAACGTCGTTCGCTCGGTGCCAAGCGATGCCTCTTCCGTCCCTTCGACAGCAAAGATCGTCACCACATGCGGATGACTGACCGCTGCTGCCGCGCGAGCTTCACGCAGAAATCGCTGCCGCGCGGAAGGCAGCCGAGCCAACTCCGGAGCCAGCGCTTTCACGGCGACGATTCTCTGCAGCTTTGGATCATGAGCCCGGCAAACAACCCCCATGCCGCCGCGGCCGATCTCTTCGAGAATCTCGTAAGGTCCCAGTCGGCCGAGCGTTCCCGGTAATTCGCAAGGTGCCAGATACTGCCCAATCGGAATTGGCTCCGAGGCGCAGGTGACTGCAGGTTTTTGAAGAAAGTCGCCCGCCTGCTCGTAAGCCACCAGCAACGCCTCAACCCGCTGCCTTTGTGTTTGGTCCGCGCACTGTGCGTTGAGAAACGTCTCCCGCTCCGTGCCAGTTTTGCTGAGCGCGACAAGAAAGATGCCCTCAACCGACAAAGGATCGACACTTCCCAAATTGGCAGGGTCGACGGTCATCGGATCGGGCTCCAGAAACTCGGAATCGTGCGTGGTAGACATCGGCAATCTCCAAAAAGAATGAACTTCTGAAGGAGATGCGTCAATTGCCTGCGGCGCGCCTCATGGTATTTCGAAAGATTTTACACAACATGATCCGGTGCAAGTTTGCACGGCACTTTTGAGACGCCATTTTCGATCTGAATCGTGGCGTGACCAATTTGGAATTGCTGTCGTAAATCCTCGCTGATCTCGGCCAGCCAGTCGTCGTCCACAGTCGCCTCTGGTTTCACAAGGTGAACAGTCAACGCTGTTTCGGTCGTACTAATCGCCCAAATATGAAGGTCGTGAACTTCGGCAACGCCCGGCAATTGGCCGAGAAATGATCGCACTGCGGTTAAGTCAATTTGTTCGGGCACTGCATCCAGAGATAAATCCAGTGACTGCCGCAACAAACGCCATGTAGCAATTCCAATCGCTACCGCAATCAGCAGACTGAGTAGCGGATCGATCCAGACCCAGGACGTGATTGAAATCATGAATGCGCCAACAACAACGCCCAACGAGATCGCAGCATCCGCTGCCATGTGCAAATATGCGCCGCGAATGTTGAGGTCATGTTCTTTGCCTCCCATGAACAGCAGCGCCGTGGCCGAGTTGATGACGACGCCAATAGACGCCACAATCATGACGGTGCCAGTCGCGACTGCGTCGGGGTGAATGAGTCGCCCAATGGCTTCCCATGCGATCATGACAATTGCAATCAGCAGAATCAGGGAATTGAGTAACGCGGCAAGAATTGAGGACCGACGCAGACCGTAAGTTCGCCGTGCCGATGGACGGCGATTGCCTAAAACACTCGCGCCCCATGCCAAAAGTAATCCAAGCACATCGCTGAAATTGTGTCCTGCGTCGGCCAACAACGCCAATGAATTGGCGAAGAGACCAAACACGACTTCGATCACGACAAACGTGAGATTCAGTCCGACACCGATCGCGAACGCTCGGTTGTAGTTGATTTCCCCGTGACTGTGCCCGTGCCCAAGAAGATTACCGCCATGCGCATGAGAGTGGGCGTGTGTATCACAGCTCACGTGATCATGATCATGGGTCATTTCGCAAATCCTTTATGAATAACAATCACTATCGATCCATCAACCGTCAACCTTCGGCACTTTAGTTGATGTCATAAGGTTTAATAGAGTTTTGGTTCGACGATTTGGCATGTTTGGCAGGAAACGTCGCGCTGGCCTCGACCGCAACCGAATTGTGTGCCGTACGAAGCGTCGTGAGGGGTGAAGAGTTTAGGACTCGACCTGCGGCGCGACGTAATATCGGTGGAAACCACGGTCCGTTTACCATATTGTCCCACGTCTTCTGCCGCCTGAACAAACACTTTGCCACCATTCCTATCAGCCTTCAGACATTAAGTTGCACTATGTCCAATCCGCCTCCAATCGTCGCACCAATGATTGATTTACCCGCATGGTTTCCATCATGGGCAGATGATCTGGCGCAGAAATACTTTTCGGGAACAGCATGCTTTTTCGTCATCCATGGAAATGTGCATGACCTGATCCCCGTCCCCGTTGAAGGGGGAACCGAGTTCCTGAATCTGTCCGATTTTCTGGGCCGACATCTGTTTGCTCAATGGGACTATGTGCTGGAACATAACCTCAGTCAGGGACTTCAGGCATTGGCGGGCGGAGATTCAGATCGACATCAGAAAATGATGCAGGGTTTGACGGATCTGTTTGGTCCGTATCGCAATTGGTCACGTGACCCCGACGACATTTTACTGACGCTTGATCAGATGATCGAACGTACGCTTGTCGAGGATGATCCAAAGAAACGACGACGAATGGCGGTGGTGTTTGACTTTGGACAATATCTGGTGCCACCAGGCGATGCTGCTTCCATTGCTGGCCGAGTCGCCTCACGCGTCGTACGATTTCTGGACTGGGCCCGCAATCCGTGGATTCGACGCATCAACATGGCATTCTGTTTGGTGAGTGAAAACATTTCGGAGCTTAACGAGCGGCTTTCTTCCAGTCCGTTCGTGGCGACTATCGAAGTTCCGATGCCGAATGAAGCAGCACGGAAGAGTTTCATTGACGAACGCTTGCGCACAACTATGACAACGTATGCTGCCGCCGCAGATACTATGAACGCGGCGCAGTTGACGGCATCGTCGAATGGATTGAGCTTGCTTAACCTGGATCATTTGATTGCCATGGCGTCACGGTCTGGTGGTGTCACGGTGCGGCAGTTTCAGGAATTGAAAAAGAACGCCATTGAACGTCAATGTGGGGGCTTTTTGGAATTTGTCGAACCGAAGCATAGACTTGATTTGGTCGTTGGGCTTGAAGCGGCCGTGAAGCGACTGCGCGATGACGCAAGTCTGATCACAAACGGTCATCAGGATGCTGCGCCGATGGGCTATCTGATCTGCGGTCCTGTGGGAACCGGCAAATCATTTCTGGCGGAATGCTATGCTGGTTCGATCGGAATTCCATGCGTCAAGCTGCTGAATTTTCGATCAAAATATGTGGGCGAAACCGAAGGCAATCTGCAGCGAGTTCTGACCGTACTTCGTAGCCTTGGCCCGGTCGTGGTGATTATCGATGAAGCCGACGCATCGCTCGGTGATCGCAATCAGGAAGGCGATTCCGGAACCAGTGGTCGAGTCTTCTCGATGATCGCTCAGCAGATGGGCGACACGCGTTACCGTGGCCGCATCATCTGGATGCTGCTTACGTGCCGCCCCGATTTACTGCCGATCGACCTGAAACGCCAAGGCCGCGCGGAGGTGCATATTCCGTTATTCTATCCGCACGGCGAAGACGAAATTCGTACGATGTTCGGCGTCATGGGCAAGAAGAATGGCATCAAACTGGATGCCAGCACTCTGACCTTGAACGAACGTCACAAGACTCTCAGTGGCGCGGACATTGAAAGCGTCGTCCTGACAGCAAGACGTTATGCCTTAATCGCCGATCGCAATGAAGTCACTCAGGACGATATTGCTAAAGCTCTTGGTGAATTCATACCGTCGGCTCAGGGAATTGAAAAAGATATGCAGGAAGCAGCCGCAGTGTTGGAATGCACGCAGTTGGACTTCCTGACCCCAGAGTGGCGTGAGCGGCTGGATGCCAGCGGCGGTCGAGCCAAGTTGCAACAGCAGTTCACTCAAATGCGTGCGATGGTAGAGAGCATGTAGCCGTTTCGCCGGAGTCCAGCCGTTGGAGTCCAGCCTTCAGGCTGCTACGTGCTGGGTGAGCGCAGAATCGCCTGCAAGATTTTTGAGGACTCTGAACAACCGAAGCCCGTCCGTTTGACATCTTCCATGCGCTTGCGTAGCGTGTTGCTTCCACTGAAACCTTCAAACTCACTACTCACCCCTCGGAGACACTTACAATGGGACGCCCCGTTACTCTGTTCACAGGCCAATGGGCTGATCTGCCGCTGGAAACACTGTGCAAAAAAGCTCGTGAATTCGGCTACGATGGCCTTGAACTTGCCTGTTGGGGCGACCACTTTGCAGTTGATAAAGCGCTCTCCGACGACGCCTACTGCGCACGCAAACGTGAATTGCTCGAAAAACACGACTTGAAACTGTTCGCAATTTCAAATCATCTCGTCGGCCAGGCAGTTCTGGATAATATCGATGCACGACACAAGTCAATCCTTCCAGATTATGTCTGGGGCGATGGCGATCCTGCTGGTGTCAACGCACGTGCAATTGAAGAAATGAAGAATACAGCTCGTGCGGCTCAGAAGCTGGGCGTGAGCATCGTGAACGGCTTCACGGGTTCCAGCATCTGGCATCTGTTGTACGACTTTCCCCCGACACCGAAATCAATGTTCGACAAGGGCTACGAGTTGCTGGCAGAACGCTGGAATCCGATTCTGGATGTGTTTCAGGATTGCGGTGTCAAGTTCGCTCTGGAAGTACATCCCACAGAAATCGCTTTTGATATCTATTCCGCTGAAAGAACTTTGCAGGCATTGAATCATCGCGAAGAGTTTGGATTCAACTTTGACCCAAGTCACTTGATCTGGCAAGGCGTTGATCCTGTCGAATTCATTCGCTACTTCCCGGACCGCATCTATCACGTCCACATGAAAGATGCCTCTGTGACATTGAACGGCCGCACGGGAATTTTGAGCAGCCACTTGTCATTCGGTGACCAGCGTCGGGGCTGGGACTTTCGCAGCGTCGGACGCGGCGCGGTTCGATTCGAAGAGATCATTCGCGCGTTGAATGCCGTCAAGTACAGTGGCCCGTTGTCAGTGGAATGGGAAGACAGCGGAATGGATCGCGAGCAGGGAGCATCTGAGGCCGCTCAGTTCTGCAAGAACGTCGATTTCCAGCCCTCAAACCGAGCCTTCGACGCAGCCTTTGGCGACTGAACTCCACCGACTGAAAAGTCTGCACCAGGCAAAATGACGATCCTGCTCGGCTTTCCGGGCAGGATTGTTTTTGAACAATCGATAGCGCTAGCGACTCATGTTGTTCGTTTAACCCGACTCGAAGAGGAGGCCTCTAGTACTGCGCCTCCTCTTCGAGTCGGGTTAAACGGGGGCGAGCTGGGGCAAATGCTGTCACCTACTCAAGGCACTGGCCATGAACGCTGAAAACTCAATTCTTCAATTCTCACGTCGTACTCTCCTCAAAACTGCAGTTGCGAGTTGCGGCGCGTTCGCAGCCCGTGCCGCTATTGCCGAGCCTTCCGATGAACCGACTGCAGCGTCGCCAGGCGATTTTCAGCTCAACTATATTCTGGCATCCTGCATGTATGGCTACATGTATGTCGGGGAAATCCTGCCGGAAGTTACAAAGACCGGAGCAACACATATTGATCTGTGGCCAAAGCGACATGGAAATCAACGCGAGCAGTTGACGGATCTCGGCGAAGAAAAGTTTGCAGAGATGCTGCTGAAGCACGGCGTACAACTAGGCTGTATCACTCAATATGCATTGGGACCGTTTGCATTGAAGGAGGAATTTCAACTCGCCAAACGCTTTGGCTGCCAGATGATCGTAACCGGCGGCCAAGGACCAAAGGGACTCACTGGTACCGAATTGAAATCAGCCGTCGCTGTTTTTGCCGAACAGATGAAACCGCATCTCGACTCTGCTGAAGAATGTGGTGTCACAGTTGCGATTGAAAACCACGCGAACAATCTGTTCGAAACAGCAGACTCGTTGCGATACCTGCGAGACCTGGCTCCCTCGAAGTCTCTGAAGATCGGATTGGCTCCGTATCATCTCAAACAAGATGCAGACGAGTTAGCAACGCTCATTCGCGATCTTGGGGACAGCATTGCCATGTTCTATGCATGGCAGCATGGCAACGGTTGTATGACGCGTCTGCCAAAAGAGGAAGAACTGTTGCAGATGCCCGGTCGCGGAGACCTGGACTTCGCTCCCATGCTGACAGCACTGCGGGATATCAAGTATCAGGGCTGGACGGAAATTTTCATGCATCCGGTTCCACGCGGAATACCGATTCTGGAAACGGTCGATGAGGTCACTACTGAAATTAATCGATCGCGAAAATATCTCACCGAATGCATCGGCAAAATCGGAAGAGCCTGAATTGTGTCTCCCGTTGACAGCCAAGTGGCAGGACTTTTGTCAGTCAGTCGGATTCATTCAAAACCACCCTGGCAAATGTCCGAATTTGTCATCAGAGGAGCGATTTTTAACATCAAGACTTACATCAAGTGATCTGAACCTCTGCGGCGGGCGCTTGGGATTTGCGCCATTTTGACGATTGTTCCGCCGCTTTTCACGGAAGAGACGACTCTTAGCGAAGTTCGGTAAAGTCAGGGTTCTTCCGAAATGCAGTCGATCCACAGGGTTTTGCGAGCCATCTGGCTTGGCATCACAATGTTGCTGATTTCCGTGGCAGCCGTTGATGCACAGGAAATCGCAGTCGTTGATGCACACGATCAGACTGAGCAGCCAGAAGCGTATCTGGACTCCGTCATTTCTGATCCAATGGCATCGCCGTCCCCCAGCAATCCTCCGGGCTATTGGATTGTTGATTCCTATGCGTCGCCGCAGGATTTTGACACTTCAGCTCCAGCGTTTTGTCCTAGAGTCACAAAGTACGATCAGTGCGCCGGATTTCGTCGTACCAACATTGATGAGTTCACACAGACCATGCAGCCCGACATACCCGTCTGCATCTTTTGCCACGGCAGCTTTGTGAGCTGGGATGATGTGTTGAAAGAATCCTGTGAAACATGGAAATGGTTGCACAAGGCAAGCTCCAATCAACAGATTCAAATGATCTATTTTTCGTGGCCCAGCGATCGTCCCGTGATTTCCCCGATCATTCAATTTGATGTCAATCGTTTGGGCCGCCGTGCTGGTCGGAACGGCTTCTATATGGCAAGCCTCATACAGCAGATTCCGTCCGAGTGCCCCGTCTGCCTTATTGGACACAGCCATGGAACTCGAGTCATTGCGTCATCCCTGCATTTACTCGGAGGCGGGGCAGTGGAAGAATATACGCTCAAATCCGGACCGCATCCGCAGCATCGACTTCGAGCTGTGTTTGCGGCTTCAGCGATGGATCACAACTGGATGAATCCAGGCTATCGCTATGATCGAGCGTTGTGTTCGGTTGAGTGCATCCTGAACCTTAGAAATTCCTGCGACCCGGCTCTCTTGATTTATCCACTGCGTCGGCCGTTTTCAGGTGGTGCTCTGGGGTATACCGGTGTGACGAGACGTGACAAAAAACACTTGGGATACTGCGGAAATAAAATTCAGGAATTGAACCTGACGGAAGAAATCGGACCGCGACATTACTGGCCGAACTATTTTCGAAAGGACTGGTTGGCCTCCGCAATCAGGAACTATCTGTTCTTTGATGAACATTGACTGGGCAGAGCCATGTTGTGTGTGAGCCGAACGCGCTAGCGTCGGGCCATTCTGTTGTGCCACTGGCTGTTCGCAGTAAAAACACTGTTCGCGTAGGCCCGAGGCTAGCGCCTGCGGCTCAAACAAAGACCACCGTAAGCCCGAGGCTAGCGCCTGCGGCTCAAACAAAGATCAGTCGGCTTCAAACGTCGGCACTTGCGGTATACACTTCTGGCCAGAGATCTGGTGTTGAAACTTCAACCGCGTCTCCCCCCATGAAGTTTTCACAAAACACAACAGCAAAGTTTTTACTGGTGACAGCACAGAATCCGAACGAGTTGGCTCTTCGCGTCAACGAACTGCGTCAACGAGCCCTCCATGCTGTCGAACAGGTCGTCGTGGGTCAGACCGACGTCACCGACCAAATGTTGATGGCTTTGGTTGCTGGCGGTCACGTGCTGCTCGAAGGCGTTCCGGGAACAGCCAAGACAACGTTGTGCCGCACGTTCTCAACGGTACTTGGTATTCACTTCGAACGAGTCCAGTTCACGCCGGATTTGCTGCCATCTGACGTCACAGGAACTCAAGTACTCGATCGTCAAACCAGCGACTTCGTGCTGCGTAAAGGCCCTGTCTTCTGTCAGCTTCTGCTGGCCGACGAACTCAACCGCGCGCCAGCTCGGACGCAATCGTCGCTGCTGGAAGCGATGCAGGAACGACAAGTCACAATCGAAGGTAAGACGCTGCCGCTGCCGTCGCCGTTTATGGTGCTCGCAACGCAGAATCCGATCGAACAGGAAGGCGTGTATCGGCTTCCCGAGGCGCAGCTGGATCGATTTCTGTTTCGCATTTTTGTGGGCTATCCGGAACGCGAACAGGAAGTAAACATGCTGGAACTTCATAGTCGGCAGACCGTGAAGCCAACAGCCATCACGACGGCGGCCGAGATCCTGTCGATTCAGCAACAGCTGGACACTGTCTATGGTTCGCGCGAATTGCAGGAATACATCATCGATTTGGTGCGTCAGAGCCGTCAGCATCCGGACCTGGTTCTTGGTGCAAGTCCGCGAGCGGCCATTAATCTGATGAAAGCCGGACGAGCCCACGCATTGCTGTCTGGTCGCGGATATTTGACGCATGAAGATATTCAGGCGATTTGTGTTCCCGTACTGGCGCATCGTCTGATCATGCGACCGGAAGCCGAAATGGATGGACGCACGGTCTCAAACGTTATTGCGGCCATCATTCGATCCGTGCCTGTTTTGCAGGACAGACGCCGATGACAGCTCTGGCGCGATGGCTGGCATTGCCCGCGATCGCCGGGCTGTTTCTTGGCATCCTGAGACAACAAACGGGGTTGTCATTATTGTCTCTTTCTGTGCTGGTTTGGCTGTTGGCGGAATGGCTCTATTTTACGTGGCGGGTTTGGTTCGAACTGCGTCAGTTGAAGTTTGAACGCAGTGTCAACGGACGCACGGAATCCAGCGGCATTCTGTGGGCTGGTCGTCAAGTCTCTGTCGAAGTTCGGCTCACGACGTCGCTGATCGGCATCGGTGCGAACGTTCAGATCCGCGATGTGGTTCCTGAAAATCTGTCCGTTTTGGATCAGGATAACGACGTGACAATTCGATCACGAATTCATACGGCCGTATTTCAGTATCGCGGCAGAGTCCTGGGGGCCGGGCAGTTGCGGTTGCCGGGATTTCACATCGTGCTGACAGATCGTCAGGGCTTCTTTCGAGCCGCACGGTTCATTCCGCTTGTTCAAAACTTTCGCGTATTGCCCGCGTATCAGAATACTTCCGATGCGCAGCCGATGGTGAAGCGCATCAATTCGCTGCCGCAGCATGGTATTCATCGACTGCAACGGTCCGGCATGGGGTCAGAACTTTTAGAGCTTCGTGAATATGCCCCTGGTGATCCTCCGAAAAGCATCGCATGGAAAGTGTCAGCACGTCGCGACAAACTGATGACTCGACAATACGAATCTGAAGTCCCCGTGCGATTGCAGCTCTTCGTTGACGGTTCCATCGGAACGCGAACTGGCGGTTACGGAATGAGACTGATCGACCAGATGAATTTTGTCGCAGCAAGCGTGGCAAAAGCTGCGACTTCCGCTGGTGACCCGGTTGGCGCGATGCTGTTCGACGAACGGGGTTTGCGGCGAATTCCTTCCGGAACAGGCGATCGTGGGTTTCATCGCTTGTTGGAAGCGCTGTCCGATTTCAGCGCGAACCCCGCACCAGTTCCCGATCGTATGTCTAATCAGCTGCTGGAAGCAGCCATGACCGTGGCTGCAGAACAGTTTCCTGAGCTGCTTGATTCTCGCGTCAATCATATTCCGTTTCTGCTGTTTCCAGTTTCTCCGTGGGCGCACCGCAGGCTGCGGGAACGATATCGCCTGGCGGCTGTTCTGGCACAGTTGTATCACTTGTCCCCCGTGAAACAGTTGCAACTGGTCTATGACGATCCGCTCATGGCGACGTTTGCTCAGCATTTTTTAAGTCAGTCCGGAATGTCATGGATGGAGCCTGTGGTGTCCGTTCGAAATCGCGGTTTCCATGACGGTATGGCGCGGATGGAAATTCTGAGCAACGCCTTGTCACGCGCTGTCACACAAGCCCGCGATAACGAAGTGTTTGTGATTCTGGCCGATCTGTTGGAATGCGTTCCAAGTTTGTCGCATCTGATGCCTGCCATCAAGATGGCGTTGGCCCGACATCATCGTGTGGCGATCGTTTGTCCGTCGCCCACGTTTCTTCGTCCAACCGCAGAATCAACAGAAATTCGATCGCTGACGGCGGAAGGTTTGCTGCTGGCGGCTGAACAGACTCGGACGCGCGAACTTGCGGCTCGACTGCAATATGAACTTCGCCGCTCGGGAGCTGCGGTAGCAATCTCCGGCGAAGACAATGCTATTCAACTGGTTCTCAGCCAAATGTCGATCGCTCGAACAGGCCGCGTGGCTGCGGGAGGTGTGCAGTGAAGGTGACGCATATTCTCGAACGCACAACGGAGACTTCGCAGTTCAGCGGGTTGTCGATCGGTTCAGTCATCGCGTCTGCAGCGGCACTTCTGTTTCTTGTCGCACCGGACATAGGATTGCCGCTTCGCATCTTCATGATCGCTATTGTTCTGCTCTCGTTGCGATTTTCGGGCGGAGTACTGGTACTGGTTGCCGTGCAGGCAGATTTGTTCTTTCGCGAACCCAAACGTGGCGATGCTTTCAGCGGACTGGTCGGCTTACTGACGGTGTTTCTGATTCTGTGTCTCTTGATGTTCATCAATCGAAATCGCAACTTGCTTCAGCGAGCCGCAAAACGCCCCATCATCGCTTTCTTCGCTACGATTGGTGCGGTGTTCCGTGGAGAAATGACGTTTGATTCTGGCAAGGCTGTTCGCGAAATCTCTCGCCTGATCGGTGCCGCAATTCGCGGCGGTGCGATTCTCATGGGCGTAATTTTTGTCTCTCGAATTCTGCTGAGCACATTGCCGACGCCGCAGACATTCAATCAAAACCTGCGAGAATGGATTACAAACGAGGCGTTTATTCCGGGTTGCTCATTATTGCTGGGAAGCATCGTTGCATTGTGGATTGTGTGTAATGAAATTGCATGGCGGCAGATGACCCGCGATCAGGCTCGCATCTATTTGCGATCTGTCTTGCTGTTGAGTCATCATGCAGACTTTAGAATGATCGTGCGCGGTCGCCTGAAATCTCGCCGAAAAGTGGTGCGCGAGCGGAAAGACGCAGATGCCACGCCCGGGCAGTTGAATGAAAAGAATTTTGCAGGTCAGAACCTGTAAGCGGGATTAAAAGATATAACTGATATTTTAAAGTTTGTGGTTTTGGTTTACGGGAGTTCCATCAATGCTGTTTTGGATTCGAGAAATTGCGGGTTGGATTCTGGTCGCAGCAGGTCTCATCGTAATGCGAATGGGCCTGAACTTCGCACTCGCAGCCGACAGTCCAAAAATTGTCGAAGCATCAGTCGTGATCTTCGCGTCGCTCGGACTGCTGCGTGCTGGCGTACTGTTGGTGCGAATCTCAACAGCGGCCAGAATCTGCAAACTTGATCGAATGCACGAAAAGTAACATTTCCCTAACGAATCGGGCTGGCGGGGCCGCCGATGCGGAAGCGGCAAAGATAGATGCCGAATACGTACAACAGTAGCAATGGTGCCATCATCAGGACCATACTGTAGGGATCCGGCGAGGTTGTCAGCACCATCGACGCTATTGAAATTGCCAGCACCGCTATTCGCCAGTTCTTCTTGAATGTTTCTTCGGTGCAGACGCCGATCCGATCCAGGAAGACCATCACCATCGGCAATTGGAAACTGATGCCGAACATGAGCGGCATCAGCATGGCCATGCTGATGTATTCTGACAGTCGAGGCGTGAATCCGATTCCCAGCCATTTGTTGAAGCCAATCAGAAAGTCGAGCATCAACGGAAACGCATAGAAGTAACCCGACAGCGCGCCAAGGATGAACAGCACGATGCTCATTGGCAGATAGACGTGAACGTATTTTCGTTCGTGCGGATACAGCCCAGCAGCAATGAACAGCCACAGTTGATAAAACACCCAGGGCGAAGACAGTAAAAGTCCGGCAAATAAGCAGACCTTCATATACGACATGAAGCCCTCTTCCATACTCAGCGTGGTCAGCTTCGTCGAATCATCGACCACCTTGCGAAGTTGAGCGAACTCAGGAGCCGTCAGCACCAGAGAAACAGGAACATCGTCGTCTCCCTCAACTACAGAAGACTTTTCGCCCATAGCTTTCAACAGCGCCGATTTCAGCATCACGACACGCAACTGATCGTCACGCAGCTCCGCTGGAACTTCGATGATGGTTTCCGGCCGTGTTACTTCTGTGCCTGAAAACCAATTCTTCAAATGCTCGTAGAAGCTTCCGTTCGGTATATCGATCGTAATGTTTTCCATGCCACTGGCCCGCATGGCGTTTTCGACCGGAGTTCGCAACAGGTAGAAAATCCTGTCGCCAAAGAACAGTGTAATGGAAACAGCGATCACGATGCCGAGCACAGCGCGAAACACATGCACGCGGAGCACTTCCAGGTGCTCACCAAAAGTCATCGTCGTATCGTCAAACAGATCTCGCGATCGAGCCATTGCGTTTCTCAGGATTCTTGAAAAGCGATTTCAGTAGTGTGCCTTCTCCTATGGGAAGGGGGAGAAGGTGGCCGGAGGCCGGGCTAAACTTTGCCTTCCGGTTGGGCAAGCCAACCGGGGAGGCCCGTCGTTATCGCAAACTAACCTCAAAACGTTCGCTCGTGCCAGGCAAGCTGGCACGGGGCTACAGGGGACAATTACAAGACGATTTGCACATCATTCCAGTCCGCGAAGTACTACTTCTGCGTCAATTCGCGGAATCGTTGCAGCAAATCTTTCGTGATCGGACCAGGCGTTCCTGCTCCAATTTTTCGCCCGTCCAGACTGATCACGGCAATAACTTCAGCAGCGGTTCCAGTCAGGAAGCATTCGTCGGCCGTGAAAATGTCATATCGTGTGAGCACGCATTCCTGAACCGTCACACCGGCTTCAACAGCCAGTTTCATGACGGCGTTGCGAGTGATACCTTCCAGAATTCCTGAATCCGGCTGCGGCGTCTTCAGCACTCCATGTTTAATAATGAAGATATTGTCACCGGTACATTCAGCCACTTCGCCGTTGTGGTTCAGCATCAAGGCTTCGACGGTTCCCGCGTCGGTGCCTTCAATCTTGGCCATGATGTTGTTGAGATAATTCAGCGACTTAATGCGCGGGCTGAGCGCACCTGGATGGTTGCGAATTGTTGCGGCCGTGACGAGTTTCATTCCCGTTTCATAAAGTTCAGCCGGATACAGCGAAATAGTGTCCGCAATGACAATGACCTGCGGATTGCTGGTGCGACGGATATCCAGACCCAGCGAACCCGAACCACGCGTTACGACAAGCCGGACATAACCATCCGTAATGTCATTGGCTTTGACGGTGTCTTCGACGGCCTTCACCATTTCAGCGTGCGGTATCGGGATTTCCAAACGAATCGCCAACGCACTCTCGTACAGGCGATCGATGTGCTCCTTCAGCAGAAACACTTTGCCACCGTAGACTCGAATCCCTTCAAAGATCCCGTCGCCGTAAAGCAATCCGTGATCAAACACACTAACCATTGCCTGTTCTGCCGGAACCAGCTTTCCAGCGACATAAACCTTGCGAGACATGAAAGACGTCCGTTACTTGAGTGTTTTATTAAAGCCGAAATTTCAACTTCAGATCGACATCAATCACTGTTATACCCGCTGAACCTAAACGCGCGTTCCAACGGATTTCTCAGCGTATGATTCCAGATTTTGACTGATCGGCCAAGATTATGGTGTCCGCTACACCTGTATTCCAGTGTAGCGAGATTTCGAGCCGTTGAGAGTCCACTGTACCGGCGAATCTCACCTGCAAGGTCTTTCGACCCTCAAAAACTGCCGCGAGTTCACCGAACCGCCCATTTTTGCAGTTCCTCTGAATGAAGAAGCTTTCAATGCCCGGAAATCCTGCATCGAATCGATTTTCCCGTTGCCGATAGACTGTAGTGACGGTTCCGAGGTGTGACTCCACTACGTTGAGTTCGCCACGGCACAGTAGGACGACGCCGGACCCGGGGGGGAAATTTGATGAATTCAACCGCAAACACACGGATGTCGCGGATACGCTGGACCTTGATTACAGCAATGCTGCTTTCATGTACTGCTTCAGTGACCTTGGTGCTGCTGGGCTGCCAGCAGGTGCCAATGACGAATCGTAAGCAGGTGTTGCTATCGTCTGAAGAATCAGAAAACGCCATGGGACTGACGGCATATCAGGAAGTTTTGAAGTCAGAACCACTGACGAAAAACGAAAAAGCGACGGAAATGGTAAAACGCGTCGGCCAGCGGATTGCCGCTGTGGCGAAGCGTCCGGACTTTGAATGGGAATTCAACGTCATCGAATCCGATACGCAAAACGCATTTTGTTTGCCTGGCGGCAAGGTGGCTATTTATACAGGGATTCTGCCAGTCTGTGAAAATGAAGCGGGATTGGCCGTGGTGATGTCGCATGAGATCGCTCATGCCATTGCTCGCCATGGCGGTGAACGCATGACGTACCAGACAGCTCAGAACGCCGGTAAGTCACTGGTCGGCTATGTGACGCAGAAACAGGATGAGCAAAAACAAAAAATCGTGATGACCGCTTATGGTGCGGCATCGGAATACGGCGTGATTCTGCCGTACAGTCGCAAGCATGAGATGGAAGCCGACCAAATCGGCATCATGCTGATGGCGGAGGCTGGCTACGATCCGTCTGAAGCACCGGTTTTCTGGGAACGATTTTCGTCAGCAAAGGCGGGAGCAGCTCCGATGGAGTTCATGTCGACTCATCCTTCCGACGCTCACCGAGCTGCGGCACTGCGTGAATTGCTGTCTGATGCGATGACGCTTTACGAGGCTGCAGAAGTTAAGCTGGGCCTTGGCGAACCTGTGCAGTAACATATCGCAGGAAGGCATTCACGGCATCAAACTCCTGCGGGCGGACTTGTGGCGAGCGGACAATTCATTGAACTTGAAGGTGTGCGAGTCAACAACCTTCAAAATATCAGTCTTAAGATCCGCCACAACGCGCTGACTGTGATTTGTGGCGTCAGCGGTTCCGGCAAGAGCAGCCTCGCTTTCGACACGCTTTACGCCGAAGGCCAGCGTCGATACGTCGAAACCTTTTCGCCTTCCGCGCGGCAGTTCCTGGATCGTATCGAGCGCCCGGCTGTCGATCGAATCAATGGATTGCCACCAGCGATCGCCATTCGACAGCAGATGCGTTTCGACGGACCTCGCAGCACGTTAGGGACGCGAACCGAGATCATTGAATCTCTGCGAGTCATCTTCGCGCGAGCGGGACGCTTAGTTTGTCCCGATTGCCAACTGCCCATCGATGCGATGTCGGCAGAAACGATCGCAGCCCGGATTCTGGCTCATCCGTCTGCGGCACGCATGATGATCGGTGCCGTCGTATCCATTGATGCTTCAACCGACACAGAAGTACGTGCCGAGCTCCTTCAAAATGGCTTCACTCGCATCATCGCCGATAACAAAATGATCAGACTGGAAGAGCTTGAAGCCTGGTCGAAGAACTCGCCATCATCGCTGACTGTCGTCATCGACCGCGTAAAGTCTGACAGTGTCGCCGCAGATCGCCTGGCGGAATCAATTTCGACCGCATTGAAAACCGGAAATGGGACCTGCGTCGTCCTGACGGAATCATCAATCGGCGAGCGGGGCGGCGTCAGCCCCCCGGTACCTTCTCCTTGGAGCGTAAAATTCATCGACAACGTTGCCTGGTCAACGCAACAGTATTCCTCCAACCGGACCTGCGCAAGCTGCGCCCGACAATTTCCCGAACCGTCGCCTGAGCTTCTAAGTTTCACGTCTCCACTGGGTGCGTGTTCCAAATGCGGCGGTACAGGATCATCAACGGCCGCCAGTTCAGAAATTAAATCCAAAGGACGAAAAAAAACACCTGCCCCACATCTGGAAATGTGCTGTGATGCCTGCAATGGCAGCCGCCTCAACCGAGACGCATTAGCCGTGCAGCTTTGCGAAACCCAATTTCCGGCCGTGTTGCACATGGAAATCGGCGAGCTGAGTGTCTGGCTCACTGACACCGCTGCTTCACTTCCGCCCGAACTGCGAATTGCGCTGCAACCGGCGTTTGATCACGCCAATCGCCGCATCGGATTTTTGATCTATTGTGGCATGAACTATCTGTCACTGGATCGCAGCATGAAGACACTCTCCGGCGGCGAATCACAGCGCGCGTCACTCACCAGCGCGCTGGGGTCCGGGCTTGTCAATACTCTGTATGTGCTCGACGAACCCACAGCCGGATTACATCCATCCGACACACAGAGAATTATCGCAGCCGTGCGTACACTGCAACTGCGAGGCAATACGGTCGTCGTCGTTGAACACGATCCGGAGTTTATTCTTGCGGCCGATGATGTTGTTGAAATCGGGCCCGGAGCCGGAGATGCTGGTGGCACGATTGTATTTCAAGGCACACCTGAGCATCTGCGCGAAGTTGAAACAGCAACCGGGACGCAATTGCAGTCGAATTCTGTCGCCGCTCAGGCAGCGCCGCAGAAACGCCGTGTGCCAGAACACTGGCTGACACTTGCGAACATTCACTGCCATAATATCGACGGAATATCAGTCAGAATTCCGCTGGGTGTTCTGTGCGCCATCATCGGAGTCAGCGGTAGTGGCAAGAGTTCACTGATCGTCGATTCGCTGTTTCCGAATCTCTGCCGTGTACTGAAACTGCCAATCACGGCCAGCAACGAAGGCACGATTGAACGTATCGAAGGCATCGATAATCTCGACAGCGTTTTGCTGCTGGATCAAAGCCCGGTGCAACGATCGCGACGAAGTATTCCGGCGACGTGGATTGGTGTTTTCGACGAAATTCGCGTACTGCTCGCAGAGACGCACGAGGCTAAAAAACGCAACTTCGGACGTGGGATGTTTAGTTTCAACTCTTCAACTGGTGGTCGATGTTCTGTATGCGAAGGTCGCGGAGTTGTCACGGTCGCAATGCAGTTTCTGGCGGACATTCAGACACCGTGCGAAGAATGCCACGGCCGACGGTTTCGCCCGGAGGTGCTGGAGATTCGCTATCGTGATCGTTCAGTCCACGAAATCCTGTGCATGACCGGTGACGAAGCATTTCTGTTCTTCAATGGTCATCACAAGATTCAGCAGCGACTCAACGCCGTTCGCCAGGTCGGGCTGGGCTACTTACGACTTGGACAACCGCTCAGCACCATTTCCGGCGGTGAAGCACAGCGACTGCGTATTGCGGCGTTGCTGGCTGGAGTACCTCTGGAAGACGGCGACACGGCCGCACAAAACCGGAAGTCCGCTGCCATCACCGGAGCTGGCCGAACGCTGTTTCTTCTGGACGAACCTTGCAGCGGCCTGCATCTGAAGGATATTGAGCGACTGCGAACGTGTCTGGATTTTCTGATTCAAACCGGCCATTCGGTGATCGTGATCGACCACGATCCAGCACTGATTTCTTATGCCGATCACGTGATTCAACTTGGTCCCGGTGCTGGCCGCCTGGGCGGCAGGGTTTTGAATGAAGATTTTTGATTTTTGATTTTCGATTTGATTCAGCCACATCGCCTCAAATCGCAATCAGGGAACTGACGTCCCCCCACTCGCCGGATCTCGGTGAGCCGCGAGACGTCAGTTTCCGGATGCTGCGTTTCATCATGGATCGTTTGATGCAGAACTTGTAAACTCGAAGTGGAAAGAACGTATCAGGCAAATTTTCGTTCAGGCGCTTTAGATCGGGAGGGCGAAGCTCCTGCTGAGCCACGAGAAACATTGGATATCGTTTGGCATACGGCTCGGCAGGAGCCTCGCCCTCCCTCGAGTGCCATTGTCCGTCAGGCCCCGGAATTCCTATTTTCCAGTTCGCACTCGCACCGTCAGACTTTCCAGCTTCACGCTCACTTCTCCCTGCAGGTCAGAACGATGTGCATAGACGCCGATTTCCTTGATGGGATAGGCTCCGACAGTGAACGTATTAAACGGCAGGAACGTGTCTGAACCTGTTTCAGCAAAGAGACATATGACTTCGTCTCCATTGCGAACGATCCGCAGTCGTCCGTTCGGCCGTTCGCCGCGTCGGGTGATAGCGTGGTGATATGTCGGCTCCCCAGTGGCCATCGATTTCCGAATCGTCTTGGATGCAAACTCAGGACTCCCGGGTCCGGTAAGTTGCATGCCGCATTCGATTCGTGACTGCATCGGATCGTCCATCGTCACCAGGAGTTCAAGATTCTGCCCCCAGCCTTCTTTGACCGGAATGAAGGCAAGATCGCGATAATCCAGTGTCACTTCACAATCACCGATGATTGGAACGGTCGTGTTGATGCCGGCCCATGTGGATTCTTTCGTGGGCAGATTCAACTGGAATTGCAGTCCGTCCTTCTGCATCGCAAAGTTATTCGTGAACCCGGAAAGGCTCCATCCGGCCGCTTTGAATTGTGCTGGCGTTCCGTTTAGAGGAATGACCTGAGTATCAAAGCCGTCGCCAGCGGAAGTTGCAACATCATGGGGCGGAGTCGCAAGTTGTTGATCATCAACTGCCGGCAGCGTCTTTGGCCAGTCGCCGCGATAGACCAGATTGCGGACTCGGCATTGTGTCTGATTGGAATATCGAAACAATCCAAAGAATCGTTCGTTGCGGCGTTCGGTCACGGTGTGCGACGCAACGGCGGTTCCGTTGACGGTGATCGTCAGTTGATCGCCTTTCAAAGTTAACTTCACTTTGTTCCAGTCATTTGGTTTTAGATCGATCGTCGCAGCCGCGCCGACGATCACCGCAGCATTGTCCGGGGCCAGATCACGCGGATCATATTGCGCTTCGGTGAGCGTATGCAGTTTAGCTCCGTCGGGTTGAAGCAGAATTGCCGACTTGCCCACGGCCGGATGCACTTCCTGTTCGCCGGGAACATAGAACGTTTCAAATTCGATCTCGCCGTCTTCCAGCATCGGCCGCTGATACAGCATCAAACTTTCTGTCGGACCGACGGCGTTCTTCTTTTTGCCGACCAGTTCATCGCCCACTTTTTGCCACGGCGTTACTTCGTCGTTCGTTGTTGAGACGTGCCATTCGCCATAAATGTCGGCTCGCCAACATCCCCAACCGGACATATCAATGAGGTCAATCTGATCGGGGATCTCGGGCGTTCCGATGATTCGCAGATTCTGAACGATGGCTTCATCCGTCGGATTGTGAGATTGCAGCACAATCCACGGACTTGGCGTTCCGGCCAGATTTTCCTCATGGATCTGCACACCGTTTGTGAACGTCGTCACCTTTGGACCATCCACCACAATTTTGAAACCGGCCATCACTTCCCATGCCGGCAGGTTGAGTTCCTGCTCAATGTCGTTGGAGCTTTGCATCAGCTTGACGACCTTCACCGCTTTCGCATCATGACGCGGTTCAGCGGAGTGCATGCCCCATGTGACGGCAACTTCTTTGTAGCCGTAGGTTGATCGATTGACTTCAATCTCAAACTTGCCTCGCAGAGGCGACTGGAAAAATAACTGCGACCACATCTCCGAAGGATGATGCCTGAGGACGCCACGCGAATATGTCCAATGCGAAGGATGCTGTCCGTTGAAGCTGCGATCCGGCTTTAGATACGGAACCGAGGTCCATTGCGTCAACTTTTCCTGACCGGACGTGTCGCTGTTCGCTCGCATCGCCAGATCCAATCGACCCACCAGACCATGCGCCAAGCGATGAAAGCGGTCGTCATTCGAGCGGCGTTTTTCGTCACGTTCGACATCACAAAGTTTCGTCCCGAGTTCAATTGCCCACGGCAATGTTTTGGGATTCTGCATGGCCTTCCAAACCACCAGCAATTCCGCCGCCCGTTGCTGAAGCGTCAGCGATTGTGGCAATCCCGCATACAGCGTTGCGTGGACCTCCCTCATCGCTGCCGTCGTCGCGGCGACGTCCGCCCCCTGCATTGCCAGCAGCGCTTTCATCGCCTGCTTGTTGCGTTTATCCAGATCATTCGCCACAAGAATAGCATCGATGTCTTTGGTCAATTCCTCAACCCGATTCAACTCGCCCGCCAGCCGCACAAGTTCCAGCGCCGGACTTTGCAGATCGGCGGCAGTTCGAAATGCGGCGTCAGTCTCTGGATCGATCGAAGCACTCTGCCACGCCAGTCGCATTGAATCATGATCGTCGCCTGGCAACACCCACTTCTTCAGTAGTGCGTAAGCATCGGCGGCGGGCAAAGTTTTCGTCGTCGCCAAAAGTTCGGGCACGTGCAGTTCGTCAAATTCTTCAGGCATCATGGAATTGATCAGACGTCGGTCGCCAGCAGTCAGCGGCTCCGTAAGATCCATCAGTTGAGCATTCATTTCGTTAAGGTCTGTTGTCTCAGGCCACGCACCGCTGAGAGTCACGTTGCGGATTCTTGATTCGGCAGTAACATACCGAAAGAAGCCGGGCCGGAAATCGTCCATTTGCGGGATCGGTCGGGCGAAGATCAATTCTCCGTTGAGATTGATCTCGATCTGATTTTCGCGGTGTGACATGGTGACCTGGTTCCAGTCGCCTTCTTTCAACGGCACGCTTTTGGGGCCGCGTTGGTATTCGCTTTCAACGACGCTGTTATCATCCTTGATGTTGCGGAATTCGTGGTCGAAAGTTCCCAGTGAAATCCAGTGAGTCTTCACGCCGTCGGGTTCGATCATAAACGCCAGCCGCCCAAGTGACGGATGAGACACGACGCGGTTGGCTTCACGAAAGAACTCGTACTGGAATGTTTCTCCATCCAACAAGGGACGGCAATAAAACAAGACACCCTGCACATCGGGAGCGGCCAACGCATTTTCCTTGCCATGCAACACGCCCGACTTCACTGACCAGTCTGGTTCCGTCGCAGCCTCGCGGCGACGGTAGGCCGTTGAACTGTTTTCGTCGGTGACTTTTTCCGCCAGAATGCGAGGGGACGGTGTTGAACCGGCAAAACCGCCGCTGCTCCAGCCGGGCATACCGTCCTCCGAAACCAACTCAACCTCACGCGGAATCGTGGGCATTCCAGCCAGGCGAGGATTGCGGAACACCGACATCTTGCTGCCCTCCGTCGTGAGCACAATCCATGGCACGCTACCCGTGAGCTTCTCTTCGTAGACCAATCGGCCGTTGTTCAGATATCGCATCATGCCATCGCGCGACTGAATCGTGATGTGGTCGAACGACGGTATCCCACGCTTCATGCCGGCTGGTCGAGTGATAGAATCTTCGCCTGTGAAATTGACGATACTGCCGGAACTGCCCCAAGTGTTCGAAGCAACTATGACGCCGCCATAGCCAGCATCGCATTCGCCCCAATGTTTCTCCAGACAGTCCACGTGAAATTCGAAATCGCCCGTCAGCGGCCATTTCAAATACAGCGTGTCGCGACCGGAACCGGAGTAATGCGAAATCAGATTGTCATGCCCCAGCCAGAGTTCGCGTGATACCGCCGAGTCGCTGTTTCCAATCGCTTGAGGCACCCAGTTGGAAAGCTGAGTCTGAATTTTCGCTTCCAGCCGACTGCCGAATTTCTTTGCCAGGCAATCCGCGAACTCCGTTTCGATGTGAGAAACAAACGCGGCACCGCCCGTGTCCTGGAAAGGCTTGCGAAGTTTCTGTTTTCCATAACTCACAGCAATGTCGTGCAGCTTGTCTGACCGTAGACATTCTTGCGCGACCAGATAATCCGGAAATGCACTGCGGTTGGTACGTTCCTTGCGGCGTTCCGGCATCAAATCAAAGAACTGTTGGAAGAGCGGTTCAAACGCATCGCGATCCGACGTTTCGATCTGAATCAACATCCACAGGAATTCCGCGTTTGTAAGTTTTTCATCGTATTCCTTTTTGGCAAGCTGCGACAATTCTTCCAGCCTTCCCGCTTCGCGAGCGGCGGCGATCAGTTCCGACAGATTGCAGACGGCAGGATCATGCTGACGTTGGCGCGATGGTGCATCTGCAGGCACGAACACCTCGGGAACCAATGAGTTTGGAACCCAGTCGGCGACGCATCGCACGGTGCGACGATCCTGCGTCGGCATCGTCCAGTCGCGCCACGCTTCATAGCGTTGCTGCGGTGGCAATTTTGCAAAGTCATTGGCGACGATTGCCAGCGGAAATGCCAGGTTGGGTGGCGAATACTGCTTCGCGTCAAAATCGGCTGCTCGCCCAATAAAATCGGCTGCGATCGACGGGATGCCATTGCGAGCGGCCTCCGTTGCGAAGCGTCCCAGATCGTTCCACTGTTTATACAGTCCATAGTCTCCGCCATAGCGAGCGGCATCGGCCTGGCTGGCCACTTGTTGTGCTTCGAAGTACTTTCGAACGCCTTCGATGTCACCGCTTTTGGCCAGATAGCGATTGACCATTTCATCCAGTTTGCCTGTCTCGCTAACCAGGTTATTGCGGTTACGGTCCGGAGTTGTCCATGGCATCTGCACGGCAGTTTTCAAAACGGCATACGCCGCGTCTTCAAGTGCCTTCTTATCCGCAGCGGGCAACGCTGCGTGACACGCCAACTGATACGCTGCCGGATTTGGAGCCTGCAACATTGCGGCTGCAAGTTCCGTCAAATGTGCCACGGCTGCCGATTCGTCGTCGATGGACAAATCGACTTGCGTCAATAACACCAGTGCCGGGACCATTGCGGCTTGGTTCCCTTTTCGCGCATCGATGAGCGTTCTCAAATCGGCGATCTGATCTGCTTTTTTTGCCCACTCCACCAGTGTTACGCCCAGACTTTTCGCTTGCGCGGCGCGCAGTTTTGTGTTGTCAGCGAACAGCAGAATGTCGGCCGGTCGTGATGACGGAAACACCAGCGGTTTGAGCAATGTATAAACGTCCGCTGGCGGGTAATCATCTCCCTGCCATTTTTCGATGACTCGTTGCATTGAGGCCACAACTTCTGCTTCAAGCGGATCGCCACTTGCAGGCACAACGCTTGATGAGCGAACCACACGACCATTGGTGGCCACTGGCGTCGTTACCGGGTCAGGCACGGGAGTTCCACCTTGCATCGCTTCCTTAACAGCATCGCGAGACAGGTTTGCCATGCCATTCTTCGCTGCCGTTTCTGCCACGATCATCGCCACGCGAAATTGAGAAATCGTCAACGGCGGTACGGTTTGGGTTGGTGGAGTAATTTGAGGTGGTTGTAGCAAGGAGGTCGTCATGTAGGTCCTTTCTGCCGGAAAGGACTTCGCGACTTGTCGCGACCCGCGACCAGACATGGTGGATGACATGAGAAGCGGCGGCGTGGCTTGCGTGCCGATTATCAGGCGAACGGGTAAAACATCGGCGCGACAAAACGTGAAACCGGAATCTCCGGCAGCCTGATTTTGGAATGGAACCTTGATTGGTCGCAGGTCGCAGCGGGGCTGCGAAGACCTTTCCGGCAGAAAGGACCTACCAGTCGCACCGTCCAACGACTTTGATTTCGCCTTGCGCGTCGGACGTTCCGTAGAAATCCGCAATAGCTCCGTAAGCTTCTCCTCGGCTGCTGCCTTATTACCTGCCTCCAACAACCACGAACTCCACTCCATCAAAATCCCTGCGGAATTCTGCAGACCAGTCTGTCGCCTTGCGCCTGCCAGCGCGCGATCGGCCAACAGTGTCGCTGACGCCTTAAGCGATTCGTCTTTCAATGCTTCGCGAGCCACCATCCATAATGGCACTGCCAATGCGGCCACTTTGCGTTGTCGTGAATTTGGACGGCGGCCTTCTCCAACTTCTTCCAGCGGCTGATCAGACACGATCGTCGCCAAAGCCTTTACAGAATCGACAAACCGCTCATCTTTCATTTGGCCTCGAAATGCTGCCAACGCAAGTGCGGCTGTGGCATCCGTTGGATGTTCCTGCTGCAATGCCTCCAGCCTTGCATCAATTGCCGTCTTGACCTTTTCGTCTTTTGCCAACGTCACCAGCAGTCGTATCAGGCCGCTGTCGATGTGTTCCGTTGAGATGCTTGCGACCGAAGGCACGATCGGCATGAGATCCAGCAACGGGACGCCGTCTTTTGGCATCTCCGAGACTGCCAGCAATTGAACAATTGCCGCAGTGGCGTCAGCACTGTCCAGCGACGACATCGCCTTCGTCAAACCTGCCTTGGCCTGATTCACGTACTGGTCCGCATTATTGCTGTTATATTGCGAAACGGTTCGCAAGGTTTCCTCGTTATCCAACAAGTTGCGATACATCTGCACGGCATCAACGGGATACTGCATCTCCAGCAACTTACCGGCGGCAAACAAGGAATTCTCTGTCCGTTGGTAGGAGCTATATTGTGCGTCGTAGTCGTTAAACGTAGCGGCTTTCACAGTTTTAAGAAGCAGGTCACGTGCCTCAGTCTTTCTTCCGTTCTCAGAAAACGCTTTGATGAGTTTTTGAATCGGAGAATACTGCAACTGATTCGATGAACTGGAACTTGAAACCGTTGTCACAGCTTTCTCAAACAGCATCAAAGCCAGCGGACGTGTCTTTTCGGACTTGTCCAATTCCTGACCAATCAACCAGCAACTGTCAGACGGGATCGACTTCATTGCCGCTTCATTGTTTGCCAACGCTTCCAGACGAACAGTCGCCGCGTCTTTGTCGCCGGACTGCAAGTCAATCAACGCCAGCATGGCTTCTCCGCCAAACCAGCCGGGCGTCGCATCGACTGTTTCCTGAATCGCACTTCGCAGTTCCTTCAGCTTGTCGGAATTATTCAGCCCTCGAAGCATGTAATGAAACTGACTCGTCACATCGCCGTTGCCGGAACGAGAATAGATTTGATTCAATCCGGACCATGGACTGTTCTGCAGATCCAACGCTGTTGGCAGCACAAGTTTCTTGCCGATCTGAAACATGCGTTCGTTCTGCCACACCTTCGCGTTGTTCGAGTTCCCGACTTCCGACAGGATGTTGCTGCGATAGTTAGGAAACGAGACGATAATCTGTTCGATCAATTCCACGGCGACGTCAGTATTCTTCTCATCCTGCATCAATTCGCCGACAAGATTGATGATGTAATACGGTTGGCGAATTGATTTGAAATTCATACTTCGAATCGCAGCCACAAGATCGGTCGTTCGTTGTGCCTGTGTGAATACGCGGCGAACGGTATAGAGATCTTCCGTGATCCAATCAGGTTTCCGCTTCAGAAGTTCCAGATACTGGTCGCAGGCTTCTGTGAGCTTGTTTGTCTGTTCGAAATGTTTGGCCAATTGCAGACGCAATGCGAACGCATCCGGTCTGTTGGCAATGGCTTTCTCCAGCAGCGGGCCAACCTTATCCTTTTGACCACTGATTCCATAGAACTCAATCAACTGTTCGTACAACTTCGGCGACTCGGGTGAACGTTCCAGTTGCGATTCCAATTGCGTGATCAGCGTCTTGAGTTCGCCCGTCTGCTGCAGCACCGCCAGTGCTTGAGTTCGCGAACTGTCGGTCGTTGTGTTGTAGCGCATGGGATTGCGAGTGGCATTGGCCATGGTCGTCATCGGGCTGACGGTTTTGCGAAGCAGGATATGTGCCAACTGTTTGGCGCGGTCGGCTTTTCCCTGGCTTTGATACAACATCATCAGCGACGCCAACGCAGGTGGCTGATTGCTGGATTGCCGTTCGGTACGAGCAATCACGGCGTCCGCCATGTCGTTCATTCCCAGTCGCCGCATTCCGGCCACGAGCGACAATTGCGTCGCCGCGTCTAATCGCAGACCGAACAGGCGTTCCGCCGCCGATCGAGCTCGCTCGTTGTCTCCGATGCGTTCGGCCAGCGTCAGTGCCATCAGTTCACGGCGCTGCAGTAATTTTTGATCCCGAGCGATAATAGAATCCACAATCTCCAGTGCATCTTCGATGTCGCCGCGTTGCATGCGCAGATCGGCCAGTTCAAATCGAGCGCTGGGGTCGTCCTTTTGCGCTTCACCGAGCTTCACCAGGATTTCGACCGCTTCATCCTGCTCGTCGGACCACCAGAGTTCAGTGGCCAAATAGGCATTTTCGACTGTCGCATCTTCAGGTGCCGCAGCCTTGACACGTGCTTTCAAAAGCGTTGTAAGATCCGGAAGCACGTCGTTGCGCTTGAGAACTTCGTGGACATCGCGCAGCAGCAGCACGACTGACGAATCGACATGCCTTGACGGGACTTCAACCTGTTGAATATAGGTACTCTGTTTTCCGTAGATCCATTGTAGGCTCGTTTGCGTGCGTCCGGTACTTGCGGCAGACGACGAACGACGTGACTTCAACGCAGCCGCCGCCTGTTCGGCCAACCTCTTTTTGTTTTCGATTGTCGCGACATCCAATGCCTGGTCAAGTATCGAAAGAATCCGGGCGTTCTCTTCTTCAGCTCCCAATCGTCCAATCCATTGCATCAGCGAATTTGTAGTCTGCGCCAGTTGCATTGCGTTACGCCGTGCCGAAGCAGCCGAGCGGGTCGAAGCTGCGCTGCTGTCGTCTTTTTCGGGCGGCTTTGCCAGTTCATCCTTGGCCGCCGCGACCCAGCGTTCGAAAAACTCCGGAATCTTATCGAGCGTCTCCTGTTGCAACATCACAGAGATCACGCCGGAAAGTTCGCTCGCTGTCTTCGCGGACGTATACAGTTCGTTCAGCCGAGCATCGGCTTCTGCATCGCGTTTCGCCAGCTTCAGTTCTTCAACGACCTGCATTGTGAACTGTTTTCCGCCGCCCACCATGCCGCCGCCGATCATCACCCATTGACCGCCGATATTGACGTACGCATTCCCCTGACCGTCGTAAGCGATCTGCTGTCCGAACGATTGGTCCTCACCCTTCTTGTCCGCTTCGCGTGAAAGATCTTCAACACATTTCAGCATCAACGTGAGATCTTCATCTGATAATGCAGTCTTCGCTGGGGCCGCATTCTGCCCGTTGGAAGTACGTACGGCAGCAGGATTCACATGGCGAGTTCGCAGCGAATTCAGGAAGAACTGTTCTTCTTCCTGACCACCGCTTTTTGCTAAGTCGCGAGCAATTTGAAACTGTACAGCCTGCTCGCCCTTGAGTGACGCAACGTACAGCCAATCATAGATCGCGTTTCGATGCGCACCGTCTGCCTGCGCTTTCGCAGCCACTTGAGGGGCGACAGAAGTTACATTCTCTGATGCATCATCCGTAGTATTTGCATCGACAATACCTGGATCTGCAGGCTTCTCGGGAGTCCTTTGCTTTGCGTCATCTTCAAACTTCAATTTCCATGCGAAACTCGCCATTCGTGCTGTACCGTATTCGCGCGGAGTCCATGTTTGCTGACGTGAATTTCCGCCGTAGTATTCTTCTGAAATCAATCCCGTCGCGGACTGAATCTGACTTGAATAACTCAACAACTGCAACGGCGAACGCTTCGTCGGTCCTTGGGTCTGATTGCCTTTCAGGTTCTCCGACTTCGCCTTCGCCTGAGCCCGTTTGAATTCATCATTCGCAAACAAGCCTAGCGTGTCATGCGGAATGGTCAGCGTCAGGATGCGATCGAAACGAGTGGCTGCTTCCTCCGATTTCTCCAGCTTGGCCCACGCGACACCTTCGCGATACAGCAACTCCCAGTCCTCGCGCTGTTGACTCAACAACGGTTCGGTAATACTGATCACCGCTTCGAACGCTCCCTGATTCAACAGCGAATCGATGCTGCGCAGCAGCCGCACTGGATCTTCTTCCCGAGACGTCAACCTTACCAGAATCTCCATGGCTTCATCGCGATCGCCCCGAGACTGCAACATCGCCACCAGCGGAAATTCCGTCTCATGCCCCGGCGCGACGGCGATCAGTTGCCGCTGATAACCAATCGCGGCATCGGTATCGCCGCTGGCTTCGCACAGTTTCGCGAGTTGCTGCAACAGATTCGTATCACGGCTGTCTTCACCCAGCAATTGTTCCAGTTCCTGCCGCGCGGTGCCTAGATCGCCGGATGTCTGCCATGCTTGTGCCAGACAGATCGTCATTTCCCGCCGTTTTTCCTCTTCGCGGCGGTCGCGTTCGAAGCGTTCGATGAGTTTGTCGAGCTGATTGATCTGCTCATACAGCGGCACCAATTTCTGAGTCAGACTCGTCTTGTCGTCAATAGTTTCCGATTTGTCGAACGCACGCCAATAGACTTCGATCGCTTCGTCCGTTCGTAATTGATCCGCCAGCGCCGATGCCAGAGCCATAATCAGATGCGGCTCGTTCGGATTGATGCGAACCGCCTTGCGCAGTGCTTCCAAACCTTCATCCGATTTGCCCAGTCGAAAACACATCTGAGCCAGAAATTCGTAGTTGTCTGTGTTGCCGGGTGCTGACATGATCAATTCATTCGCGGCGGCCATAGCTTCATCGGATCGGCCCATTTGAGCTTCCAGACGAGCGACGTTCATCAGATGATCCCCGCGCGAACGGCGATCGGTATCCGCCAGTCGCCGACTGTAAGCCGCAGCCTGACCGTAGTTGCCCGACGATTCTGAAATCCGCGCGGCGACGGTGAGAGTCGGCACAGATTTGGCATCGATCGCCAATCCATTTTCAACGGACTCCATCGCATCCACCCATTGCCGATTCGCTTCGTAGTAGCGAGCCAGCATGGCCCAGTCGGCGGGCGTGACTTTCGTGTTGCCTTCAATCGCGGCCACGAGCTTTTTGATTTCGTCTTCTATTCGTTGGCTGGACTGAAACACTTCAATCCGTTGACGAATCAGGGCATCACGATCATCTTCGCTGGCCGCCAGTTTTTCCGCCGCGTCAAGGAACGTCAACGCATCATCATACTTCGTAGCTCGCGCGTGATATTCTGCCGAACGCATCTGCAACACGAATTCCCTGGGCGCGAGCTTGCACGCATCGGCGATTTCTTTCACGGCCTGATCGAGATATCCGAAACTGTTGTAAACCTCCGCCAGCCGCGCGACGTTTTCTGCGGTGTGCAGCTTGCCCTCAGCAATCGATCCCCACGTTTTCAGAGCTTCATCGGTCTGCTTTTGAATATGATAGAACTCCCCAAGATATTCACGGTACTGCGGATCGGCCGGAGCCAGCGTGACGGCCTTTTGATACATCGCCATTGCTTCATCGTGCAGATTCGACTGTCGAAACAGATCGGCCACCTGTGCGGTGGTAATGGCATCATCCGGACGATTGGCAACGATCTGCTTCCAGATGCGAACGGCTTCCTTCTTTCGTACTTCCAGATCCTGCGACTTGTCTTTCAGAACAAGCTTTCCCCAGTCTCGCAGAAAATCCAGGTTGCCCGGCGCGGCGATGGCGAGTTGTTCATACTGCTTGATCGCTTCCGGGACGCGCTGATCATCGACGAGCTGATCGATGAAGGATTTTCGCAAATCGGTTCTTGACGGAGCCAGCTTTAGCGCCTTTTCCATCCATTGCGTCGCTTCCGGAATTCGCGCCGATTGGGCGAGAAACTTCGCCAGCCGCGCCATGCCTTCGACGTCTTCGGGATGCGCGTCGAGCCACTTTTGATAGTACTTGACGAGACTATCCTGATCGCCGGATCGCAGGAACACATCGTCAATGCGGCGGCGAATGTCTTTGTAGATCCAACTGTCGGGGTCGAGTTCCCCCAGCACGTTTTCGAGATCCAAAATCCCGTTGTCTTTTTGCCCGATTTTAATTTTCAATTCAGCCACCGCAATCAGACACATCGTTTTGCGATAATCATCCTTCACCAGCTTGGCCAGCCGTTCATAACGAATCAGCGCCTGCGCGTTGTCACCTTCTTCGGCAAGGATGACGGCGATCTGTTCGAGAACTCGCGGATCATCCGGGAAGAGTGCTTCCAGCCGCGTCCAGACTTTCAACGCTTCTTCAGTCCGCTGAGCCCGCTGGTGAACTCGACCCAATTGCTGAAAGATTTCCAGCATGTCGTTCCGCTGTGGCTTGCGACCGATCGCACGTTCAAAGGCAAGGATGGCGTCTTCATTCTGCCCGATGCGCAGCAATGATTGAGCCAAATAAAACGACGCCATTGCATCAGTCGGACGATGCGTCTCCGCCTGCCGAAACGCATCGACCGCTTCACCATCTCGGCCACGCTGGGATTCGAAGAGACCAAGCAACATCCAAGACGTGCCGTCTTTGGCATCCGCAGCCGTCTTAGCGTTTAATCCGGCGATGAATTTATCGAGCGTCCCGAATTCAACGTGATGGCCGTAAACTCGATCAAGAGCTGTGCCTCGTCTTGGATTCTTCTCTAGAACGGTGAGAAAACGTTCGGCCGCTTTGATCTGCGTCGCTTCTTCGTCGGAGACTTCGTCAGCAGCTCTCGATTCAGTTGGCCCGGCACCAGTGACGCCGAAAAACATCAGCATCGCAACCAGAACTCCGTAACACCAACGACGTGGACATTGCAGCACAACCATGGGAATGCTCGCTTATCGATTGTCAGGAGGGACAAGACTAAGCCTGAGGCTACCAAATCAACTTATCAATTGCCAGGAACGGGACAGCGGAGTCAATTTAGGCCGGGTTCCCACGATCACAACCCGAAACGTCGTGAGGGATTGACTTCTGACGTTTCGGCTGGTGCCAACAAATCCCTCGCTGATGCTTCGGGTTGTGATAATTGCGACTCTTTTCAAACAATTTATCACACGGAACTTCAAACAGCGCTACTTCAAAACTCATGCGTCGGGTTACGATGAAAGCGAATGCTGAAGAAAAGTGTTCAGTTCAT
>Ga0209284_10000574_pt1 | contig 59764 bp, 59 predicted proteins | sample FRY03_FD_187211 | JGI IMG/M metagenome (GOLD analysis project Ga0209284, IMG submission 187211) | Freshwater microbial communities from Lake Fryxell liftoff mats and glacier meltwater in Antarctica - FRY-03 (SPAdes) (version 2) | ecosystem: Environmental > Aquatic > Freshwater > Ice > Glacier...
GGGAAAGTCTTGCCCGATTCGTGGAAGTTTTCATTTTTGGCCTAAAAGTTTTAACTTTCACGATCTGGTGACCTAAATCGGGGCTTTGATTCCCTCACGAAAAGGGGTTATGCACACACCCCCGGGGGCGGGGATGGCGCGGTATGTGGCGCGAAAGTGTTGCGCTACTGCCCGGGGGCCATTTGTTGAGGCTAGTTCGGCCTCTGTTCAGGGTCGAAGTTGCTGGTTGGGCGCGTTGATGCTAGCCGGTTTGGGTGGCATCTCATTCTGCGATGTTCGGGGTCAGCCCGTGAAGACTGGCACGACTGGATCATTTGGCGAAGTGGTCGTCGTGGTCGTCGGCGGGTTCGGGTCTATCGACTGCAACACCAACGTCGCATTACGGGTGCCGTCGTCGTAGTAGCCGACGGCGGTGCAGTCGGTGGCGCTCACACACGACACCGAATTCAGGATGTTGCTTGCGGTGCCGGGGTTGGGGCTGGTGACAGTCCAGGTGGTGCCGTTCCAACGTTCAATCAACGTCGCATAGCGGGTGCCGTCGTAGTAGTTGCCGACAGCGGTGCAGTCGGTGGCATTCACACACGACACCGAACTCAGGTAGTTGTTTGAGGCGCCGGGGTTGGGGCTGGTGACAGTGGTCCAGGTGGTGCCGTTCCAATGTTGAATCAACGTCGCTCGGCGGGTGCCGTCGTAGTAGGAGCCAACAGCGGTGCAGTCACTGGCGCTCACACACGACACCGAAAACAGTTGGTCGCTTGTGGCGCCGGTGTTGGGGCTGGTAACTGTGGACCATGACTGGCCCGACGCTCCGGCAGAGACCGGAACAAGAAGCAGCGCCAGAGCCAACGCACAGACAGAGAAAAAGCCGACAACTCGACGACGAGTTACGGACTGGTTTTTCATGTACGACTCTTTTCAAGCTATCGAAACGCTAAGTGATTATAGGCCTGATGTATTATTGGTTGCCCGATAGGCACCGAGGAGGTTCATTTCTAGTTCGATGTGTTTTCCCACATCGATTGGATTGGGGCTCACCGCGTCGGGGAAGGCGGCGAGCGCCACGACTGAAGCGACCAGGCGCTGAAACACCAACTCTGCAAGGTCCTCGGTAAGACCAAACTGCTCACGCAGAAGAGCGGTGATTCGCTCCTGGAGAGGACGCTCGGCGTGGGGAACACCATTGGGATGGTTCGCAGAGAGCCACACCGCAAGTCGGGCCATTCGAATGATGTTGGGATGAACACCGCTCGGAGCAAAGGGGAAGGTCACTGCGTCGGCAGCTTCTTGGGCGACCTGGGGGTAAATCATCGCCAAGAGCTCGGCTTTTCCTCCGAAGTAGTCGGGGATGTAGCGGTGATGGAGTCCCACCGATTCAGTGATATCTCTGATGGTCAGTTCCTCGGGCCGGTTGTCGAGAAGGAGTCGCATCGTCGAAGTAACGATCAAATCCATGGATTCGCTGCGCGAGCGCTTTGGCCGTTTCGCGGTTGAGATTACTGGTCTGACTTTGGCCATAGGTCGGATTGTAGGCACAGCAAATGACCGCTGGTCATTTTAGTGACCAGTGGTCATAATTGTGGTTAACTTGCCAAATGAAACATTTTTTGCGGCCCCGGATGGTTCGATCACTCTCCATTGCGCTCCTGTCACTGTCGTTGGTGGCAGTGACCATTTTGAGCCCAAACGGATCAGGGCCGAGTGCCGGTGCGCTCTCTCGTCCGAGTGATGTCACAGGCTTTGTCCTGCCGTTCGGTGGAACTCTTCGATTCGAGTACCTCGCTCCCACAGAGGTGGTCGATCTTTCAGAGCGCAACGCGCCGATTGGAAGGGCAAGGGCTGACGAAATCGCCGCGGCAATGGGCTTCTCGGCAAGCGATGTCATGACCAACGAGCAGTACATCCAATTTGTAACGGGACGAGGTGTCGGCGGCGATGAATCGCTGGCGGTCCTGCTTGGCCAATCAGTGGGGCTTTTCATTAATAACAACGGGATGCCGCTGTATTCGAATGTGAACGGTGAAATTGTTGCCACCGTCTTGAGCAGTTTTGGGCTCATGGTTGACCCTGCAGGAATGCTTCAAAGCCTTGCTAACGAAAGTTCTCCATCGAAACAGGTGAACATCGATTTGGCGCCCGGCGGATACATGGGGGATTGGTGTCGTGCGAATGGTTGCAGTTCGACCATCCGGGCGCTGTATGAATCGGCTTATGCCGAAGAGGTCATCTACGGCTACGCGTCGCAGCAAGCTTCTGAGCCAGCACAGTTGGTCACAAATGAAAAAAACGGAGTGAGCACGCAAATCGGAATGTCAATGATTCCGTCGATTTGGCTTGTGAACTTCATCCTGCTCTATGCGCTGAACCCGAACTATGCCGCCCTTATGCCATCGAATTGGGCAGGGATCCCGTCGGAGGTTTCCGCTGCGATTTGGGCCAACGGTGGCCAGGTTCCCTATGCCGCCTTTGCTTCGCAGCTTCCGAAGTATGAAGAAAACTTAAGCGTTATCCCCACCTCGACTGAGTTGAATCGTCCAGGCGCAACCGCGGTTGATTCGGCGGGGAATGTGTACATCGCTGATTCGGGAAATAATTTGGTTTTGAAGGTTGCGCCTAATGGGACGTTGAGTGTGATTGCCGGTGGTGGTGTGACATCGCCGTTGAGCACCGTTGTGGCGACTGACGCGCAGTTGGATGGCCCTCGTGGTGTTGCGGTTGATTCGGCGGGGAATGTGTACATCGCTGATTCGGGAAATAATTTGGTTTTGAAGGTTGCGCCTAATGGGACGTTGAGTGTGATTGCCGGTGGTGGTGTGACATCGCCGCTTTCTTCGGGGCCGGCTACGCAAATGCAACTCTCTAATCCCGGTGGTGTTGCTGTTGATTCTTCGGGAAACGTTTACATCGCCGATACCGGTAATGGCTTTATTGAAGAGGTTGATGTTGCGTCTGGCAACCTCTATGTCCTTGCCGGTGGTGGCGCCATGACACCACAACAGTCGCAAGCGGCGACAAATTGGCAGGACCATTTCGGACTGGGGCTTTCGATTCGGCTCAATGCTCCTGAGGGAATCGCCGTCGACTCAACGGGGATTATCTACTTCGCCGCTACAGGAGACAATGTTGTCGCCCGGCTGATCAGTGGAATCTTCAGCGTCGTTGCCGGAGGGGGGACCAACCCGCCGGGAGTCCGCGGCGCGGCAACTTCTGCGGCACTGGATGGGCCAGGGGGAGTGGCCATTGGCCCGGCTGGCGCTTTGTACATCGCCGACACTGGGAACAATGTCGTGCAGCAAATCGGCCGCAGGGTCATTGAACCGAAACCAGTGGCGCCAGCTTTTACCGGCTGATCGTTTCAGACTCGCCAGGATAGAAGTACACCGGGTCTCGCAGAGCCTCGGTGTACTTTTTCGAACCAGCGTGCAAAATGGATCTCGGCCGCGGTAAAGCCACTGGCGCGATTTGGGGCTCGAGGGCGAAAGGCTTTGCATAGCTGAATCGAAAGAGGTTGCGTATCAGCCGCTACTGTCCCAAAATGCGCAGCATCGCTAGGTCTGCAGGAGTGAAGTATGCGACAGCTAGAACTCTCTGAAGGCCCTGAGCAAGTTCTTGCCAACCATTTCACCGAGCTGACGCGCCACCCGCGGGATCACACCCACATCGCCAGGATCCTCCCTCCGGAGCTCCAGCACCATCTTCACCGCCCGCTCCTTCAACTCAAGCGGGTACCGCTTCTCGGGTGTGTTGTTCTTCGGCATGCCCCATCCTCTTCCAAGGTTAAGAGCCTCCACCAAACCCAGTCCGAATCATAGTGACATCTATCAGGTGCATACATACGCTCAAGCTCTCGGGCTTGAACGTGCTGTCCTTGTTAGCTGTATTGCTGAAACCCCTTCCGCAAGGCGAAGCAGCGTGAGGGTTAGCCGAACAGGGGTAGAGATCGTGCTGTGGCCGATTGATTTCAGTGTTTCGATGTCGGATATTGAGGCCCAAATTCTTGAACTTTCGCTGTACCTAAGTGAGCTCTGACTAGTTCAGTCATCGCCGCAGTATCTCTCGACGGGCACCCAACCCGGCCGCTCATGTAAACACGGTCGTAATCGGTCTTTCTGATATTCACGACCGGTGAGCATTTTACTGAGGTGTTGACAGAAAACAGCGGATCTCGGCTGTCTCTGCCACGTTTCACTTTTCGCTGAAACGCGTTTCAGCGGCAATTGCTTCAAATTCGGTGACCTGCGGGGATCGGATTTCGCGCCGTCCCCACGGGGGCGAGCTTATGTTTAAAGGATTTTTATTGCCTCGCAATTTCAAACACTCAAAAGTCCCCCCTTTTTCCCCAATACCGCAATATCCATACGACCCTATACGGGAGTGATTGTTCGAACAAGTAATCGAGGATTTTGTAAGTGCTCGGAATTACAAGGTCCACAATGAACGATTGGCTGCGGGATACCGGCTGCGTCGGACCGCGCGCGTCACCGTCCCCGCTTGGGCTTGTTCCTACCCGTCAATCCGGCGCATGGGCGCGGAACGCGTAGCCGTAGACTTCGAATGCCCGGGCCTTGTCTTCGCCGATGGCTCCGCCGAACGTGTCGATGGGTGGACCGATCTCAATATCGACGAAACCGGCTTGCTGGAGCATCGGTCGCCATCACGCACCTCCGTGTGCCGCAGTGGGCGAACCACCGCGTGCGCCAGGATCGTCGGCCCAGATGTTGTTGCAGCGCTCACAGACGTCGTCGGGGATCATCCCTAACCGCATGAGGACCGCGAAGACCTTGCAACCGATGCAGAGCGCGAACACCGATTCGAGCGTAGCCGCGACGATGATCACGCCAACGAGCGCGTACGCTGCCGTCTTGTCGCCGAACCCGAAGTACGCGATCGCAGCGCCCACGGTGAACACCGCGCCGATACCTTGCGCGAACCGCTTCGGAGGACCGGCGACCCACTTGGCCTCGAACGGCAGCGCGGGAGTGACGACCCGCGTGACGAGTTGCCCGAGTGGGCTGGGCGTCGGGCCGGTGAGGACACGAGCGACGAAGCCGTACGCGAGCACCGCTATGACCCACGGCTGATCGAGCGTGATCGCAGCAATGGCCATCACCGCGACACCGCCCGCTACGAGCCGCGCCGACACCTCGTTCGCCGGGTTGGGAAAGCTGAACAACTCTGCCATGGGAATCCTCCTCGGGCGTGCGCTCGGGCGTCCGCGCTGGACGCTCGGTCTCGCCGCTTACTTCTTGAACGTTCCCTCGAGATGCCACACTCCCGTGAAGCCGTCGAACGAACCGCCCACGATCAGGCTCGACCACTCGAGGGTGAACTTCTTCGTCTTGGCGTTGTAGGTCCCCGTGGGTCCGGTCGTGCCGGTAGGACGCTCGCCGCCCGGCTTCGGCGCACCCTGGTTGAAGTGCTGATCGCCGTACGCCACGCTCACCGCGTCGAGGTTACCCGAGAGCTTGGTGCCCTTGACGGTCAGCTTCGGCAACTTCGTCGCAGTGCCCGTCTGCGGGTCTGACGCGTTGGTCGAGACCGCGAAGCCCACGCCGAAGAACTTCACCGGCACCAAGATCTCGGCGGCCAGGCCGTTTCCGGCTCCGTCGAACGGCGGCGCCGGGTCGGGCTGGTACTTGCCGGTCGTGAGGCCACCGTCGGTGCCCGGCGCCAGCAGGGTGTACGACTTGTCGGTAGCCGCGGAGTCCCCGTTCGGGACGAAGGGCCCGGCCGTCGGGGTGCCGCCCGACTGGACCATGCGGAAGTACGAGCCCGTCACTGCTCCCGCGCTGTCCGCGCCCGCGGTGAGAGCGAAGGTCCCCTTCAGCGCCTTCGGCTTCGAGCTCTTGCTCGCCGACGCCGGGCCGGCGATAGCGGCAACCACCGCCAGCGCGGCGAGGACTGCCAGTAACTTCTTGGATGTCGATGTGGTACGCATAGTGTGTCTCCTTCTAGGTAATAGTTGCGGTTGGGAACGGTCAGGTAACAGGTTCGGGAGCGGGTTCGGGAGATCGTCGACGGAGCGCCAGGACTGCGAGCGCGGTGACGAGGACCCCGGGGATTACGAAGAACCACGGGAACATCGAGAACGGAGGCAACGCCGCGACTGCGTCGTAGTTGTCGACGTTGTCGGACATCACTCCGACGACGGGCGCCATCTCGCGATTGATCCGCGGCCAGTCGCGACTAAAGCGCTCCACGGCCGGAGCCGCGCCCGGCGCAGGCCCGGCGGCAGGAACGGCCCGCGTCCGTAGCTCACCTTCGCCGGCGCCGATCGTCACGAAGTAGCCCTGGATCGTCGTGACCTTTTCGCGGGTCATCAGCGAGCTGAAGTCGTCGATCATGTCGCCGCCACCAGGCGCGCGCGAACATCTGGAACACGACGGGTGCCGCGATGAGCCCGACGCCGAGGACGACGAGCACGACCAACGGACCCCGGATCGACTTCCCTCGTCGCCGCGCGATCAGCGCTCCACCGGCGACGCCCGCTATGAGCAGGCCGGGGATCACGAAGAACCACGGGAACATCGAGAACGGAGGCAACGCGTCGATACCGGCGAAGTTGTCGAGGTTGCGCTCCATATTGTCGAGCATCTCGCTCATGTCGGCGTTGATCGCCGGGTACTTCGCCTCGAACTCGGTGAGGTAGGCGAACTGCTCCTCGTACGCCGCCCGATCGACGCCCAGTGCGGACGCGGCCGCCGGGTCGATCTGGTTATTCGCCTCGATCACCGCGGTGTCGATCTCGCGCAGGAAGCCACGGAGCTTGACGACCTCGGCCTTGGTCATGAACGGACGGAACTCGTTGATCATCTGGCTGCCCGCGGGAGCCCGTTCGAACATCTGGAACAACGCCGGCGCGGCGATCAGCCCGAGCCCGAGCACGACGAGCGCGATCAGGAGGCCATTTCCCCGCGGGGACAGGCGCGCGGGCGCAGTGCGCAAGCCCTGCGCCACGGCCGCCGATTCGTCGGCCACCGTGTCATCGATCGCTGCTGTTTGGGTAAGTAGTTCTCGAAATCCGGGCCCGGCTAAATCCTACCATATAAGTAGGGATTAGCCAAAATCGTTACTGAGCGCCAGATGCTCGCGGACGGGAAGCTGTCGGGGCAGCGACTCGGTCGCGAGTGGGTGATCGACCCCCGTGATCTGGAGCGCGTTCGTCTGCGCCGGCAGCCAGTCGGGCGACCGTGGAACGCTTCGTCGGCGTGGGCGCTGCTGGCGAGTCGGCTCCGGGCCCGGTCTGAACTGAGGCGCGTCTACGGCCATCCGGCTGTGCTCGGCCGCCTCGCAGAGGAGCCCGCTGTGGTTCGGTCGGGCGTGAGCGCGGCCGCCGACTACGGAGCCAACATCGCGGCTTCGAACGAGTTCGAAGGCTACGTGTCTGCCCGGAAGCTAAAACTATTGGTCGATCGGTACGCGCTCGATGAAAGTGCTGAGCAGCCCAACATCGTGCTCCACGTTGTCGCCGATCGCGTCTGGCCCTTTCTGCCGGGTGCGAAGGTGGCACCTCGCTTCGTGGTGGCACTCGATCTACTCGAGGCTGACGGTGAACGGTCGAGGCGTGCCGGCGCCGAACTGGCGATGGGAATGAGCTCGTGACCTGGCCCCGCTGATCGGTCAGGGCAGAACGGCTTTACGACTGAGTCGTACTAGCAAACTCAAGACCCCGATAGTTACCGGAATTACGCCACGAGGAAGAGTGCGCCATCTCTTGGTTGGTTGGGTTTAGCCCGTGAAGGTAAGCACCGCGGGTACCACGGGATCCACCGGTGTGATCGGTGTATCGAGGTTCACCACAAAACCCTGAGGTCCAGCACCGTTGTTGTAGTAGCCGGTGACGGCACAGTTGCCGGCACTCGGACACGACACCGATTCCGCGAACGCATTGTTGCCGGTATTGAGTGCAATTAAGTCCGGAATAGCAATGGCCGAACCCCACGTACCCGCGGTTTGGTTCACCACAAAACCCTGAAAACCGGCAACGTCGCGGTAGTAGCCGGTGACGGCGCAGTTGCCGGCACTCGGACACGACACCGACTCCGCGAACGCATTGTTGCCGGTGTTGAGGGAAATTAAGTCCGGAATAGCAATGGCCGAACCCCACGTACCCGCGGTTTGGTTCACCACAAAACCCTGAGATCCAGCACCATTGTTGTAGTAGCCGGTGACGGCACAGTTGCCGGCACTCGGACACGACACCGAATTCCCAGCTGCAGAGTTGCCGGTATTGAGCGCAACTAAGCCCGGAATAGCAATGGCCGCACCCCACGTGCCCGCGGTTTGGTTCACCACAAAACCCTGAAAACCGGCAACGTCGCGGTAGTAGCCGGTGACGGCGCAGTTGCCGGCACTCGGACACGACACCGATTCCGCGAACGCATTGTTGCCGGTATTGAGTGCAATTAAGTCCGGAATAGCAATGGCCGAACCCCACGTACCCGCGGTTTGGTTCACCACAAAACCCTGAAAACCGGCAACGTCGCGGTAGTAGCCGGTGACGGCGCAGTTGCCGGCACTCGGACACGACACCGACTCACCGCCCGCAAAGTTGCCGGTGTTGAGGGAAATTAAGTCCGGAATAGCAATGGCCGAACCCCACGTGCCCGCGGTTTGGTTCACCACAAAACCCTGAGATCCGGCACCGTTGTAGAGGCCGGTTGCGGCACAGTTGCCGGCACTCGGACACGACACCGAAAACCCGCGCGCATTGTTGCCGGTGTTGAGGGCAATTAAGCCCGGAATAGCAATGGCCGAACCCCACGTGCCCGCGGTTTGGTTCACCACAAAACCCTGAGGACCAGCACCGTTGTTGTAGGAGCCGGTGACGGCACAGTTGCCGGCACTCGGACACGACACCGATTCCGCGAACGCATTGTTGCCGGTATTGAGTGCAATTAAGTCCGGAATAGCAATGGCATCGCCCCAATCACTGGTGGCGTCAGCCAAACTCACACTTCCGGCCAACAAACCCACACTAACGACGATTGCGAGCAAGACTTTTTTCACCGAACGCCCCTGTCAATCGCTAGAAAGAAACGCTACTCTACTCCGCCCCGCTGATCCGTCAATGCCGAATGGCCTCATGACTAAGTCGGGGTAACGAACTCAAGACCCTGATAGTTACCAGAATTACGCCATTTATCGATGTAGTCGAAATACGCCACGGGACCTTCGGGATACCCGCTGGTATTAAGCCGTTCGCGACGGCCAATCGGCTTGCCTTCATTGTTGTAGTACCCGGGGGTGCAGTCGGGACTGCCGAGTAAAGAACCCGCTTTGTTGTCGAGCATATTTACCCACTGTTGCTCGGCGGCTTCAGTTGCCTCTACCACGCGGGCATCGATCGCCCGCGCGTGGGCAATGACTGCCGCAATCGTGGTTCCGGCCTCCACCAAATTATGAGTGATATTAGAAATCAAATTTGCCGCTTGGGTTAGACCCACTATGAATAAGTTTGGAAAACCCCGCACATGAACACCGTGAAGGCTTCGCATCCCGTCTCGCCAATAATCGGTCAGCGTTACTCCATTGCGCCCAACCGTCTCAAAACCTGAGCGACGCGCGTATTCAGTTCCCACTTCAAAGCCGGAAGCAAAAATCAAACAATCAAGCTCGTAGTGAACTCCGGCCACCCAAACGCCCGTCTCGTCGATTCGCTCTACTCCCTGACCGTTGGTGTCAATAAGGTGAACATTGGGTTCGTTGTAGGACTGAAGGTATTCGTCGTGAAAGCACGGCCGTTTGCATAATTGCCGGTACCACGGTTTGAGCGCGGCGGCAGTGGCGGGGTCGGCCACGATCGCATCAACTCGAGCTCGAATTTCGTTCATCTTCTCGTCGTCACTGGCGGCAAACGCTTGCTCGATTACCTTTATGTCAAAATCTTTGCCGCTTTCGCCTAGCACTTCGATGATCCGGTCGCGGATGCGCTGAGAGATGTCGGTCCAGCCATCTTTTACTAAGTCTTCGTCGGCAAAGCCGCCAGTTTGCAGGGTGGCAAAATTGATTAGCCATTTTTCCTGCCAGCCGGGGCCGAGTTGGGCAAACTCTTCCGGATCGATGGGCTGGTTATTGCGTATATCTATCGATGACGGAGTGCGTTGAAACACAAAAAGTTCTTGGGTCGAGCGAACCAACGGCGGAATGCATTGTACCGCGGTGGCGCCGGTGCCGATGATGCCCACCCGCTTGTTGGCCAGTTTGTTCATGGAGGCGCCCGCCGCATCGCCGCCGGTGTAGTGATAATCCCAACGACTGGTGTGAAAACTATGCCCAACAAATAGCTCAATGCCCGGAATGCCCGGCAACTTTGGGCGATGCAACGGACCGGTACCGGTAGTTACAAACCGCGCCTGAATCTCATCACCGCGGTTGGTACGAATAATCCAACGACTCGCCGCTTCATTCCATTCGAGACCAGTTACTTCAGTAGAAAACAACGCTTTGTCGTAAAGGTCGAACTGGGTAGCGATACGGCGCGCGTGGGCAAAAATTTCCGGTGCGGCCACATACTTTTGGGTCGGCCGGTAACCCGTTTCTTCGAGCAACGGTAGGTAGATCATGGCCGCGGTATCGCACGCGGCACCGGGATAGCGATTCCAGTACCACACTCCACCGAAGTCGCCGCCGCCTTCGATGATGTGCACATCTTCAACGCCGGCTTGTTTTAGTCGCGCGCCGGTTACTAATCCCGCGAAGCCGCCACCGATACACGCCACATCAACTTCGCGCTTAACTGGGTCGCGCTTTACTGGTGCAATATGCGAATCAGATAGAAAATGCCCTAACGGACCAACGGGCTCAATGTATTGATCGTTGCCCTCGGGTCGCAAACGCTTATCCCGCTCGGCGCGATATTTATCCCGTAAAACTGCGGCCGGGTCGAGGTCGGCCGCGGCGCCCTCAATTGAGGGATTCTCGTCAACGCTATTTTGTTGGTCCATATCCACATTCCTCGCGCGGCTTGCTGGTTACCGAGGTTAGTGGGAACTTGATTTTCAATCGCAATAAGCGGGGCGACCTAACCGTTTACTCAAGGGCGCTACACACGGTATTGGTAATTAAACGGGTCACCGTGTACGGATCCATATTCGCGTTGGGACGGCGATCTTCGATGTAACCCTTTTGGTCAACCTCGACCTGCCACGGAATTCGAATTGAAGCGCCGCGGTCGGAAACTCCGTAATTGAATTCGTTCCAAGGGGCAGTTTCGTGCGAGCCAGTAAGCCGCATTTCAATATTGGCCCCGTAGTTCTTAACGTGCTCGTCAATATTTTTACCTAGCGCCTCACACGCAGCGATGATCGGGTCGTACGACTCGCGCATGGCTTTAGTGGAGAAGTTGGTGTGGGCACCCGCGCCGTTCCAGTCGCCTTGTACTGGTTTCGGATCGAGAGTGGCCGAAATTCCAAAGTCTTCCGCCACGCGGTAAAGCAACCAGCGGGCCACCCATAGTTGGTCGGATACTTCCAGCGGGCCGAGCGGGCCTACTTGAAATTCCCACTGTCCGGGCATTACTTCGGCGTTGATTCCCGACAATACCAAGCCGGCCTGCAAACAAAAATCAAGGTGACGCTCAACGACATCGCGACCAAACACTTCATCGGCGCCGACGCCGCAGTAATAGAAACCCTGCGGGGCGGGAAAACCACCCGCGGGGAATCCGTGGGGGCGACCATTTTCAAAAAAGGTGTACTCCTGCTCAATACCAAACAGCGGTTCTTGCTTAGCAAACTTTTCGGCCACTGGTCGCAAGGCGGCGCGAGTGTTAGTGGGGTGAGGAGTCATATCGGTAAGCAACACTTCGCACATCACCAAGACGTTGTCGCCACCACGCACGGGGTCGGGACACGAAAACACCGGCTTGAGCACACAGTCGGAATTCTTTCCCGGTGCTTGGTTGGTGCTCGACCCATCGAAGCCCCAAATCGGCAGGTCGTCCTTGCCGTCCATAATCTTGGTCTTTGACCGCAAACGGGCGGTGGGCTCGGTGCCGTCGATCCAGATGTACTCAGCCTTGTAAATCACGATTACTCCTAGTTAGTTGGGGACAGTTAGTTGGGGACAGATAAGAAGTTTGTCGGCTAGGAGTTACTGCCCCGTTGCCGTTATGTGAACGCTGTATTACTACCAGACCTGAACCCGGAGAACTGGATCTGGAGGACTGAACCTGGAGGGCTGAATCTGGAGGACTGAATCTGGAGGACTGAATCATCTCAGGCTACGAGGTTGGTGCCTTGGGCAATCAGGGCACCCGCGCCAATGAGAGCGGTGGCGAGGGTTATCGACCACGCCAACCGGGCGGAGCCAGTAGTGGCTGCTACTGCCGCGACCACGGCGCCAACCAAAGCCATCACTAGTAATCCGACTCCGACTTCGTCGCCACTCTGGGCACCCAGAGCCACTACTCCAATAGCCACTACGCCAATAGCCGCGACCATCAACAATGCGCCAACCAAAGCCGACGCGCGCGGTCCTATCCGTTGGGGTAATCCGTACACGCCAGTAACGGCATCGGCCGCAGTGTCGGCCACAGTATTGATGAAATGCGCGCCCGCACCCAACAGCGCCGCGGCAAGTATCGCCCACCATTTCGGCCACGGGTGGCCCGGTAATCCTAAAGTTACGAAAACTGGCAACGCGGCAAAAGCCAACAAATACGGAACCACGCTCCAGACCGTGCGTTTAAGCGCCGCGTTGTAGGCCCACGCCGCGCCAACCGCGACAAGGTGTACGGCTGCCGCCCGCCAACCCGAAAGAAGCGATAACGGAACGCACGCGATGAGCGCTATGAGCGCGGCCGCGCCAACCGCGTGGGCGCTAATCGCTCCGGTAACGATTGGTTTGTCCCGCCGATTGGCACTGCGGTCGCGGTCGCGGTCGAAATAATCATTGCTCCAACCAACCGATAGTTGACCCGCCAGCACCGCGACTCCGACTACAAGCGCGCCGCTCAATTCGCGCCCAACCGATACCGCCAGGGCAACCGAGACCGCAGTCACCGCCACCACTGGCTGTAAATGCGCGGCGCGTATTAACGCCACCGCGCGCACAGAGTGCGTCCGACTGACTGACGAACTGGTTTCCGTGGATTACTCCGTGGAAGGAGTAAGGCGATAGTTCGCCGCTACCGTGGCAATGAAATCGGTATCGGTAAGAGCATCGGCGGGGCGCGGGCAATCCACTCCCCGATCCGAAAGGTCGGCGATAAAACGATCGACGACTTCAGGAAGGGCTATATCGTCGAGGTGTTCGTCGGTGATGCGTTTTTCTTCTTCATTAGCGAACACTTTGGCTTTCCACGACACGCTTACCCGCACTTTTTCGAACGGCACGCGATAGCGCTCATCACCTTCGTCGGTAATCACCCAATCGGCATCGGGAGCATTGTCGTCAGCGGGGTGCAGTAATGATTCGAGCGTGAGATTACGCGCCGTTGATTCGCCGTCGGCGCCTACCTGCTCAACCCGATGAAACATAAAGTCGTTATCGCCGACAATGGCGGTGTTGTCGATGTTTTGGTCGTGTACTAACCGCGGGCCGTCGGGGCCGTCGGGCCACCAACTAAATCCACCGTTAGAACCGTGGTAAAGCCAAGCCACTGAAGTGGCGATGCGCACCCGCGCGTCTTCGAATAATCCCGACTGCCCCATCATTTGCAACAACCAAGTTGGATACTGCTTGCGATCGATGCCGCGGAACGCCGGAATGTCGACATGGCCCACGCCTTGACTCGGCATCGGTGTGGTTAAGTTTACAAAAACAATGTACGGCACTACTACTTCGGCATTAAAAACTTTCTTGGCGGCTTCAATTAGTTGTTCGTCGTGTAGCAACTCTTGGGCGCCATCAACTTTGGATTCATCAAACGCCCAGTCGCCCCGAAATACCGGCATAACGACCATCGGCTTGCTCGCTTGTTTTTCGCTAACCGTGGCCAAAGTGGAATCAATTTTCTTGGCGCCATTTTGCGCGGCTTCTTCGGTGGCATTAGCGAAGTAACGCATAACCGGCCAGTAGGGCGCGTGCCGCATCACCATTGCTCGCACTCGCTCAGGGTGGGCAAAAGCGTGATCGATTTTTACCGGCTGGGCACCAATGGGGCGGATTGAACTGATGGTCATCGCTTCAGAATACGACCTAGGAAGCCCGCGGGTAAAGTGCTAGGACGGCGGCAAGGTGACTATTACTCGGCGGGCACTAAATCGGGAGTGGATTTTTGCACTCCCGGCCGCAGCCCAATTACCGAAATGACAAAGGTGATCACCATCACAATCGCCATAGCCGTGAACACTTTCTGGCTGGCTTCAGCAAAAGCTATTCTTCCCGAAGCGGTTTTGACGTCCTGGTAATAAGAACCGACAGCTCCAGTTTGATCAATAAGAATCGTGCTCAGTATGGCTAAGCCCACCGCCGAACCGTAGTAGCGAAACGTCTGCAAAATTCCGGTTGCTTCGCCGTAACTCATGCGCGAAGCACGATTGACCCCATCGGTGCTGGCTGGGCCGATGATTAAACCCATCCCTGCCCCAGCAATAACGATCGCCCACCATTGATCGTTCCACGACAATTGAGTGAGCTGGTTAGACCACAGCCAAAACCCCACGGCCGCGATTGCTGCGCCCGTAGTTACCACATATTTGGCACCAACTTTATCAAAAATTTTGCCGCCGCGTATCGAAGCGGGAGCGAAACCAATAAAGAAAGTCATTATATAAATTCCGGCTTCCGAAGTGGAGTCGCCTAAAGAAATCTGTGAATAAAGGCTGGAAAAGAAAAAGAGCGGTACAAAGACCATCGATGCGAAGAGCAGCACTATGTTTTCAACCGTAAATGCACGAATTTTGAATATGCGCAAATCAACGAGGGGGACTCGGCGGCGCAATTCGAATACCACGAAGATCGCCAAGAAAATAATACCTGCGGTAATACAAGCAATCGTTCGAGTATCTGACCAGCCCCAAGTGCTGGCCTGCTGAAATCCAAAAACACTCAACCCCATTCCGAGCGCGGCGAGAAGCGCGCCCCACCAATCAACGGCTACGCGGTGAGTCGGATCGGTCGGTCGGATTCGCGCGGTAAGGATGAGCGCAATGATGGCGATAGGAATATTGACCCAAAAAACTGCTCGCCATGTCCATTCGGTTAAGTAACCGCCCACAATTGGGCCCAGGCCCGTCATCGCGCCGGTGATGGCAAAAAATATTGCCAATTTGACGCCTCGTTGACTGAGCGGAAAAGTCGCGACCACCAATGCCAATGCCGCGGCAAACATGAAGGCCGCGCCCACGCCCTGAATAACGCGAAAAGTGATTATCCAAGCTTCGGAATACTCACCAACCGGCGTGAATCCACACGCCGTTGATGCCCCGGCGAAGACCGCTATTCCGATTATCACTAACCGGCGATGGCCAAAAATGTCAGAAAGCTTCCCCGCTAGAATGAATGACGCGGCCAAAGCAAGTACATAAGCATTCAGAACCCACTGCACTCCCGAAGGCGACAACTTAAGCTCGCGTTGAAGTTCTGGGACGGCCAACGAAATGATGGTCTGGTCGATGAAGGTCATTGATACCGCAAAAATCATTGCGATAAGAACTAAATTTGGTGCCGAAATTTTGCCGCGAACCATTATCCCCCCTGTCTAGGTTGCTACTGCTTCTAATTCTAACACAAAATCTGTTGGGTCGGTTTAAACTGTCTCTTCAATGTTGTTGCGCGTGGGTAGGAAGAACCATACGGCTGCCACTACCGAAAATAAAATACCTGCGATCAACACTGCCAGAGAATAGGTTCGTAAGTTGTCGGTCATTGTCGTAACCAAGGCTTTGGCCGCGTCGGCCTGCAACCTATCGTCTACTTGGGCCGAGGCTTGCTCTATTCCGCTAGTTAGGGCGATCAACAAAAATCCGCCGACGACGATCATTACGATGCCAATAGCGAGCAAAGTTCCTCGGCGCCGCCAAGCCAGCGCGAACGCAATGATGAATAACGCCAACACCAGCAGTGGCAACGCCCAGTCGATAGTGGTGGCCGCGTCGTAAGCATCGCGCCCGATGCTGGCGGTATCGCCATCAATAAGTTTTAGGCTGAGTTGGTCGGGTGGGATAACTATATTCTTCAACGCGGAACTCACTACGGGTATATTTTGCGCGACCAGTTCCGCTTGTAAAGTGATCAAGATCAATGTGAGATTGAGGTCTACCGGGTCATTTCCTTGATTCTTAAATGAATTAACCAAGGTCGAGTGCGCCAATTGGTTAGCGATAGCCCACTGTTCTTTCACTACCGGCAGATCGAGCAGCTTCTCTACTTGCGGCTCGATTGTGGCCGCCGCGATGTTGGCAGCCAACCCCGGAATATTCACTCGTTTATTAATTTGCTCAACCAGATAGTCCGTTGATTCGGTGGCAATGTATTTCTTGACTGCGGGGTCCGAAATTGCCGGAGTTACATTGGCAACATAATTAGAAGTGTTAAGGATTTGTCCACCAAACCAAAAGATTGAGATGGCGGGCAGCAGCAACGCGGCCGCTAGAGATATCAGAACGGTGGCCGAAAGTGTACGCAAACCCGCGAACGGTGGCGGCGCGGCTTTAGTAGCAGTTGGGTTGGGAGTTGCTACCGCGGCCTTGGAGGTCTCGTTCATCTGGTGAGGATACTCAAGATTTTCCGCGTCCGGCCGAGCCGACTACCCCTTCAAAACTAGCCACCCGTAAACCGCGGGTAGCCAATTCCGACAAGAACGAAACCGGATTGACTACTCCGCCCAATGAATACGCGCCCGGCTCAGTAGAAACAAGTTGAACTTCGGGAACCAATCCGGCCAAACGAGCGGCGGCTATGGCCAATACCGCACCCGCGGCGGGTGCAGGTCGCTCGACCATTCCGTAAACGATTGATGAACGCGCGTTGCCCTGCCATCCCGACACTTCTACCCGCAATCCTGCCCAAATTTCACGCGGATGCCCAGAGACTCGCGGGGGTAACGGTGGGCGGCGAGTGGGGGCTTCCCCCGCTCGCACCGAAACAAAGGTGGCCTCAGGAACCGCGCGGTGAATATTCTCGGCGCCTAAAGACACCACTTCGCACTCTTGTGCGCCAATGGGCTCAGGAAACCAAACCAATTGCGTACCGGCTCGTTTTTTAATCTGCCAACTATCGTTGATCCACTCGCGCGCCGGCTCGCGTCGCGCTCGTCGAAGCGATGCCGCGCAGGTTGGTCCCGCGGTGCCGACGCGCGCAACTTGAACTTCATCGGCCCGCTCCAGCGCGTTGGCCGCGTGGCGCGCCAAAATATCGCCTAAGCCGGGAAGCAACGCGCAGCCGACAATTATTTGGGTGGCGTTTTCGCGCGCCAAAATGTCGAGGGCAAATAACGCATCAATGCCGAGGCCGTCGTCGGTCGCCGCAGCAACGGGGACTCCCGAGGAAATGATGCGCTCGGCCAACTGCGCCGCGGCGCGACCGGGAACGGCTAAAGCCACCGCATCGGCAACAGCAATGGTCGCCGCGTTTAACGCGACCGCCTCGCCGCCCACACTGGCGGCCAACTCGGTGGCATTGGCACGCGATCGATCGACAATTAGTAATCGACTTAAACCGGGCGTATCAAGAAGTTGCCGAGCCGTGCGAGCACCCACGGCACCCGCACCCACCAGCGCAATAGTGGTCACCGGAAATCAGGGCCCTCAAGTTGTCGCCATCCGCCAGCAGTTTGGGGAATATCGCTTTTGCCCAGCATCTTTACCACTAGACCAATCAAAACTACGAGACCCCCAACTACTAAACCTCGGCGCAATGCGTTCATAAGTAACGAGTCTACCGCCGGTTGGAAAAACCCCGCCGCGCCCGCCGTTCAAGACGGCCGAGGTTCGAGTTCATTTCAATCTCTACTGATTGGTCTGCGCCGCCTTTAGGATCTCGGCTTCTAGCCACGGCGCCACCGACTGGGTGACGACGACGGGATCAAAGTGGACTCCATCGGGCCGGAGGACGGGATCAAACTCACCGCCCGGCCAACGTTTCACAAAGCCGGCCAAGTCGACAATTCTTAACTCAGGGCGCTTAGCCGCCACTCGGGCCAAAATTTTATTAAATCGGCGCATACGCGCGGGGTCGCCCGACGGGTCACTATTGGGCATAAGAGTTGAACGGGCCGGATCGATAAGTGGGCTAGTGAGCCACACCGGAATTATCCCGCGATCGATAACCACATCAACCGCTTCCAGCATTCGCGTTTCTAAATAGGCATCGAATACGGGATCGCCCAGCGACCGCCATTCGGTATCGCCTGGTAATAAGCGGTCATCAACTTCGATTGGTCCCACTTGAATTATTGCAACTTGCGGTTTGGTTTCGTCGAGCGCCTGCCCCCATTGCTGCGGAATCGAACCGCACGATTCGAAAGTAAACTCGCGATCGGCGAAGCGCGCTTTACCGTCGCGTGCGATTCCACATCCGTACCACGCGGCGCCGCCGCCCTGCGCGGTTAGCAAAGATGGTCCCGCCCAATCTTGAAATCCCTTTGCGGTCATAAGCGCAGTGGAGTCGCCAAAAAATGCCAGTGAGGTTTCGCCCAAAGCCGGAGTGGTGACCGGAATTCGATTAACACTGGTTGCCGTGGCAAAATTTAGTTGCGTAGGCGAACTCAGAGTGCTGGTAACCACCACGCCTGCGAACGCCATCGCCGCTATGGCGATGGGCGCGGCTACTTGGGCCGTGATCCCGTGCAGAACCCGACCCCGGCGGACCGGCTGTTCAATGATCAAATAAGAAGCGGTGGCAAACGCGATGGTTACTGCGGCCTGAATTGCTACTAACGCGGTTCCGCTCACCCCCACGCGCGCCGATGTGAGCCAGAGAATTATCGGCCAGTGATAAATGTAAAGCCCGTAAGAGATTTTCCCTAATGTTCGCAAAGGCCATACCGCAAGAACGCGCGCGAGCGGGCCAACCGGCAGGGCGGCCACAATTAGCATTGACGAAATTACGGCGAACGCGGTAAAGCCGCCCCACGACAGCCACGGTGAAGTGCGAGTAACCGTGGCGCACAAAATGACGATGGCCAAAAGGCTGGCGATCCCGCCGATGGTTACCCAGATCGTTGCGGGTTTACGCGCCGCGCGCGCCACCCCAATGGATGTCGCCACCACCCCCCCGACTAAGAGTTCGCCGGCTCGACTCGGAAGACTGTAATAAACAAAGTTGGCATTGCCGGTAGCCGCGGCCGCGACAGTAACGGCCAGCGAAATGACGATGCCGATTAACAGAGTCGTGCGCAGCGTTAGTCGGAACTGTCGGGGTGAGTTTGTGCGGCGAGCGACAAACCAAACCAACAGGGGCAACAGAAAATAAAACTGTTCCTCAATGGCCAAACTCCAGTAGTGCAAAAGTGGTGACGGCGACTGAAAAAGTTGTGCATAGGAGTGTCCCTGCAATAAAAATCGCCAATTAGCGCCGTAGCCAAGCGAAGCCAAAATGTCGGTACGTAGTTCGTCGGGCACAGGGTTCCAAACCAAAGCCGAAAGAACTAGCACGAGAACAATTCCGAGCAGCGATGCGGGCAATAATCGTCGTAAACGGCGGGCCCAAAAGCGCGGCAGTTCAATCGCCGAACTCCGTACCCCTTCGTCGAGCAATAACCGAGTAATCAAAAATCCCGACAGTGTGAAAAACAGCGAAAGCGATAGCACTGCGCCGGGAAAAATTGGCGATCCGGCGTGGAAAAGGAAGATGATCAGCATCGCGAACCCCCGCACTCCGTCGAGCCCAGGGTGGTAGCCCAGTGATCCGAAAGTTTCTTCCGTGGCGTCGGTCGGAGGCGGTGCGTCGGTCGGAGGCGGTGCGTCGGTCGGGGGCGGTGCGGGGGCGGTGCGCTTAGCGGCCGTCTCGCTCATGGCCGTAAATCTCGCAAGGCGGGCACCACGGCAGCTCCGCGATACACAACAAAGTCATGGCCCTCGAGAGTTACTCGTTCGGTTGGTGGGCCGTAACGCCGAACAATATCGACGAAGTCGCAGTACTGCCTTTCCACTGAAACCGCGATGCTCTTAACTCGCGGGCGCAACAGTGACGAATCGTTATTCCAATCCATCAACTCAAGCGGGCCGCTTCGGTCACAGACCACACTCGCCCACTGCGAATCGCCCGAAGCCAGTTCGGCTTGGCGAACCGCCATCCAGTAACCCGCGTAGATCCGATCCCAGTTCTGAAACTTCACCGCGTCACCTAGGGCGATCGCGTTGGCATCGCGCACAATATGGCGATTATCGCGCCAAGTGTTGATATTGGTAATAAAAACTGCCCCGACCAAGACCGCTATCGCCGCTGCTGCGACCGCCGACCGCCGACTCGAAATTTGGCTAAGGGCAATAATTGCTAATCCGCTTATCGCGACTAGCACCATCACTAGGTAGCGGTCGATTACAAATTCAGGATTGGGATAAATATTAATAAAGACGACCGCCAGCGGAGTAACCGCTAGAGCGACCACTAAAGTGCGCGCCAATAAACTGGTGTCGGACCACGATCGCGCTATTACCACTACGCCAATTGCCGCCAAGCCCACTACGCCCAGTCGCAACCACGCGATCAATAAATCAACTACTCCGCCCGAAGTTAGGTCGGAGCCGGCAACGCCAAGGAGTGCCGCCGACCGTTCGAATACCGTTACTGCTCTTTGCGGCAAGTCGGTAATGGGGGTTAAAAAATAGCCGCCCCGGGCTACCGACTCGGTGGATAGATCGAATAGCGCGGCGATGCCGCGTAGAGCCGCCGCGCCAACTGCCGACAGCGCCAGTACTCCTAAGACCGTGACCGCGCGTCGGCGTTTTTCGACTCGGCGGGCATCGATCACGGTTACCAACGCGGCCGGAATGGCAATAATGAGAAATACCAGCGGGTCGGAAAACCACAGCACGGCCAGCACCGCGGCAGTTAAAACCTGAGGACCCTTTCGGCGCGTGTTGGCCGTGCGCACACCCAGCCAGGCGACTGCTAATAACGCGAGCCCAATTTCGAGGGGGCGAGTATTCGGGCTGAAAAAAACATCGGCCCAAGCGATAGTCGACCAAGAAGCAAGCAAACCGGCGCCAACCACTACTCCCCATCGCCGCGGCTTCGTCAGCGAGCCACTAAAAATCAGCGCAACCAAAAAACTCGCCGCACCTACCAGATTGAGAATTATCGACGCCGCCACTACTCCCGAACGACCATTAAGCCCCACCCCGTCTAGCGCGGCGTACAGTCCGAATCGGGTCGGAAATACATCCTCCGAAATCCAGCCCTGCGCGTGACCAGTTGAGCCCCAGATGTGCAACAGGCGTTGCCAAACAAGGTCGTCGCTATTGAGATCGCGAACGGCGCCGGTGGCCACCACTGCGGCCGTCATCGTTGCGGCCAGAATTAAAACCGCAATCCCGACGCGCGCGTCATCGCGGCTGACAAAAGTACGCACGATTGATAATTTCCGCGTCGGAACTGGGGCGGTCAACACGAAATCAAGCCTAACGGCGACATACGGGTTGATGACCGGCACCGAGCGTGGGGCTAGCTGGAATCGAACCAGCGACCTCATCCTTATCAGGGATGCGCTCTAACCGACTGAGCTATAGCCCCGCAGAATTTGAAATCTTACTAGGCGCTCCTCTGACCGTTCGGAAGAAATTAACGCCCTTGGGGGTCTTCTTCTTTAATGGTGACCTCAAGACCACCAAACAGTCCGGCAAAGATGTTGTAGAACGATACTGCGACGGCGGTGATCACTACTTGCAGCGCCACGAACAGGAGTCCGATCAGCATCACGGCTTGAAGGACTTTGGCCGATAAAAAGGTGAAACTCTTGTCGGAGAATAAATCGCCGAGAAACTTCTCAACGTTTCCGATTACTCCCGCGGCCTCAGCAAAAACCCACAGTGCCACTAAAGCGACGACCAGCACAAACATGGCCGAGATGTAGAAACATAACGAAAGTTTGATTACCGTCCATAAGTCGACTTTGACAATCGTTTGCCGATAACGACGCGGTGCGGGTGCGGCCGAACGCGAAGGGGTCGCACGCGAAGGGACCGCGCGGCTGGGTGCGTTGTGCCGGAGTCGCTGCGGCTCGGGAGTCGTGGTCATTCGCCGGTCTCGTCCGGAGTTTCGTGATCGAGCGCGGGTGCGGCCGCCACCACTTTTTCGCCCGCGGCTAAGCGCGCTACTCGAACTCCAGTGGCGTCACGACCCTGAACAGAAACATCGGCGGCGGGCATCTTAAGGATGTTACCGCTTGACGAGAACACCATGATCTCATCGCTCTCGGTCACCGTAAATGCCGCCACGACCTGACCACGGGTCGCGGTGATTTTCATACCACGGGCTCCTTGTCCACCGCGCTTCTGCCGCGTGAAGGCGTCGGACTTGGTGCGCTTGCCGTGGCCACTAGAGCTGATAAACAGCATGACGGCGTCTTTGCGATAGGTATCGCTCGAGACCACTTCGTCGCCCGCGCGCAACTTCATTCCGTGAACCCCAGCCGATGCTCGACCGGTAGAACGAATTTCTTTCTCGGCAAACCGAATGGTTTGACCGTTCATGGTCGTCATCATCAAGTCGCCCGAGCCCGAAGTCTGGATTACCCGCACCAACTCATCGCCCTTGTTTAAGTTGAGAGCAATAAGCCCGTTGCGCAGTGACGAGTCGTACTCCGACATCTTGGTCTTCTTAACCAAACCTTTTTTGGTAGCAAAAACGAGATACATACCTTCTTCGTAAGTGCGAGTATCTATAAGAGCTTCGATTCGTTCGCCCGCCGCGAGCGAAATGAGATTCACTAACGCGGTGCCGCGCGCCACGCGCTCTTTCATCGGAATCTCGTGCGCGCGGATCCGGTAGACCTTGCCGCGATTAGAAAACATTAATAAATACGAGTGCATAGTGGTGGTAAGAAGATTTGAAACATAGTCACCGTCGCCGAGTTTGCTGCCTCGCACGCCGCGACCGCCGCGGGCTTGGCGTCTAAACGAATCTGCGGCCACGGTTTTGATGTAGCCCTCCTTGGTGAGAACCACCACAACCTCTTCATCGTCGATCAGATCGAGCACATCGAGTTCGCCGGTGTCGGCGGTGAGTTTGGTGCGACGAGGATTGGCGAATTTTGCTTTAGTCGCGAGCAACTCGCTTTTGATTACTCCTTCAAGTTGTTCCTTGCTCTGCAAAATCGCCCGCAAATCTTTAATTCGCTGTTGCAACTCGGCCAGTTCAGTGCGCAGTTTGTCGCCCTCAAGTTGAGTAAGGCGGCGCAGTTGCATGTCGAGGATGTAGTTAGCCTGAATTTCGGAGAACAAGAAAGGTTTAGCCATAAGGCCGGTTCGGGCTTTATCAACATCGGCCGCGGCCCGAATCAACGCAATCACCGCGTCGATGGACGCCAGCGCCTTGACCAGACCTTCAACAATGTGTTCGCGCTCTTGGGCTCGCTTCAAGCGATATGCAGTGCGGCGAGTAACCACCTCGATTTGGTGTTCGAGGTAAACCCGAAGTGATTGGTCGAGGGTTAGGAGCCGGGGCACGCCGTCGACCAAGGCGAGCATATTTACCGAGAACGAAGACTGCATTTGCGTCAACTTGTAAAGCTGGTTGAGCACCACATTGGCATTGGCGGTCTTTTTTAGATCGACTACTAGGCGGGTGGTAACGCCGGCCGACTCATTGCGCACATCGCGTATGCCTTCAAGTTTGCGGTCGTTAACTAGTTCGGCGATCCGTTGACCGATTGATTCAACCGAAGTTTGATAAGGAACTTGGGTAACAACAATTCGCCGCACGTCACGTGCGCCTTCTTCGACATCAACCGTAGCCCGCAGTTTGATGGAGCCTCGGCCCGTCGTGTAAGCCTCTTTAATTCCGGTTTTGCCCAAAATTAACGCGCCGGTGGGAAAGTCGGGACCTTTAACAATCTTTAATAGGTCGGCGATTTTTGCCTCGGGGTTATCGATTAAGTAAATCGTGGCGTCGATAACTTCGCCCAAGTTGTGGGGCGGAATATTGGTAGCCATACCGACGGCAATTCCGCCCACGCCGTTAACTAAAAGGTTGGGGAACCGCGCCGGCAATACGGTCGGCTCTTCGTTTTCGCCGTCATAGGTTGCCGTGAAGTTGACCGTCTCTTCGTCAATCTCGCCGAGCATCTCCATGGCCAGCGGGGCGAGCCGAGCTTCGGTGTAACGGGCTGCGGCCGGCCGATCGTTGGGATCGGGCGAACCGAAGTTGCCGTGGCCGTCGACGAGGGGATACCGCAACGAAAAGTCTTGGGCCATACGGGCCATAGCGTCGTAAATAGCGGTGTCGCCGTGGGGGTGGAACCGGGCCATTACGTCACCCACGGTTTGGGCCGACTTTCGATGCTTGCGGTCGGGGCGAGTGCCCGAGTCGTACATCGAAAAAAGAATGCGGCGGTGTACGGGCTTGAGCCCGTCGCGCGCGTCGGGCAGCGCGCGTGCGGTAATAACCGACATGGCGTAATCGAGGAAAGACCGCTCCATCTCGTCTTGGATCTCAATGGGTTGAATATCGCCACCGGCGACGGGTGCGGAGAATTTGCTGGGGGGTTTATTCGGGGGCGAGTCTGAATCGGTTTCGACTTCCGCGGTTTCGACTTCCGCAGTTTCGGCCGGGTGCTTTCTAGCGGGTGCTTTTTTGGCCGCGCTCTTTTTGGCCGCGAGTTTCGGCGATTTTTTAGCGGGTACTTTTTTGGCCGCGCTCTTTTTGGCCGCGAGTTTCGGCGATTTTTTGGCCGATTTTTTAGCGGGTGCTTTTTTGGCCGCGCTCTTTTTGGCCGGCCGCGCGGCCTTAGGCATCGATAAACCTCACATCTTTGGCATTTTCCTGAATAAATTTTTTGCGGAGCCCGACATCGTCGCCCATAAGCGTTGAGAAAATTTCATCAGCGATGGCCAAGTCGGAAGTAGTTACCTGCAGCAAGGTACGCGTCGCTAGATTCATCGTGGTCGAACCCAACTCTTCCCAGTCCATTTCGCCTAGCCCTTTAAATCTGTTTACCTCAACATTGCGTCCTTTGTGTGACGACTCAAACGCGCGCAGGGCGGCCTCGTCTTTTAAGTAATACCGCTCTTTGCCCAAGTCGGCACGAAAAAGTGGCGGTTGTGCTAGATAAACGCAGCCCGATTTAACCAACTCCGCCAATTGGCGATAAAAGAAAGTGAGCAGCAATGTGCGGATGTGGCTGCCGTCGACATCGGCGTCGACCATAATGACCACGCGGTGGTAGCGAATTTTTTCGCGGTCGAATTCGTCGCCCACTCCGCCGCCGATGGCTTGGACCAAGGTCTGGATTTCCTCGTTCTTGAGCATTTTGTCGAGTCGAGCCCGCTCCACGTTGAGGATTTTGCCGCGAATAGGCAAGATGGCTTGGGTGCGTGGATCGCGGGCTCGCTTGGCCGATCCGCCGGCGCTGTCGCCCTCCACAATGAACAACTCGCATTCCTCGGGTTTGTTCGACGCGCAGTCAGCCAACTTTCCGGGCATGGCCGCGCTCTCAAGTAACGATTTACGCCGCGTTAGATCGCGCGCCTGGCGGGCAGCCTGGCGGGCGCGGGCGGCCAAAATGGTTTTTTGCACGATGGCGCGACCTTCAGAGGGGTTGCGCTCCAACCATTCCGCGAACTTGTCGTTAGTCGCCTTCTCCACCATTGAACGCATTTCGGTGTTGCCGAGTTTGGTCTTAGTTTGACCCTCGAATTGAGGAATGCGGAGTTTGACCGAAATAATTGCGGTGAGACCTTCGCGAATGTCTTCGCCGACAATGTTGTCGTCGCCGTCTTTTAATTGCCCCTTGCCTTTGGCGTAGCGATTGAGCACATTGGTCAGCGCTTTTTTGAATCCTTCTTCGTGCATTCCGCCGTCGGTAGTGGCAATATTGTTCGCGAACGAATGAATTCCTTCGTGGTATCCGGTATTCCACTGCATCGCGATGTCGACTTCAGAAGTGTCGTTCACCTCGGTAAACGAAACCACTTTCTTAAATAACGGATCCTTGGGGGTGTTTATGTGCTTTACGAAATCAACGATGCCGCCCGCGAAGTGAAAAGTTTCCTCAAGCACCGGATCGACTCGCTCGTCACGAAATCGGATTTCGAGACCGCGGTTTAAAAATGCCATCTCTCGCAACCGCTCAATCAGGGTCTGGGCTCTAAACTCGGTCTCCTCAAAAATCGTTGCGTCGGGCCAGAAAGTTACGGTGGTCCCGCGTTTTTTAGACGGCCCGGTATTTTTAATTCGGCCAACGGGGTTGCCGCCCCCTTTAAAGGCCATAGTCCACCTACCGCCGTCGCGATGGATCTCCAGTTCGAGCTTGGCGGATAAGGCGTTGACGACCGATACGCCTACTCCGTGCAGACCGCCAGAAATCTTGTAGCCGTCGCCACCAAACTTTCCGCCCGCGTGCAAAGTGGTGAGCACGATTTCCGCGGCGGATTTTTTGGGGTCCTCGGGATGAGGGTCGACCGGGATACCCCGGCCGTTATCGCTAACCCGACAGCCGCCGTCAGCTAAAAGGGTTACATCGATTCGGGTGGCTTCTCCCGCCATTGCTTCGTCTACCGCGTTGTCAACGACTTCGTAAACCAGATGATGAAGTCCGGTGATGCCGGTTGAGCCGATATACATACCCGGGCGTTCGCGTACCGGGTCGAGCCCTTTAAGAACCGTTATGTCTTTCGCTTTATACGTTGCGGCCACCAGAAACGTCCCTGCTGTTTTCTCGTCGGATCGATTATCGGATTTAAATTGTGGATTATTAAAATTATTTAGTCGCGACTGTCGGCGCTTTTTGAGGTTGCGACACCCTACAACCAGTTTCATTGTATCCGAGGGTTGTGACGAAATTAGGACACGGTTATTCGCGCGCTTCGACCACAATCCTTACGTGGCGCACTGCCGAACGACCCATGGTCGCACCTAGCACTTCGGTAGTTCGACGAATTATGTCACTTTCTAAATATCGCAATTGGGTTGCCCATGCGCCTGAATCAACCGCGATGGTCATGGTGTCGTCGCGCAACGAACGCAAGGTCGCTTGTTGGGCAAGTTGCTCACCGACAATTTCTGGCCAACAGTCAGTAAGTTTTTTCAACACTCGCGGATCGCTTAAACCGAGTTCTTTGCCCACACGCGCCAGTGCATCGGCGAGCGCGGTCGGCTCGGGCTCCTCGCCGGGGACCCCCCGAAACCGCCGACTCATTCGAACGTGGCTTTACCATTGGCGACTCGGATTCGGCCGGTCACTTGCACTCCTGCGGGTAACGCGCCGGCAGTCGAAACGAGGGTTTGCGGGGCCGCCAACCGTTCCACCAGCGCCGAACTGCGGTACTCGTCTAACTCACTAAACACGTCGTCAAGCACTAAAACTGGCTCTTCGCCAAAAGCCGACCCCACCGCTCGGTGGCCGGCCAAGCGCAAGGCCAGCGCCAGGGTTCGTTGTTCGCCCTGCGAAGCCTGGCTGCGACTTTCGAGTCCTCCTAACCCCAACGACCATTCATCGCGATGGGGACCGACCAAAGTTGTTCCGCGCTCGCGCTCGCGCGTTTCTATTTCTCCGATCGCCGTTATCAGGATTTCGCTCAACTCAGCCCGGCTCAACGGGTTGGTTAATTCGATTGGCGCCGCTTTCGAATCACTGGTAGTCCAATCACAGAAATAACGAGCCGACAAACTCACCGGCTCAACTGCAAGTTCTTGATAGGCGGCTTGAACTTCGGGGAAAATTTGGTCGAGTAAATTAATTCGTCCCTCAAGGAGTTCGGCCGCCGCAACAACGAGTTGCTCGTTAAACACCGCCAAGGTGGCGCGCGCGTCGGCGCCTTTAAGACCGCCGCGCAGTAACGCGTTGCGATGACGCACCACTCGGTCGTAGTCGGCCCGCACTCCCATAAAGCGCGGGTTCATGGTGGTCAAAAGTTCGTCAATGAACAATCGCCGGTTGGCCGGTCCACCTTTGATTAGCACCAAGTCGTCGGGCGCGAAAATTGTTACTCGTAATACGCCTAAAAGGTCGCGCAGTCGAGTGATCGAATTTCCGTCGAGCAACATTTGGTTGCGGCCGACGCGGCGCAACCCCACCTCAATTTTTCGAGTGCGGGTCGGTGCGGTTAAAAAGGTTCGTATGATGGCTTCAGTTTGGCCCGACTTTACGAGGGCCGCGTCGGGTACTCCTCGAAACGATCGGCCGAGGGCGCCCCAAGCCACAGACTCGAGAATGCTGGTTTTCCCTTGGCCGTTGTCGCCGGTAATAACGGTTACCCCTAAAGGAAAATCGAGTTGAGTAGTGGAATAGCAGCGGAAATCGGTTAATTCAATACGCGCGACATGGATGCCGGGCGAGACACCAACCACTGGCTAGGTGATTCGAACCGGCATCAACAAGTACAAGAATTCTTTAGTGCTGCCGCGCATCACTGCGGGTTTTAGTGGGTCGACGGTTTCAATAGTTATGTCGTCGGAGCCGGTTGCCTCGATACCGTCTAAAAGAAAGCGGGCGTTAAATGCCATCGTTACGTCGGTTCCGGAGTATTTTGCTTCGACCGGTTCGTTAGATTGCCCGACGTCGGTTGCGGTCGCAGAAAGATCTAACCCGTCGGCGGTCATGGCCAGCCGAATAGGAGACGAGTCGCGACTGGTGCCACCGACCAAACTTACCCGCTCGACTGCGGCCGCCAGCGCGTCGCGCTTAACGGTCAAGCAGTTGGGGTATTCGTCGGGAATAAGCTGCGAGTAATTAGGGTACTCGCCTTCAATCAAGCGCGCGGTAAGTTCGGCGCCAGGAACGCGAAACACCGCGTACCGATCACTTAAAAATACTTCTACATCGCTATCAGCAATCATTTTTTGCAGCTCGCCCAAACCCTTAGCGCCCACTAAAACTTTTTCGTTGGGTTTTAGTAGCGAAACTCCTGGGAGATCGCGCACGGCAAGTCGGTATGAATCGGTTGCTACTAGACGTAGGCCGGTTTCGGTCGACGCCATTAATACTCCGGTTAAAATTGGGCGGGCGTCGTCACGCGATGCGGCCGGAACCACTTGTCGCAATCCTTCGGCCATTGGTGGGCCGGCCACAACGATCGGCTCACCTTCGGCTTCGGGAAGTTGAGGAAAGTCCCCGGCGGCCAGAGTGCGAATTTCGGAATGGAATCGGCCGGCCTCAATGGTCGCTTGGTCGTTGTTTATTTCTATCGTCACGGCGTCGGCGGTGATTTTGGACAGGGTGTCGACTAGCAGTCGGGCCACCAGCACCACCGAGCCGGTGCCGTCAACTTCGGCGGCGGTTTCCGCCCTGATGGTTAGCTCGAGGTCGGAACCGGTGAATTCGACTTTCCCAGGCAAAAGCGATACTCGCAGTCCGGACAAGACCGGAAGTGCTCCGGCTCGAGAAGCAACCGCTCGCGCCGCGGTGCTTACCGCAGTTGCTAAAGTATCTCGATCGCAACGAAACTTCATATACCAACTCCTGCCTTACGGTCGTTGAATTGGGAAAATAAACCCAAAAAGTTTTCCCCATTATTTACTTGGCTTCTGTTAGTTAGGTCGTAGTCGTAGTAGGCCTTGGGGATTGTGGAAAACCCACCAAAAGTGCTGGTCAGAGGGGTTTTGGTTATAGCTAGTTTTCCACCATTATCCCCAAGGCTAAAAATTACACCGCGGGAGTTTGACCGATTATCCCCAGATCGGCGCCAACGACCAGATTTATCCCCAGATTTATCCCCACCCTTATCCTTGGGCGGCAACCCCCTTGTATTAATACGGGTTTGGAAGCGTTTATCCCCAGAAAGTCCAATCATGTATCGCTCCCGAGCCGAATGCGAGCAATTAGCTCGTTTACTTGCTCAAAAGTGGTGTGGCGCTCGCCCATCTCCTTGCGGATTTTGTCGACCGCGTACATGACCGTGGTGTGGTCTCGGCCACCAAAAGCGTCGGCGATTCGGGGGTAGCTGAAGTCGGTCATCTCGCGCATCACGTACATTCCGATTTGGCGCGCGGCCACCAACGGCCGCCGCCGACTGCGGCCACACAGGTCGACGACTTCCCAACCAAACATGAGCGCGGTTTCGTCGAGAACCAGCGCCGCGGTAACTTCGCGCGGCCGAGTGCTCGGCAAAATGTCGGCCAAGACAGTTTGGGCAACTTCGGCCGAGAGCGGGGCTTGATTAAGACTTCCGTACGCCGAAATTCGGATTAAAGCACCCTCAAGTTCGCGAATGTTCTCCTTAATGTTGCTCGCGATAAATTCCATAACTTCGTCAGGGATGTGACCCAGATGATCGGCCTCAGCTTTTTTGCGCAGAATTGCCAACCGGGTTTCAAATTCGGGCGGTTGGACGTCAGTTATTAGACCCCACTCGAATCGAGTTCGTAAGCGGTCTTCAAGAGTTGCAATCGACTTGGGCGTACGGTCGGAAGAAATTACAATTTGTCCGCTGGCGCCGTGTACATGGTTGAACGTGTGAAAAAATTCTTCTTGGAGTTCTTGACTGCGCTCCAAAAATTGAATGTCATCGATCAAAAGAATGTCGAGTTCGCGAATGTTGCGCTTGAATGACGCCATGCGCGAACGGTCTCTAATTGCTTCAACAAAGTCGTTCATCATTGCTTCGGTAGTTACGTAACGAACTCGCTTCTTGGGGTAAAGGTTGAGGACATAGTGACCAATAGCGTGGAGAAGGTGGGTTTTTCCGAGGCCAGCAGGACCGTAGATAAACAGCGGGTTGTAGCCAGAAGCGGGCGCTTCGGCCACCGACAATGCCGCCGCGTGCGCGAATCGGTTGGACGAACCAATAACAAAAGCGTCGAAGGTGTAACGCGGATTAAGTGTCCCGGTTGACCAATCGGAGTCGCGAACGCTTGAGGATGAAATCGTTGCGGCGACTTCAGGCGCGAAGACATTGACGGGTTCGGGCGGCGCGGGTTCGGCGCTCAACTCGGTAATTAATTCCACTGCGATTTTTTCACCCGCGGCCATTTCCGCCGCGTCAACGAGCAGCGATCGATAGTTAGAACTGATGCGATCGGTGGAAAGACTGTTGGGGGTCGACAACACGAGAGTGCCGTCCGCGAACCGAACCGCCTTTACCCCTTGAAACCAAGTGTGCCAAGTGGCGTCGGCTAATTCGGCGCGCAGTCGGCGCGACGCTTCTGTCCAAATGTGATTGGCGGTGGCGTCCCCGGATTCATGACCGGATTCGTGACTGGTGTCATGACCGGAACCCAACGCCGAAGAAAGATCGGCAGATGTCGATGAAGAGGGAATCAACTCAGTCATTTTCCAACCTGAATAGCGCGGCGCGCTCGCGCGCGAAGAACGAGTGGCGGTGAGTACGTGAAGCGCGAACCGATTAACAACATTTCATTCCTCCGATTAAAACTAAATATTTTCAATTCTCAACAACCGCTTCTTTTGCTGGTCGTGTTAATTGTGGTGCCGCGAAAGATAATGACATAGAGCAACTGAACCCGCAGGCGGAACCAGTTATTTCTGGGTGGTTACGCAAGGTATCAGTGACCCGAGGGTTGCTCAACTAGTGCCTTGGGAGTTGCGGCCGGACCGACCCCATCCGGCCCCCAATCCGCTCTGACCCGCCCCCCAGCCCGCTCCGACCCGACCCGCCCCACGTTGCGCCCCGCCCCCTGAGCGTTCTAGACTGACCCGAACATCGAGCGGCGACCCCCACATCGGCCACCGCAACCTCAAGGAGGAAATACGTGAAACGAACTTTTCAGCCCAATATTCGCAAGCGTAAAAAGAAACACGGCTTTCGATCTCGTATGCGCACCAAGGCCGGTCAAGCCGTCCTGCGGTCTCGGCGCAAACGCGGCCGTAAGCGCCTAAGCGCCTGATTCTGCGTATCAAAAGCCGTGCCACATTTGGCGCCCTGGCTCGGGCGCATCGGTTTCGTTACGGCTCCTTGGCGACTCGTTATGCCCCGGGGCTTCGGCGCGAATTCGCCTTCGCCATCGGAAAATCAACCGGTAATGCGGTGCGCCGCAACCGTCTCCGCCGCCGCCTCCGAGCGGTGGTGGCCAGTCACCACGATTTGTTCCCGCCCGGCGCCTACCTCATATCGGCCCACCCGGCCACGAGCGCAATGAGCACGACTGAGCTCAGAACTGCAGTGGTCGGACTAGCGGCGGCCGTTAATCCTGCGGCCGTTAATCCTGACGCTGCTAATCCCGCCGCGGTTAATCAGGAGACAGCATGATTATTCATCGCCTAAGTCGAGCAACGGCAAGGGTTTTAGCCGCCCCCGTGCGACTTTGGCGGCTAGTAAGCCAATATTTGCCTAATAGGTGCCGATTTTATCCGTCGTGTTCGGCTTACGCGCTCGGCGCGCTGGAGACCCACGGCCCCATCCGGGGCAGCTGGCTCGCGCTGCGCCGAGTGGGTCGCTGTCACCCGTGGCACGAAGGTGGGCTCGACCCCGTGCCCTACTCAAGTCGCGCCACTTCGTCGGGCAGGGTAATTCCGCCGTCCACCTCGGCCGATCTAGATCGGATGACTCGTGTCGTTTCTTAATCCAATTTTTGAAGCCATCGGCTGGTTGCTCGCCATCTTTTATTCGGTTATCCCTAATATGGGTGTGGCTATCATCCTGCTTACCTGCACCATCATGCTCGCCCTTTATCCACTAACGGCCAAGCAGGCCAAATCGATGATGGCCATGCAGCGAGTGCAGCCTGAGATTAAAAAACTTCAAGCGAAACACAAGGGCGATCGCGAAAAACTGAATCAAGAAATGATGGCGTTTTACAAAGAAAACAAGATCAATCCGCTGGCGGGGTGCTTGCCGCTACTTGTTCAATTACCCATATTTTTCGCCCTTTTCACGGTGTTGCGTGACTCCTATAAGTACATTCCTAAGGACTCCAACCTTTACCAAGCGCTGTGTGATGGCGCAAAGTGCGCCAAGGGTGCGGTCAATCCTCAGTTCTTCCTTGGTCTCAATCTGCAACTGACCGCGGTTGACGCCCACAACGGCCTACTCGACGCTATCCCGTATTTCATTCTCGTGGGGCTAGTGATTCTGACCGGTTTTGTGCAGACCCGACAATCCCAAAAGCGGACACCGGTAGCCAATAAACAGATGGCAACGATGATGAAGGTTTTGCCGATTTTTTTCGGCTTGATCTCAATTCAGTTTCCCTCGGGTTTGGTGCTCTACTTTTTTATGAGCAACTTGTGGCGCCTGGGACAACAAGAAGTAATCTTTCGTCGTCACGGAACGGCCATCTCTTCCAAGGGCGCGATCGAGGCTAAAAGCCGTCCCCGACCGGCACGAGAACTTGCGTCGGAGCCGCCCGCGGCCGTCAATCCAACCGAAATAGATCGGGTCGGGGGCTCGCCCAAACCGAGCAATAAGAATAATTCTCAGAAGAACCCCCAGAAGAACCCCCAGAATAATCCCCAAAATAAACCGGGGACGGTTTCGGAAGGAAAGCCCCGCGGCTTGCGGGGCATGCTGGGCTTGCCCCCCGCTTCCTCGGGCCCCGCTAATACGCACTCACTGCCAATCACCGACCCGACTGCGACCAATCCCGCTCCAACCGATCCCGCGCCGGGTCCATCACCGGGCCCGTCGCCCAACCAATCAAAGAAAAAGAAACGGAGACGCTAAGTTATGGAATGGGTAGAAACTACCGGCCGTACCGTTGAAGATGCGTTAGAACTGGCGCTCGATCAACTCGGCATTGATGAATCAGAAGCCCAGTTCGAAGTTGTCGATGAGCCTAAGGGTGGAATTTTTGGCCGTAAAGATGCCCGGGTTCGAGTTCGGGTAAAACCGGTTTCGCGCGAGAAACCCGCGCCCGAGCGGCGGCGGCGGGAACGCAAGTCCAGCTCTAAATCGTCGACCAGCTCTAAATCGTCGGGTGGGTCGAGAAAAACCAGCGACAGTAAGGCTAAAACGGGCGACAAGAACTCTGACGAAGAGTCTGCGCCCCGGCCGGCTAAAAAAACTAGAGATGATAAACCCAAGAAACCAGAGAAGCCACGATCCGAGCGACGCGAAAGGACGGGCGAAATGACTATTTCAGTGGAGGAGCAAGCCGAACAGGCGGCTGAATTTGCTCGGGGCTTGATGACCGCGTTTGGTCTGGTTGCCGATGTGGCAATTAGACAAGAAGGTGACGAGGTGGTCGTCGTTGATATTACTGGCGACGATCTCGGGTTTTTGGTTGGTCCTAAAGGTGTGACTTTACGGGCGATCGAAGACCTGGTTCGCAGCTCGGTACAGCGCCGGACCGAAGGATTTGGAGCGCGAATCCACGTAGATGTTGGTGGATATAGAGAAAAGCGGCGCATTGCGCTATCCGACTTTGCCCGCGATGTAGCCGCCAAGGTCGAAGAATCGGGCGATGAGTATGCGCTCGAACCGATGGCGGCGGTCGATCGCAAAGTGGTTCACGATACTATTGCTGAGATTGAGGGTCTAGAAACCCTTTCTGACGGCGAAGAACCGCGGCGACGGGTAATAGTTCGCTCCGTCTAACGGTTAAACCGGTAGCTGGATTTAGGCTACTTTGGTGATGATGAGTTCACCAGCGCTAGAAAAGTTGTTGATTAGAGCCCAATCGCTGGGTTTTATTGGTCCGGGACCACCGACAGATCAGCTCAAACACGCGGAATCTTTCGTATCCTTAGTGCTGGCCAGCTATTCCGACCCGCCCACCGCCCACAATTTTCTTGATTTAGGCTCCGGCGGAGGTTTGCCGGGGCTAGTTTTGGCTTTGGCCGCGCCGGATTGGCGTGGATACCTGCTCGATGCTCAGGAGCGGCGGACAATTTTTTTAACTGAAGCGGTAACGGAGCTGGGTTTGAGTGATCGAATAAAAGTAATTCGTGAGCGAGCCGAGGTGGCTGCTCGTAATACTGAGTATCGAAGCCAATTTTCTTTGGTAGTAGCCCGCAGCTTCGCTTCTCCACCGATTACTGCTGAGTGCGCCGTAGGGTTTTTGGCGCCCGGAGGGCGGCTAGTGGTGAGCGAATCGCCGGCCGATACCGAGAAATCGTTGGAACGATGGCCTACTAAGGGCCTAGAGCAGTTGGGATTTAGCCCGGTAATGATCAACGAAGGCGAACTGGCTCGAACGGCAACGACGGAACTGGCGACCAAAGTTAGCGATCGGTGGCCCCGGCGAACCGGAATTCCCGCTAAGCGCCCTATTTGGTAATAAATATATAGGATTTTATTGTTTCACGTGAAACCAGATGCCGAAACCAGATGCCGAAACCAGATGCCGGGACCCGATGCCGAAACCCGGAGCTCGATTGAGTGGTTCTGGACCCATTGAGCACGCGAGGTTTCACGTGAAACCAGATGCCGAAACCCGGAGCTCGAAATCAGACAGCTTAACTGGTCGGCTTTTAAATTCTAGCTTCGGCATTACCGCCCCCGAGAGTTATCCAGCGAGTTGTCTTGGTAGTTATCAACAGAGTTATCCACAGGGAGATTAAATGATCAAATCGCGGCCGTTTTCACTTCGAGCTTTATCTCATCGTATTTACACTGGAAATAAAAATGAAAAAATTCCTGAGAACAGTGGCGGAAGTCCGCTGTTTGGGCTAGCCTGTTGATAAGCCTCAACCTCAACTTTAGACTTTAGCCCCATTACTCTGGGGCTTTAGTTTGAACGGGGTTTAGTTTGAGTGCGAGAATTGATCAGTACCGCCGGGAGGCACAGTGGCGAAAGTAAAAAAAGTCGGCGACACCGCCCCGATTAATAAATCGGTTAATAAACCGATTAAGAAGCCGGTTAATAAATCGGTTAACAAATCGGTTAACAAACTTGAGTCCGATGAAGTTGTCGCGGCCTTTTCGGAAGAGCCAATACTTAATACCGAAACATTGCCCGTCGCCGGCAATATTGAACCAGCTCCACCGCTTACTCTGCCGCGGGTTATTGCCATTGCTAATCAAAAAGGGGGAGTAGGTAAAACCACTACCGCGGTAAATCTCGGCGCGACTCTGGCGGAGTTAGGGTTTCGCACTTTGGTAGTCGACCTCGACCCTCAAGGCAACGCCACCACCGGGCTGGGGATCAACCCGCGCGATGTGGGCGTATCGATCTACGAGGTTTTGCTACAGGAAGCCTCCCTCGACGACTGCGTGGTAGCAACTGCGATTAAAAATCTTTTTGTTGCTCCCGCCACTATTGATTTGGCCGGCGCCGACATCGAGCTAGTTCCGCAAATTAGTCGTGAGTTAAAACTAAAGCGCGCCATCGACGCGGTGCGTGACGACTACGACATCATCTTAATAGATTGCCCGCCTTCACTTGGTTTACTTACGGTTAACGGCATGGCTGCCGCTGATGATGTAATCGTTCCGATTCAGTGCGAGTACTACGCGCTTGAAGGTTTAGGTCAATTACTTAAAAACTTATCGTTAGTGCGCGCGAATATAAATCCCGGTCTTGATGTGCGCGGCATCGTATTAACGATGTACGACGGCCGCACTAAATTAGCTGATCAAGTTGAAGCTGAAGTGCGTTCGTTCTTCGGTCCGAAAGTTTATAAAACAGTAATACCGCGCACGGTGCGTTTATCAGAAGCGCCATCTTTTGGCCAGCCAATTATTATTTTCGATAGTGCATCACGGGGCTCTAAGGCTTACCGCGATTTGGCTAAGGAGGTGGGTGATGGCGCGACAGGGCGGGCTGGGTAAAGGTCTGGGCGCGTTAATCCCCGCGCCGACTCCTGAAGTTAAAGTTTCCGAAACCGGAAACGGTTATCGCGAAATTCCTATCGATCAGATACAACCGAATCCTTATCAACCGCGTTCGACTTTTGACGATGAAGCGCTGGGCGCATTAGCCGATTCGATTCGCGAGGTCGGAATCTTGCAGCCGGTTTTAGTGCGGCCGGCGGGTGACGGCTATGAGTTGATAGCGGGTGAGCGCCGCTGGCGAGCCTCGCAACGAGTGGGACTAAAAACCATACCGGCCTTGGTTCGTGAGACCGATGACACCGCCGCGCTCGAACACGCGCTAGTCGAGAATCTCCAGCGCGACGACCTCAACCCGCTCGAAGAGGCGGCGGCCTATCAGCAACTCATCGAGGATTTTGGCTTAACGCACGAACGAGTAGCGGCGCGGGTAGGGAAGAGTCGAGCATCGGTTTCAAACACATTAAGACTTTTGCAACTTCCTCCGTCAATTCAACGCGCGATTCATGAACGCCAATTATCTATGGGTCACGCGCGTGCGTTGCTCGGAACCCCCGACCGCGCGTTTCAAGAATCTTTAGCTCAGCAAATAATTAAAGACGATCTTTCGGTGCGTCATGTCGAAGTGGCAGTTAAGGTGCACAATGGTGTTGCTGACCCTAAGTCTAAAACTAATTCACCGGCCGGCCGATTGCGCCCGGCCGGCCTATCGGAACTCGAAGAGTTGCTGAGTGATCATTTAGACACACGGGTAAAAGTTCGGCTGGGGTCTGCGGGTAAAGGCACGGTAACGATCGATTTCTCCGGGCTTGAAGACCTAGAACGAATTTATCGAGCCATGGCCGAAGACAAGCCAAGCAAGTAGCGCGGTACGAGTTTTGACCGCGCTAATCGGTCGACTCTAAAACTTCTCGCACTGCTTTTATGATCGCTTGAGCGATTTCGGCCACTCGCGCCACCAGCTCTCGAGTTGCTTCAACATCGCCCGGTGCAATTAATTCACAAACGACGGTGGGCATGACGGTTTCTCGCAAGACGGCAAACGCTTTTCCGTGGACTCCGGTATCGTCGGGCAGCAACCCGATTAGTTGAGCGTGAATGGCCTCGGCTACCGCTCGCCCCATCGCCGACTCGTGGCGGGGCGAAGCAAAGTAGGAACAGCGGCAGTCGCCGGTACGCAGGACGAGAGCGAAGTCGGCGTTAAAACGGTTTGCGGCCAGCGCGATGGCGGAGTCGGCCCCACCCGCAGTGTCGAGCACGCCGGCCGCCCCTGCCCGCAACAGACCGCCGTAGACCTGATCGCCGAGGATGGCCATTTCGGGTGCCGCGGCGATGAATATACGCCGACCCTCGAGTTGGGGATGTTCGGGACGCAAACTCTCTCGTTCGCGTAAACCCGCGGCCGATCCCGCCGATCGGGCGCCGACACGGGTTAGTTCGATCACGGTGGTGTCGCCGCAAATACCGTCGACGGGTAGCCCGACGGCACTCTGAAAATCAAGCAGGGCCCGATGGGTTTGGGGTCCGAAGATTCCGTCTTCGGAGCCAGCCGCAAAGCCCAGTGCGTTCATACGGTGCTGAAGATCGAGAATGTCGTCGCCCCGCATTAGGGGCTGATGGAGATAAAGCAGTCGGTCGGCGAGGGCAAAATCGGCCTCAATTAGGGCCGAGAAAGTTTGCGGCCCAACTATTCCGTCAACTCGCAACCCTCGCTCAGCCTGAAACGCGCGCACGGCGGTGTCGGTACTTTCGCCAAATCCAAAACCGTCAGCGATGGCATAGCCGCGATTGGAAAGGCGATGGTGAAGATCGCGTACTGCTTCTCCAGTGGAACCGAGGCGGAGGAAGGTAGGCATAATGGGGCCGCGATTGGCCGAAGGGGCCGCGCTTAGGAGACGTATTCAGAAAGGTCGTTCATGAGTTCGGCCTTTCCTTTCGCTCCTACAATTTGCTTAACCTGCTTGCCGCCGCTGAAAACCAGCAAGGTGGGGATGCTCATTACATCGAAGCGCTGGGCCATGCCCGGATTTTCGTCAACGTTAAGTTTGGCAATGGTGATCTTTTCGCTCATTTCGTCCGCGATCTCTTCAAGAATGGGGGCAATCATTTTGCACGGCCCACACCATTCGGCCCAGAAGTCAACCAAAATCGGCTTGTCGGCCGCAGCAATAGTTTCTTCGAAGGTGCTGTCGGAGAGAGTTACGATTCGGTCAGACATTGTTACCTTTCCAGATAATTTTCAGGATAATTTTTGGGAGCAGGTTAGTTAATTCTTAACGGTTACGAAGTTCTAATGGTGAGTGTACAGGGTTTAACCCCGTCAAAGTTTGGATCATTCCCTCCTAATGATAAATATTCATTGGCCGTCGTGCTGGGCTTCGAGCCAGCGCTCGGCCTCAATCGCGGCCATACAACCGGTTCCCGCGGCCGTGACGGCTTGACGATAAACATGGTCCTGGACATCGCCCCCGGCAAATACCCCCGGTACCGAAGTCAGGGTTGAGTCGGGGGCGGTGACGAGATAGCCGTTGTCGTCGCGGTCGAGCTGGCCTTTAAACAATTCGGTATTGGGGTTATGACCAATGGCCACAAAGATCCCGTCGACGGTAAGTCGACTGGTTTCACCGGTAATCGTGTCGCGCAGCTCGACGCCCTCCACGTGCGCCTCGCCGATTATGTCGATGGGTTCGGCGTTCCAGTGAAAGCCGATTTTGGCATTAGCGAAGGCGCGATCCTGCATTATTTTCGACCCGCGCAAGCGGTCGCGTCGGTGGACCACGGTGACCGACGAGGCGAACTTGGTGAGGAAAATGGCTTCTTCGAGGGCAGAGTCGCCACCTCCCACTACCGCTAACGCTTTGTCGCGGAAAAAGAAACCGTCGCAAGTTGCACAAGTTGAAACTCCGTGACCAATTAGCCGAGTTTCCGATTCGAGCCCCAGCAGGCGCGCCGTCGCACCGGTACTGATGATGATCGAAGCGGCCGAATACTTAGTGTCACCAACTTCAACCGTAAATGGTGAAGTGCTTAAATCCACTTTGTCGACATCGGAAGTAATGAACTCGGCGCCAAAGCGCACGGCCTGTTCGCGCATGCGGGTCATGAGGTCAGGGCCCATAATGCCTTCAGGAAATCCTGGGTAATTTTCGACATCGGTGGTCAGCATGAGTTGTCCACCCGCGGCTACTCCTTCGATAACCAACGGTTCGAGCAGGGCGCGACCGGCGTAAGTCGCGGCGGTTAGGCCCGCGGGCCCCGAGCCGATGATGATTATGTTTCTGACTTCACTCATAAAGTTCCTATTCGTTTGATACGCAATTAGAATTTATTAGATGCGCTAACTGTTGTTAGCGGCGCGCCGGTTTTGACCGGCGACTCCATAACAACGCTCCCGCGGTCACGAAAATTCCGCCGGTAATTAGATAGGCGGCCCAGACATCTCCGGTGAGAACCACTAGGCCGCGAAATATCCCGATGATCAAAATAGTTAAAGCGGTAATGACGAAAAATGTAGCCAAGAGGCCGTAGACGATCGCTTTAGTAACGCGCTGCGCGGGAGCCACGGTGTGGTCGCGTACTACTCCCACTACCTGCTCTAGCGCGTCGGCTGCTTGCTGGGGCCAATCGTCGGCGGGCGGGCTGGGAGCGGCCGGATTTTCGGGTTTCGCCGCGTCAGGTTTCGTCGCGTCAGGCTCCGGCGGCGTGGTCGAGTCGGAGTTTTCGGAGTCAGTCATGTTCACGGAGCGTATCGGTCGGGCCGGACCCCTGTCTTATTGCTTACTCACTTGGTAGGTGACTCCGATTACTCCGGGTCCGGCGTGGGTACCAATCACCGGACCCACCAAGCCCACCTGAATTTCGTCCCTCGGCACGATGGAGTTGAGCAGGTCGAGGAGTTCGTCGAGATCGGGGGCTTGACCATGAAGCACCGATAGCGAGTCGACTTTTTGGGCGCCAACTTTTTCGGCCAGCAACTTAAGTGACTTAGATCGAGTGCGCACTCTGCCGGCTTCTTCGATCACACCGTCGCGCACTTCTACTACCGGTTTAATCGCCAGTATCGAGCCAAGCAGTGCTTTGGCGTTACCGACTCGGCCACCCTTTTTGAGGTACTCAAGGGTGTCGAGCGCGCCGAATAGCCTGGTCCGGTCGCGACGGCTAAATATTTCTTGCACAATACTTTCGATCGGATCGCCATCAGATGCTCGTCGCGCGGCGGTAAGGCACAACGACCCCAACCCCATCGAACAAGTGGCCGAGTCGACGACTTGCACAACGCAGTCGTTGCTCACCGCCGACGCCGCTACTTGCGCGGCCTGCATAGTCCCCGAAAGTTTTGACGAAAGATTTATACAGATAATACCGGAAGCACCGCGGTCGATTAGTTTGCGAAAGCGGGTTTCGAACGCGCCGGCCGAAGGGGCCGCAGTTTCGGGAAGCGTTTCCGACTCTTTAAGTTTTTTCCAGAATGTCGCGTTGTCGAGTTCTTCGCGGTCAACGAATTCTTCCGTACCGAAACGAATAGTTAGTGGAACCACTTCGATGTGGAGGGCCTGGGCAATATCTTCCGAAAGATCGCACGCGCTGTCGGTAACTATTCGAACTCCCACTAATTGTTCCTTTCGTTTATCCAGACGATTACCCAGATTATATTTTGGCGGGTCTCAGTCCGTAATGCTGGCACGCGTGCGCCGACGCCGTCGGAGAACCCGTATCAGCTCGTGAAACTCCTTGATTCGTAAGGCCCATAGACCGAACGCCGTGAGTGCCCCCGCTACCATCAGTCCGGCCACTACCGCGATTAGCGCCGTTGGGGCCGACGACCAGCCGATGACGGTGCTGACCCACCACGCTGCCGCGCCCGCTACCGCACTTATCGCGAGAACCCGCGCCGCGGTAGTACCGATACTGCGCCCGCGTAAACCGCCGAGTCGACGCGACAAAGCAGTAATAGTAATTATTGACGCCAGCGCATACGCGCCCGAGAACGCGAGAGCCAAACCGGGAATTCCGTAGGCGTCGTAGAGAACGATCGCCAGAACGATGTTGACCGCGTTTTCGAAACAGTTGAGCAGGAACGGCGTTCGAGTATCGCTTAGTGAGTAGAAACCACGGAGCGCGAATAGATAGGCCGAGAAGAACGGTAGTCCGAGGGCAAAACCGGCCAATGTGTCACCTACCAACGCGGCATCGCTGGCACTAAATGCACCTCGTTGCAGCAGCGCTACCACAATTGGACGGGCCAACACGAGCAGAACGACGGCCGACGGGATTACCACGATAAGAGTAAGGCGTAGGGCGCGGGAGAATCGATGCCGAAACGCGGGAGCATCGCCACGCCCACCCGCCGCCGCTAAGTCGGGCGCTACTGCGGTAGTTACCGAAACGGTAAACAAGCCATGAGGAAGTTGGAAGAAAGCGAAGGCGGCAAGATAAGCAAACGCACCACCGGGTCGACTGTTGGCCAAAATCAAAACTACCGCGAGGGCAATCTGGTTGGCGATTACGTAGCCCACGGTCCAGCCCGACAGGCGCACCACCGTGCGCACCGCGGCGCTGCGTACGGCGGGTAAAAACTGCAGCCGAATACCCGCGCGATAGAGGGCGGGGATCAACACCAACGCCATGGCCGCGATTCCCGCGGTGGTTCCCAAGCCCAGCAGGAGGAGTAAACCGTTGTCGTTATTGACTCGTTCGACGGTTATGGGGCCATCGATTATTCGGGGCAAGGTGAGAAAGATGGCAATGACGACCAAGTTGTTGAGTATGGGCGCGAAGGCCGCGGCGGCGAATTTTTTGCGCGCGTGCAGTAACGCGGTAGCAAGCGCGGTTAAACCGTAGAAAAACATTTGGGGCATGAATAAGCGTAAAAGTTTGGTTGCCGCTTCTTGTTGCGCGGCGAGTCCAGCCCCGCGTACGCGCAGGGTGTAGATATCGATTATCCACGGGGCGATTATTTCACCCACAACAGTGATGACGAGTAGCGCAAGCAGCGCAACCGTTACTACTGCGCTAGTCGCTTTGCTGTCGCGCGACTGAAAGTGGCGTACAAATTGCGGAACCAGAGTAGCGGTAAGAATTCCGCCGAGAAGAAGTTCGTAAACAATGTTCGGAGTTTCGTTGGCGTAGGAATAAACCCCCGCCATCGTGGTAACGCCGAGAGCGTAGGCAATAGCGGCAATCCGCAAGAACCCGGTAACGCGTGAAATGGCGGTACCCACGCCGACAATGGCACTCGATTGTAAAAGCCGTCGGGTGCTATGACGCTCGTGGTCGGTTTCCGCGATATCCATCGCTACTGCTCCACTTGATTATTTTCGCGCCGCCGCCGCCGCCGCCGCCTTACATCGAGTATCCACCACAACGCAAGTACCACTACTGCTCCAACCATCAAAACCACACCAATAGCGCTGACCGCGGTGGAGCGAACCTCGAATTCTTGGTTAGCAATCACCAAGAAACCGTCGGCCGAGGTGACGCTAAGTCGCAACGGGAATGTGCCGGGCGTGCGGGCCTGTACTGGTATGCGGGCAGTGGTACTGGCGGGGGGCAACTCGATCTCTTGGGTGCCACCGTTTGGGAAAGTGAGTTTCTCGCTCGCAAGGGAGATTTTTATCCGCACCGATCGGTCGAGATTGTTGCGAAAAGTTAAAGGAATTGATCCGATTTCGGAAGTAAGGGTTATCGTGCCGGGATTGGGCACTTCAATTTGGGCCAAGATTTGCGCGATGCTCACTTTAGTTTGCGCCAGCGTGGCCTTGGCTCGCGCCGCGCCGATTGTGCCGGTGAAAGTGGCGGCTGGCGTACTTAGCAACCATTGTTCGGTTGCGTCTACTTCGGGGCTGTCGGGGCCAACGAAAGTGCGCAGCGCGGCCACTTGCAGCGCGGTCGCGTTGAGTGCCGCGGGTTTAACTAATAGCGATGGAGCGCGGTAGGGAGTCAGTTCGCGAACTTCTATCGCTCCGGCCGCGGTACGCGCGGCCGGAATTTGACCGAAGAAAGTGTCGAGGGTGACTGCCTCCAGCAAAGGATGGTTGCGTAAACCAGTTAGCAGCGCGTTGAAAGTTGTTTCCGGCGCATCGAGATCGTTGGGATTAGCTAGAACCGTTCCTCTCGCCTCACCCGCGTATGCGTACGCGTTCAGGGCCAGACCCGCTAAAACTTGTTGTGCTGCTAACGCGGGGTCGGCACTTCTAAGCAAGTTAGTAAGCCCATCGTCACTGGCGACCGCGCTGACGCTAGATTCGTTTACCGCCGCGGTCGGAGTTATGGGCAAGGCAAACGGCGCGCTGGGAGTAGCGCGGATACCGTCAACTAGCGCGAGATTGCTAACCACTACTCGACTAGTGCCGCGTATGCGCAGGAGCGTGAGCGCGGCGGTCGTTACCGGATTAATAATTGCGGTGCGGATATCGGGAGGCGAGTGCAGGTATTGGTTGAGCAGGGTGTTTCCGAGGGCAAGTTCACTCTCGGCAATACCCGAACTTTGGGCATCGATGAGCGCCGGAATATCGATCGGCACGTACGGCCCGCCTAAAACTTGCGCGGGAGTGATCGCCCCAAGAATTGAGTTGCGGTCATTCGCACCATTACGAGTCGCGACCGTGTTGGGTCCCGGCGCGACAGTGACCGGTAGGCCGGGATGGCGGGCCAGCGCGACAACTTGACGACCAATGCGTCCGGTTGGGGCTAAGGCTGCCGTCACGGTGGGGTCGGTGGCTCCGCTGGGTAAGCGCGCCGGTCCGGTGGTTAATGGCCACACCAACGCCACGGAATGACGGGGCGACAGTATTTGTGCGACACCGAATAATTCGGGCGCCACTACGACGGCGAAGGTAGTGAATCGATCGTCGCCCCACGCAAAAGTGATCGGGTAAACACCCGGCGCGCGTAGTCCGCTTAACACCGCGCCGGCGGGAGTTTCGGCATCACCAATCCCAATAGCGACGGCTCGCTCGCCGCCACCTAAATCGGGATAGTTGCTTAACGGCAGAGTTAGTTGGCTAACAGTGCCACTGGCATTACCGCCATTCACAATCCGATCGAAGACCGAGCGGCTGGTGATAGCGGAATGAGCGGTGACGGTAATCGACTCACCGCCGGTAGCGGTAGGCGTCAGCAGCCGCACTTTGAGTTGGCCCCCACTTACCGTCCAGGCGTCTTGAGCCGCGAGGGTTATTTGGGCGGACGGGGGTGGGGTGCTCTGGGCCCGCGCCAGCGTTGGGTTTACTCCGAGAGCCGCCCAGCCCAAGGCGATACTCACCAGAGTGGCAACGAAACGCGAGCGCGGTGCGGTGCGCTCTATCACGACCATTCAGCGTAACCGCCCCCTGCCTCGATCGGGCGCCCCGGTCCGGCGCCGCGATATTCATAGCCCCACTCCTAAACAAATCTGGAACAAATCTGGAACAAATCTGGAACAAATCTGGCTAATAGCCGCACTGGTGCGGCCCGATAACGGCGAGAATAGGAGCATGGATATCCCACCTCGGCTGCAAGCCTTTTACGCGTCCGACTCGGCTCCCCGCCAGTTGGCCGATCGGCTGGCCGATGCGGGCTACGAATGTTTTCTCGTGGGGGGCACGGTACGCGACGCACTGCTTGACCGACCGGTAACTGACATCGATTTAACCACTAACGCCCGCCCCGACGCGGTTGAAAATATTGTGCGCGGTTGGGCCGACGCGGTGTGGCTACAAGGTCAACGGTTCGGAACGGTAGGTTGTGAAAAAAATGGCGCGCGCCTTGAAATCACTACTTACCGCGGCGATATATACCGACCCGAAAGTCGCAAACCCGAAGTAACTTACGCCGACACGATCGAAGAAGATTTGGTGCGGCGCGACTTTACCGTTAACGCGATGGCCTCGGCATTACCGGAGCCGCGTTTAGTAGATCCGTGCGATGGTGCCGCCGACTTAGCCAATCGACGGCTCCGCACCCCGCGCTCACCGGAAGAATCATTTTCCGACGATCCGTTGCGTATGATGCGCGCGGCGCGCTTTGTTGCCGCCCTCGGCTTCGAGCCCGATGCCGACATGGTCGCGGCGATGCGAGCCATGCATCAACGACTCGAGATTGTTAGTGCCGAACGGATTCGCGACGAACTAGTGCGGTTGTTAACAGTCGACGATCCCAGTCGGGGACTGTGGTTGCTTTGCGAGACCGGATTAGCCGACGATTTTTTGCCCGAACTAAACGCGATGCGGCTTGAACAAGATCCAATCCATCACCACAAAGATGTATTGGCCCACACCATAGCGGTGGTAAATAATGTCAAGAGCGGCGATCGACTGGTACGGCTGGCGGCGTTATTTCACGACATCGGAAAACCTAAAACTCGGTCTTTCGACAACGGCGGGGTGAGTTTTTATCACCACGAAGTGGTGGGTGCGCGCATGACCGAAACCCGTATGCGGGCGTTGAAGTTTTCTAATGAAGACGTGGCTGATGTTGCCAAATTGGTCTATCTCCATTTGCGTATCCACACCTACGGCATGGGCTGGACCGACCGCGCGGTGCGTCGGTACGCACGCGATGCCGGTCCGTTGCTCGATCGGCTCAATGAATTACAGCGGGCCGACTGCACCACCCGTAATCAACGCAAGGCCGAAGCATTGGCTAAGCGCATGGACGAGCTCGAAGCGCGCATAGCGGCGCTGCGAGAACGCGAGGAGCTTGATGCGATTCGCCCGGCGCTCGATGGTGATCAGGTTATGAAATTTCTCAACCTCAAACCAAGCCCCCTAGTAGGTGAAGCACTCGATTTTTTACTCGAGGTGCGGCTCGACGAAGGTCCGATTACCGAAGCCGATGCTTACGAGCGACTGCGCGCTTGGTATGAAGCGCGCGACCAAGGGTAAAAGTTATTCGCCGCGAGCAAACTTCTCAATCATCACGTGCGCGTCTTCGTCGCGGTACTGCACCGGCGGCGACTTCATGAAGTAAGCCGATGGACCTAAGAGCGGGCCGCCGATACCTCGATCCATCGCCAATTTGGCGCAACGCACGGCGTCGATAATGACACCCGCGGAGTTGGGGGAGTCCCAAACTTCCAACTTGACCTCAATGTTGAGCGGAACATCACCAAAATTGCGACCTTCGAGGCGAATGTAAGCCCACTTGCGGTCTTCCAGCCACGGAACATGATCGGACGGACCGATGTGCACATTGTCGCTTTCGACCGCGTGGTCCATCTGGCTCGTCACCGCTTGGGTCTTAGAAATTTTCTTCGACTTAAGCCGTTTGCGTTCCAACATATTTTTGAAGTCCATGTTGCCGCCGAAGTTGAGTTGGTAAGTGCGGTCGAGCTCAACTCCGCGGTCTTCAAACAAACGAGTCAAGATGCGATGCACGATGGTGGCACCCACTTGGCTCTTGATGTCGTCACCCACGATGGGCACTCCGGCATCTTCGAACTTCTTGGCCCATACGGGGTCGCTGGCAATGAATACCGGTATGGCATTTACGAAGGCAACCTTGGCGTCGAGGCAGGCCTGCGCGTAAAACTTCTGGGCTTCTTCCGACCCCACCGGCAAGTAACTAACCAACACGTCGGCGCCCGAATCGCGCAGCGCCTTAACCACATCTACCGGATCGGCCGGTGATTCTTCAACTTCGGCCGCATAAAACTCGCCGAGGCCGTCGTAAGTTGGGGCCCGCAACACCTGAATGCCGAGTTCGCCCACTTCGGCAAACTTGATCGTGTTGTTAGGACCCGCGTGAATAGCTTTACCGAGGTCGAGCCCCACTTTGGCGGCGTCGACATCGAAGGCGGCTACAAACTCAACATCGCCGACATGGTAACCACCGAGGTCGACATGCATGAGACCCGGAACATCTTCGTTGGGGTCGGCGTCGCGGTAGTACTCGACTCCTTGCACCAAACTGCTGGCGCAGTTACCAACGCCAGCGATGGCGACGCGCACGCGGTGATTTTTATTAGCACTCATAATTAAGTTCCCTTCGTTAGTTAGCGGTAGTTGATAGATCAGACGGACTTTTAGTTTTTACTGACGCGGCCTCTTCGGCTTGTTCGAGTGCGATCAGACTTTCAATCCATTCGAGATCCCGTTGGGTGCCGCGCGCGCGGTGTTCGCGCAGTGACCGCGAGTAGCGATCGTCATTTCCTGTTCCGGCGCCCGCTCGGGGCCGGTCGACGCGGTCGAGGCGATCGCGCAACACGCGTTGTCGGCGGCTTAAAAGATCGAGTCGTCCGGCGGGAGGTAAATGGCGACAAAAAGCCAATCGCAAACCAAAAGAGCGCTCATCGTCGGTGCGCTCATCGTCGGTGAGGAGTAGTTCGATCAGCAACGCGTTGCCCCGTTCGGTGATTTCGTAGGCCTTGCGGGTGCGTCGCGACGAGCTGAGTCGAGCGGCCTTGGGCCGCCGCCGCGCCGCCGCCAGGTCGCCACTCACCGAGCCGGTGGAAGCGCTCAATCCGGTTTCGAGAATCGGGTCGACCACCGCTATGGCGTCGGCTCGCTCAAGTCGGCGTAGGGCAGGATAGAGCGAGCCGTAGGAAACCCCCCAGAGGACACCCAGAGTTTCACCTAGGCGTTTCTTGATTTCGTATCCGTGCAGGGGCTGTTCCTTGAGAAGGCCGAGCACTGCTAGTTCAATCATGGTTGCGCCAATCGGAGTCGATTATGTGTTTAGCGATGTATCGTGTCGATACATCTAAGCACACTATGTTATTGAGCGCAAGGGGGGTGACCGGCTTGGCCAGATTCCCAGCCAGATTCCCAGCCAGCCTGCCGGGTTCTTGGCTGGAAACGAATCTAGGCGTAGGCTCGCTTTTGTGCGTCACCACGTAGATTTTTCTCTTGCTCGTCGGGCCGTTCTGCGCGATTTTCGAGCCGGCCGCCGCCCCCGCATCGATATCTGCGATGCCCACTCCGAGCTGTTGCGAGCCGGTCGCAATCTCGGCACCCCCGCCGCCGGCGACTGCCCGATCTGTGGTCAAGACGGCTTGCGCATCGTGGCCTATGTCTACGGTGATCAATTGCGGCGGGCCAACGGCCGTTGTATTTCGAATCCCGCCGAACTCGAAAAACTCTCGGCTCGCCACGAGGAGTTCTGGCGTTATCTCGTTGAGGTCTGTATTGATTGTGGCTGGAACCATTTGCTGCGTCGAGAGTTACACGGTCAACGCTACGCGGGCTGAGCGTTGGCACTATCATTTGGATTACTGCCGGGAGCCGAACGAGCCCTGGACGGTGGAGGTCTATTCGTGAGCAATTCGGAGCCATCCAACTTAAGTCGAGTCAATGCGTATGCCGTTGATGTGCCCACGATTGTGGCCAGCAAGGGTGGGGGTTCGCCGCTAGTCATGGTGACGGCTTACGACGCCCCGACCGCACGGGCGGTCGACGAGGGTGGCGCCGACATGATTTTGGTGGGCGACTCCGTGGCCATGGTGGTGCTCGGATACGAAAATACCCTGCATGTCACTATCGACGACATGGCCCACCATGTAGCCGCGGTCGCGCGCGCTAAGCCCACGGCACTGATTGTGGGCGACTTGCCGTGGCTGAGTTATCACGTTTCGATCGACGACACCGTTCGCAACGCGGCCGCTTTGATTCGTGCCGGTGCCGGTGCGGTGAAACTTGAAGGTGGTCGTAAACGCCTACCGGCCATCGAAGCCATTCTGGCGGCCGAAATTCCGGTCATGGGCCACCTCGGCCTTACCCCGCAATCCATTCACGCGCTCGGTGGTTACCGAGTGCAAGGGCGCGAGCTCGACGCGGCGCGCGCCATTGTCGACGATGCCATCGCGCTAACCGACGCCGGTTGTTTTGCCATCGTGTTGGAGTGTGTGCCTGACGCAGTAGCTCGTTTGATTACCGACACCGTGAAGGTTCCGACTATCGGTATTGGCGCGGGTCGTCATTGCGATGGTCAAGTGCTGGTCTTCCATGATTTAGTTGGCTGGGATTTAGTTGGCCGGGATTTAGTTGGCGGGGGAGCGAGTTCAGTGCCGAAGTTTGTGCGCCGATACGCCGAAGTTGGCGCCAAGAGCGTGGCCGCGGTAGCTCAGTTTGCTGCCGATGTGCGGGCGGGAAGTTTTCCGTCGAGCGAGGAGACTTACCACGCCGCCGACTCACTACCCGACGATCTGCGCTCGATGGGTCCGGCGGTTGGCGCGGAGGAACCCGCCCCCGCGTAATGAGCCGAGCCCTCCGTATTGCTGGCGGTTTTTTAATTGCCGCGGTAATCGCGGCCGGCTGTTCATCAGACTCAACTAACAATACCGATACAACACGCGAGCTGTTCCCCGACTTGACTGCGCGCACGATAACGGTGGGCACCACTTCGCTGCGAGTAGTAGTGGTCGCCACCGAGGAGACTCGCCGGCAAGGATTTCGCGGCCGCACCACTTTTGGTCGCTACGCCGGAATGTTGTTTGAGTATTCCGAGCCAGTAGCGACCGGCTTCACCATGTCGGGCTTCACCATGTCCGGAGTACCGGTGGCTCTCGATATTGGTTTCTACGACGAGGGCGGCAACCTGGTCGACCAATTGTCGATGACGCCGTGTGCCGGTTCTGATACCGAGTGTCCCGTTTACCGATCAGCTAAACCGTTTCGTTATGCCCTCGAAACTTTGACGGGAGAGTTGCCGACCGGTTCGTTGCGGCTGAACAAATAACTGTCACAGGGCTCGTTTAGATTCGTCAGTCCCCAACCCCCACGGCCCCGAATTTGTGGAGAAATGCGAAGGATTGCGAATGGCGTCACCACCCCGAGAGCGGGTAACCTCATTAGTCCAACAAGTCATCCCTGCTCTCGTTGAGTCGGCGAGTCGCTTTCACCGGCGGTTCTTCGATTACTACGAAAGCCCGATGGTTCGCTCTTGCCGCGGCGCCACTGGCGTTCCGGTCAGTCGGGCCCGGTCCGAAGGAGGTGCGGTCAATGCGGCCGTACGAAGTAATGGTTATTTACAAGACCGACGACGAAGAGCCGGTAGTGCGGCAGTACGTCACTGCCATGACCGATCTGCTCAAGGCCAACGGTGCGACCGTGGGGCCAGTCGATTTCTGGGGGCGTCGGCGCTTTGCCTATCGCATGAAGCACCGCTGGGAGGGTTACTACGTGGTTCTTCACACCATGGCCGAGCCCGCGGCGATGGCCGAACTCAGCCGAGTACTCGGTTTTGCCGACGAAGTATTGCGCCACAAAGTTCTCCGAATTCCCGAGTCGATTTACGGAACCCTCGGAACCCCGGCCGAAAAATAAATAGGTAGCAGGAGGCTTCATCATGGACAACACGGTCACGCTCGTAGGCAATGTCACTCGCGACCCTGAACTGCGCTATACCCAATCGGGCGCAGCCAATGTGAGTTTTGGTATTGCGGTGAATCGGCGCTGGATGAATCGCACCACTCAAGAATGGCAAGAGCAAGTTTCCTTTTTCAATGTAGTGGCGTGGCGCGAAATGGCGGAGAACGTAGCCAATTCGCTTACCAAGGGTGCGCGCGTGGTTGTCACCGGTCGGCTCGAACAGCGTTCGTGGGAAACCGAGAACGGTGAAAAACGCAGCATCATCGAAATCGCGGCCGACGAGATTGGCCCGAGTTTGCGCTGGGCCACCGCCGCCATCGAACGCAACGAACGCCGAGAGGGATCAGGCCAAGAGCGTTCCGGCGGCAGTTCCGGCGGCGATTCCGCCCCGGCTACCACCACTCCCCCCGCCGCCGGTTACGACGACCTCGGCGAAGAACCGTTTTAAAGACCAGACAGGAGAATAAGAGCAACCATGGCCCGCGATCGCAATAGCAATTCTTCTCGGCGTAAAACCGAGGCAATGGATAGCAAATTCAAGAAACGGGTATCGATTCTTGACCAAGAGTCGATTACTTATGTCGACTACAAGGACCTCAACTTGTTGCGGCGCTTTATGTCGGAGCGGGCAAAAATCCGCGGTCAGCAGGTCACCGGCAACAGTGCGAAACAGCAACGCGATATCGCTCGCGCTATTCGAGTAGCACGCGAGATGGGATTATTGCCGTACGCCGTGCGCCAAATCACTCAACGCACTAAGAGCCGCCGGCCGGAGCGCGAAGGAACTTTGCGATTACCCGACTCAACTCCGTTGGAGCGGACCGACCCCAACATTGATCCGTACGCGGCCGAAGCCATGGCCGAAGCCGTGGCCGAAGCAATAGTGGCCGAAATAGTTGAAGAAATCGTGGTCGAAGAAATAGTCGAAGAAATAGTCGAAGAAATAGTCGAAGAAATAGTCGAAGAAATAGTCGAAGAAATAGTGGCCGAAAGCGAGTCGACCTAATGAAGATTGTCTTGCGCGAAGATGTTGAGCACGTAGGCAACAAGGGCGACATAGTTACCGTGTCCGATGGTTACGCGCGTAACTTTTTAGTGCCGCGCGGTTTGGCCATAAAAGCCACTCGGGGAGTTACCGCGCAAGCAGAGTCAATGCGCCGCAGCCGGACGGAACGCAACGATCGCGATATCGCGACCGCCAATGAGCTCGCAACTCAGTTAGGAACAATGAGTATCAAAATCAGCGCGCGCGCTGGTGATGGTGGCGCGCTGTTTGGATCGGTGACTGCGGCTGAAATAGCGGTCACCATCGCCGCGCAGACCGGCCGAGAAATTGATCGTCGTCAGGTCACTCTGGCCGCGCCGATCAAAGCGGTGGGTCCCGCCGAGATTTCGGTTCGCCTGCACCCCGAAGTAGCCGTGACGCTTACGGTTGAGGTAGTAGCCGCCTAATACTTAGCGTCGGCTTCGCTATTGCGCAGGCGTGATAACTGTCACACCCCCTCGTCACGATTAAAGGCGTGGACTTCGCCGCGCGGTTTTTCTTCTGGTTATCCCCAGCCTTGGGGAGAGCCAAGCTGGTTATCCCCAGCTTTTCCCCAGTCATTCCACAGATAAAAGCAGGGTTATTGGTCTATCGCTCCACAGGGCAGGTGTGCGCAAATAGAGGTCAACACGAGGAGCTCAACGCTTCTCGCCCGAGTTTTACCGCCCACCGGCAGGAGGAATAGCAAATGGTCCAGGCACTTCAAGTCGAAACATCTCGTGGCGCCGGTCGAGTTCCGCCCCACAATCTTGAAGCGGAAGAATCACTACTAGGTGCGATGTTGTTGTCGCGCGACGCGATCAGCGTGGCTACGGAAACACGCGTTGAAGCCAGCGATTTTTATAAGCCCGCGCACTCGCATATTTACGAAGCGATATTCGCGCTTTATTCACTTGGTGAGCCGGTCGATCCGGTAACGGTGGCTGAAGAACTTCGACGCGTCGATCTAATTGATGCTCTCGGTGGTCGGGCCACGCTGTTGCGATTGCAAGCACAAACTCCCGCGTCGGCCAACGCGGTGCACTACGCCAAAATCGTTAATGAACTCGCGTTGTTGCGGCGCTTAATTGCCGTGGCGGGCGACATCGCCGAAATGGGTTACACCGACACCGGCGAAGTCATCGAAACTCTCGACCGCGCCGAGTCGTTGGTCTTTGAAGTAGCTCAACACCGAGTTACTGATTCGATGACCAAAGTTCACGACGCATTGCAGATGACCCTTGACCAACTCGAGGCACTTTATGGTGCCGAGGGCGAGATCACCGGTGTGCGTACCGGCTATACCGAACTCGATAACCAACTTCTCGGTTTGCAGCCGTCCAACCTCATCGTGGTCGCCGCGCGACCGGGTGCGGGTAAAACCGCGTTTGCTTTGGGCGCGGCCGCCAGCGTGGCCATGACGTCCAACCGACCGGTGATGTTTTTCTCTATGGAAATGGGTACGCTCGAACTGACCAAGCGTTTGTTGGCTAGTGAAGCCCGCGTCGAATTGCGGCGCCTCCAGACCGGAAACATTCCCGAAAGCGACTGGACTCGTCTTTCCCACGGTGTCGGCCGACTTTCGGAAGCACCGCTGTTCATCGACGACAACCCGCACTGTACGGTCATGGAAATGCGGGCCAAGGCTCGTCGCACTAAGGCTCGGGCGGGCGATCTTGGTTTGATCGTGGTCGATTATCTCCAACTCATGACTCCGAGTACGTCGCGGCGCAGCGAGAACCGCCAGACCGAAGTAGCGGAAATTTCACGAGGGCTTAAGATTTTGGCCCGCGAACTCGACTGCCCGGTAATGGCGCTATCACAACTCAACCGGCAACTTGAGTACCGCCAAGACAAGCGGCCGATGTTGGCCGACTTGCGCGAGTCGGGGTCATTGGAGCAAGACGCCGATGTCGTCATGTTCCTTTATCGCGACGACATGTACAACCCCGATTCGGAAGATCGCGGTATGGCCGAAGTGATTGTGTCCAAACACCGTAACGGCCCGACCGGAACGAGCAAGCTTTCGTTTGCTAGCAACTTCACTCGCTTTGCCGATATGGCCAAGGATTAGTCACCGATCCGACAACACTCTCGGTATCGGTTTATTATTCGTTCGTGGATTTTTACGACGATGTTTTATTGCAATTAGTTACGGCTTTAGGCGCGGCACTTTTCTTGGCTAACTCCTACGCACTAGTGCGCCGCCGGTTCGACCGTCGTCAATCGGCTAAGGCGGCAGTGGCCCGTACTCGACCCGGCAGCCCAGTTCGTAGTGAAGTGCTGGCCAGCCCCGGTCGGTTAAGTCAGGCACCGTTACTGCGCACCACCGTATTTTTGCTCATTGGCTTCGTAGTAATGGTGTGGGGCATTGCCTCGATGACCGCATGACCCCGCCGTCACCGCCACCAGAAAAATTGGGCATCGCCCGCTACGCGCCGCGCGCGTGGTGGCCGCCGGTGCTTGATTTAATTTGCATCGCCACCTTTATTCTGGTGGGCGCCGGACAGCACCGCATCAGCGACGGAGCGAGTTGGTTCTTTACGGTGTTATGGCCGCTCGCAGTCGGTTGGTATGTAGTGGCCGCGCTGACTCGGCTTTACGCAGCTTCCGAACGCGTGGGGCTAAGACTCGTGATCACTTGGGCCGTGGGCACATTATTGGCTTCAGTGTTGCGAGGCACTTTCACCGATCGACCAATGTTCTCTGTCTTCACCGCGATCTTTATGGCGTGGATAGTTTTAACCGCCTTCGGTTGGCGGGGAGTTGCTCGCGCCCTAACTTTACGCCAACAACGCCGTCGCTTTACTAAGAAATAGGAGATCACCCATGGCATCGATAGACCCAACTTCTGAACAACTCGCCGCTATCGCCGCGTCTGATTCGAAGAATCCCATCGTGATGCTCAATATGAATAAGTATCGCGATCGGGCCGAATACCTAAACCCTGGTCCCGATGACGAGGTAAGCGGCCGTACCGCCTATTTACGTTACGGACTAGTTGCCCAGAAAGCTTTGGCCGAGGTGGGGGCGCGCATCTTGTGGGCTACTGAGGTTGAGCAGGTCGCCATGGGTGACGAGGGAATGGATTATGAAGAAGTGGTGGCGGTTTGGTATCCCAATCGCGCCGCGTTTCTTAAGATGCTTGAAATTCCTTGGTACCTCGAAGCCCTTTACCACCGTACCGCCGCTCTGGCCGCGGCCACAGTACTGATGGGCGCGGGCGACAAGACGCCAACACTAACTTCGCCGTTCGACGCCTAGTTGCTAAAGCGACGGAAATATTCCTGCTGAAGCCATCAGTGCGGCCAGTGAGATGGATATTCCAAAGTCGTAAATTAAGATGAGCGAATTATTGGGCGCGAAGTTTTTCTTGCGTACCATTTCGATCACATGATTGACTCCCGCTAAGAACAAGAACGAAATAATCACGATAGACACCGCGACCATCGCGTCGGTGTCTTTTAGATTTTCGCCGTTGTTCAGGGAGTACAAGGCCGCTAATCCGATTCCGAGAGAAACGAAGGCGACTTCGTACTGAAAACCGTTGGATGTCCAGCCGATGGAAGCGGCTATTTTTTTGGCCATCACGGTGTGCATAAACGCACTAATAAGAAATCCAATAGCAGCAAAGAAGAGAATCCAACGCAGATAACTGATGTCATTGGACTCACCCACCACGGCCCCCGGTGCCTTTGAACCGGTTAAGGCCACGATCCACGCGGCTATAAACATGGCCGGCATAAATAGCCCTGAGATTTTCTCTCCCATCACCCCTCCTTTACGATCACGGATAGTTATTTATACTTTTCTATTCTCCCACGCTCGACGCTTTAGCGGCGGCAATGAAGTTCTTCGCTTCGGGCTTAAGCATGAAGCCCTTTTTCACCGCTTGGTTAGCCGACTTAGTAAAGGCAGCAACATAGGCCGCGTGGGTGGGGTAAAGCGCTTTTAGTTGTGTGGCGTCGAGCGCCTTAGTGGTACCAAAAAGCCCGCAGAAGTTCCCGGCTCCACCGCCCGGAGTGGTATTGCCGTCACCGCGCAAAACCGCGGTAGGTGCGTCAGCCAGAGGAGTGCGGATTCCGCCTAGCGCAATACCAATCGAATCGCGTTCTATTGTCACCGGATCAGTTGTTGTGACTTGGATACGCGGCGCTCGTGGTGGCGCTACTCCCGCTACGACCCAATCGGTCAACGCGTGCAGGCTTGCGCTGGCTACGGCAAAGTGCGGTCCGTAGTTAATCGGCAATGCGCAGTTGAGCGGTCCGCCGTTGGCGTTGGCTACATCAAGTAGGGCAATTTCGGCGTCGCCGTTACCAGTATCAGAAAAACCGATGCTACTGGTGTAAGCGTCGGCGTGAGCGGTCGCGGCGACTTCCCACAAGCGAAAGTTTTTTGAGTCTTTTTGTTGGTAACGAACTGAGCCCACTCGGTAGGCAACAACGTCGGTTTCTGTCTGCAGACTCATTACGGGCACACCGAGGTCGCTACGAATTAAGGCCGGTATTTCGGGGGTAATATCCGGCAGGGGCGCCTGAGAAAGATTGGCCGCCCCACTGAACCGACTGTGCACAAAGAATCCATCAAAAACTTTTTTGATGGGCTGAACGGCGTTGATGTATGTAGTCAGGCGCGACGCCGATTGTGATTCGCCCGCGGCAATAACGTGTTTGGCCTTAAGTCCACCGAGCGGATCGGTTTTTTTCGTTCCTAATGTCGCTTGGGCGGCTTGAGTAAACATGTCGTACGAATAACTGTCGCCCGGATGCACCAACGATGAATAGCGCGCGGGGTCGGCTGCTTTGAGTCCACCGGCCACCGCGCCGGCGACGGCACTAGTCCCGCCTTGTACACCAACTGATTGCGCGGAAACACCAACCCACGCGGTTCCCTCACGAATCAACGCTCGGTGAGTTAATCCCCAGTCGGGCGCGGTATCAAAACCAGCACTTACATTTAGCCATTCGACCACCACGGTTCCGTTAAAATCTTTGGCGGCTATTGGTCGGTAAACGACTATGCGAGTTTGGAACGCGGCGTCGGGTGTTTCGGTTACGGGCGTTACTTTCCACTTGCCATCACTAACTAAAGGAGTGGCGGAGGTGTAAGCGGTGGCCGTGCCGGCAACAAAATATTCGTTGCCTTCGTAGCCCACATCGGCCAGATCGAAACTAGAGGAGAGGATGCGAGGTTGGCCGTCGCCGCCGGTAACCGGACCGGTAACGGTAGGTTGCGGTTCGGCTGCGTTCGCAACATTGAGGGCGACGGGGCTGGCGATCAAGCCCACGGCGACCAGAACCCCCGCGGCAATTCGTGCACGAGTAAATAGTTTCATTACCCCCCGTTATCTGGCTGGTTTACTTGGCTGGTTTATCTGGGCGTCACTTTAGCGGTCGGCGCTTAGTTAGGCGAGTGCTTTGATGCCCGAGTAAGCAAGGTAAATAGCAAATACCAACGAAACCACAATGGCGATTCGGTGGCGATGGCGGTGTAAAAAATTACTGAGGCGATCGAGCATCACGGGGCCTTTCTTACCAGCCGCGACGACGACGATGATGGGAAAGAAGGCCACGAATTCAACCAGCAGTCCAACCGAGATGAGCAAGACGACCTGATCACTATTGGAGATAGGTGCGGTTACCACTTCGTGAACCGCGGGGATGAGAAGCACGATGGTGGTGAAGTTAGTGACCATGGCCGCGAGGCCCAAGAGCAGATAACGCACGGGGTGAAGGCGCGGGTTTGCTTCGTCGGGCTTAGCTTTAACTTCGGTATCGGATGGCGGCGCAAGAATGATGCGCAAGGCGTTGGCGGCTAGAAGTGTGGCTAAAACAATTTCGATCCAACCGTGAATCGACTCTTGGGGTGCCGAAGTTGTAGTGCTTTGCTGGTTAGTTAATGAAATCGCGATGATAACGATGGCAGTGACCGCGCTCGATGATGCCAGTATCAATAATGCCCGTCGAAGGGGGTAGTTCTTGCTGGCTAAGGTCGCGACCTGTAATAACAGCAGGACTGGGCTAATGGCCGCGCCGAGGGCGAGAGGGAGGACTTTCGCGATAGTCGAACTCACTTGGGGGAGTTTAGGGGTTGACGGGTCGGCGGCGCATAACTGCTTCGACGATGCATTGAGCTAATTTCCCGTGTTGTACTGGTTTGCTGCTTGGGTTTATTATCACGGCATGGTCATCAAAAACAAGCTCGACGAGTCGGCCAATTTCTCGTTGCCTGATCAGCAGACCGTAACGCCCAGTGGAGAATTGATTTCCTCAGCAATTGCGGGGGTGAAAACATTTGCCCCCGTGAATCAGGTCGACCATCGCGGGCGGGTGTTTGAGATTTATCCGGGACCGAATGATTTCTGGACCGATGCGGTGGTTTATTGCTACGCCTTTACTGTCCGTCCTCACCAGACGAAAGGGTGGGGGCTTCATCAGGAAAAAAATGATCGTTACACATTGATTCAAGGCGAGGTTATGACCGTGCTCTACGACGCTCGGTTGGAGTCGCCTACGCACGGAATGACGCAGCGAGTAGTTCTGAGCGAACAGGGAATAAGAAATCTATTAATTCCTGCGGGTGTGTGGCACGTCAATATCAATCTCAGCGAGACTGAGACATTCTTAATAAATCACCCGACCGAGGTCTACCACCATGAGCGTCCCGATCGACTGCTGCTCTCTTGGAATAGCCCACTCATACCAGTAGATCTCACGAGTTTTTTCCCAACTCAGTTAGCGTTTTCGCACTCCGACACCTGTTCGTGATCGAAGCGAATGTTGTTGCGATTATCTCGACTATTGGCGTAGATCCTGATCGGTTAGCGCGTTGTGTCGATAGCGTCGCGGCGGCCGCCGGAGAAATTGCTGGTGAGTTATCAGTCATTGTTGTTGGCAACGACCCCAGGCGGGTGCTGCCAACACTCGCGGGGATTAAATTTATAGTTCCTGGTCTCAACCTCGGCCATCCCGGTGCGCTTAACCACGGACGCAATCAAATCGACCAACTCGGTTTGCCTGCCAGTCACCTTTGGCTACTACAGGACGATGTCGAAGTGCTGCCGAGTTGCTTATCGGTATTACTAGAACGACTAGATCGAGATCCGGCTGTTGGCGTGGCCTCGCCGATGATTTGGCGCGCCGGAGCACCGGCTTGGGAAATGATGCGCGGCGGTGAGTTGGCCAAAGACGGAACAATGAAGCGCTTTTATCCGCGTCCGACCGATCGCGACTTACCTCTAGAAGACGGCGAATACCTCGATTACCTGTCACTCGCTGGCGCGGTGATTCCGTTGAAGGTTTGGGATGTCGTCGGCGGCATGGACCCCGATTTTTTTCCGCTGCTGTGGTCTGATGTCGATGTCTGCTACCGAATTAAACGGGCGGGTTACCGGCTATTTCTTGAACATAACGCCCACATTGATCACGAAGGCGGCGGTTCGACTAGCTCATTTCTTCACCGCTACTTGCCGGCGGTTCAGGGCGAGCGGTTCCGCATTAAGCATTTTGATCAAGTCCAGAAAGCCCCTGAGCCGATTGCCGTGAATGTAGCTCCCGAGCTACTGGCCGCGGTAGCCAAAAGCGCCTCGCTGGGAATGCTCGACCTCGCGGCATTTGGCGCGGTGGAGATCGCTCAACAGGAAGCTTTACAAAGAGAATGCGACGAAAAAAACCGTAAACTTCTTGATGATCTCGATGCCATCAAGGGCGATCTGACTAGCGTCAAGAACGAGTTAAGCGCGGTCA
>Ga0209284_10000575_pt1 | contig 59757 bp, 44 predicted proteins | sample FRY03_FD_187211 | JGI IMG/M metagenome (GOLD analysis project Ga0209284, IMG submission 187211) | Freshwater microbial communities from Lake Fryxell liftoff mats and glacier meltwater in Antarctica - FRY-03 (SPAdes) (version 2) | ecosystem: Environmental > Aquatic > Freshwater > Ice > Glacier...
ATCATCACAAGCACAGGGCTTCACTCTTGTAGAAAAGCCGTTGGGAGAAGAATGCTTTCCGTATTTTTATTGGACCCCCACAAGGTTCAGGTTACTTACTGAGGCAGAATCTCTGCACATGAGTGAATCTATTGCTGATTTAATAAAAAAAGATGATTTCCAGACCGCTTAATAAAACTAAAAGGAAGTTGGATGAGAGTTATGAGAAAGACCTACGTCTGTCTTTGCTTTTGAACATGAATACCAAGCTGTCAAAGATTGCAACTATCTTTAATATGTCGGAACATGAATTAATCAATTGGATCAAGATTAAGCGTAAGTTCCGATTTGAAGATATGAAGGGTACTTTGTATTTTGGTTCAAAGGATAGTCCTTATTATGAGACGGAATTAGACATGATTCATTCGTTGAATGGTCATAACTACACGTATTCAAGCTTATCTCCTTCTGAGAAAGAGATTTGGAACACAACAGAGAATGAGTATAAATCATGGGTTATTGAACGAGAAATACGTTCAGAATTTTGATTTAGTACCTATTGGTGAGATGGTGGTTTCTGAAATGGTTATGGAGTTACATTACTACAAAACTTATTTCAGAAAGTATCATGGCAGAGATAAGTATTATGTCTTAATGAGAAATTTCGTTGCTAAGAAATTACGTCTTGCTGGTTACAGCTTGCAGGAGATAGCTACAGTTTTTGGTTTAGCCAATCACACAACGATAAAAAATGTAATAGAGAATTTCACTCCACCTGCTGATCACAAAGAGTTTTTACTTAAAAACTTTGATCGCTATATAAAAGAGTTCATTTATCCAATTTCAATAAAGCATAGGGATCACCACAAGGACAGGTCTTATAGAGAAGTTAAAATTGAGGGAAACGTAGAAATTATTAAAACAAAAAAAAATAATGCTGAGAAAAAACAAACACAGAAATTTCAATCTAAGAACAAGGGACTCCCTAATGTTATTTAAGACATCTCTTGAAAACAAGGTTAAGAAAACACCTGGATTAAAATCTTATTACTCAAAAGAAATCGATTTAATAAATGGCTAACATGTGTTCCAACTATGTTAGATTTACTGGTGAAAAAGCTAACATAGAAAATCTTTTTTTAGTTTTAAAAGAGATGCTTAAACGATCTGAAGAAACAGGATTTGGTGTAATACCTGTGTTCCAAGAGAAATCGTGGGAAGGTTATTACTTTAACCTTCAGATTATAAATGATGACATTGATGCTGAAGTATCAATTAGTTATGAAACAAAATGGAATCCAATCATAAAAGATTTAACTTGGCTTGCAATTAAAATGGGTGTTTCTTTTGTTTCTGATTCTAGCGAATCAGGCAATGACATTTACATAAGTTATGAGTACGTTCATGAATCAGGAGAGTTATCCTTTAGTGAACTTACAAGTGATGAAATAGATGAGTGTATCTTTTGGCTGACAGAAGATGATGAAATGGTTAAGTCCCGTTATGATACTACGGAGAAAGAAGAAGAAGAGTTTGAACAATTAAATTATTATCTTGATGAAGATTATGAGATGCTTGAAAACATTCTTTCAGAAAAATCAAAGGAACTAATGGATCCTTTTGATTTTAATCAGTAACTTAAAATAAAGTTATGAGTAGAAAATTCAGGATTCCTTTTCTGACAAATAAGATAGTTTTGTTAGTAGAAAACAATCGTTACACTGTTGAAGACGCAAATTTAAAGATAGCTTATTGTGATTTATCTTACATAGACGAGATGCATGAAGAAGCGTTAGAAGTTTTAGAAACTATGACTCCCACTTCATTGAACTCGTTTTTGAAAAAAAATTCTTTTGAGCTTGTTGAATACAAGACGACAGTAGATATGATTGAGAGTATCCTTCAAGGTTATGTAGCAAACAAGTTAAAGCTTGGTATAAATCCTTACATTGAATCGTTCACCATTAAACACATTAACAAATGACAATACCAGAACAAATAGCTGAGCTTAAGTCTAAGCTAACAGGAAATCTTTTTGCTGATGGAGAAACCATGCAGCAAATATATGAGTTAAAGAAGAAACTTAACCCTGAAATTGAAACAAATCCTGAACAGGATGATGAAGATGAAGGGTGCTTATACTGTGGAAGCTAATGAAAAAAACATTCGTAATACGATACGTTAAAAGAAGTGGAAAACTTATTCCTAAAGATAACTTATCCAAGATAAAGCTTAAAGAATACATTAATTCAATAAGTGAAAATGACATCATTGATGTACTGTTTGAAGCTGATGAACCAAACAATACAAAGTCACAGCTGGCAAAGGTTCACGTAATGATTAATGCTATAGCAAGTGAGACAGGTGAAGATGTTAAAAAAACAAAGATTGACGTAAAGGATCAGTGCGGGTTAACTTATTATCAAGATCAGCAAAAGAAGTTCAAATCTTTTGCTGATCTATCAAGAGCTGAGCTTTCCGATGTAATTGAAAAGCTTTATTTAGTTGGAGAATTTGTTGGCATTAACTTTCAGAAGGACTTGTAGGTAGTATTTCCTCATCAGGAATTTCAAACTCTTCATCAACTGTTAAGTTGTTTTCAACAGCAGCTTCCTCAATAGATTTAATCATCATCATGTGATTTCTAATCACATATTCGTCAAGTGTTAATTGACCGTTAGATTGTATTTTTTCAAGACTCACTAAAGGTTCTTTTAAATTTTCAACTAAAACAATAACGGCATCTTTAAGCATCTTATAAAACCCTCCTGAAACCTCAATTGTAATAACAACATCGTCTTTAATAACCGGTAACATAACTTTTTTTCCCATGAACAATACAGATAAAATTAAACAATTAAGTGCGAAGTTAACAATTAAACATGAGCAAAGCACCTGGTCACCATTGCTAACCGATTTCTTTTCATCTATTCAACACGAAATGTTGTTAGACAACTTGCTTACAGATTTAAGCGAAGGAATTAAGTTTGCACCACCATTAAAAGAATGGTATGATGAGTACGACAAGGACATGTCTAAGATAAAATTCATTGCCGTAACAACGGATTACGAAACAAAATTTAAAGAAAACCCGTTTGTTTTTAACCTCGTGTGCGCTCGAACATCAAACCTTAAAACAAACCACATTTCATTTTGGAATCATCTTACCGAAGAAACATTAAGACATGCTTCAGAAAAAATACCTGGAGTAGTTGTTATATTCTTAGGACCAAACACGTACAGGTATGCAAAAGTTCTAAAAGAAGGGACAGCTAAGTCATTTGTACCTGCACCAGATTCTGAATTTTGGTTAACAAAAAAAGGAGTTTCTCTTTACGAAAAGAAACTAAAAAAACAGGCTAGCTTAGATGAAAGTTCTGAATTATTTAACTAAGTTTGTAACCCTCTATGAAAAAAGAACTAAAGCAAAATTCATTACTTTCTCGGTTAAAATACCATAAGATAAACTTATCTGTGTGGTACGTTTTAGTTAAGTTGTACAACGAAGAACCTGTAAAAGAAGAGCTTCTGAAGAAGGTGAACCCTTCCCTTGCGGTAGATGGAAAGCTAACTCAAAAAGGAATCGATGTACTTAAAAGTATTGATGACTTGTTTGCAACAAAAAAGAAACTCAAGTCTGAACAACTTATGGGTGACGATTATCAAAATAAGATTGAAGAATACCTTGACTTGTTTCCAATAAAAAAGTTACCTAATGGTAAGTATGCTAGAGGAGATAAACGAAACGTGGAAGTTAATTTCAGATGGTTTTTTGAGAACTACAACTACAGCTGGGAAGTTATTCTTGAATCAACAAATATGTATGTAAAGGAGTATGCACAAAAGAACTTCTTGTACATGCGAACTGCAAAGTATTTTGTTAGAAAAGATGACGGAACACGTAATGTAAATTCAGACTTAGCAGATTACTGCGACAGGTATGTAGATCACGGATGTTACGTAGAAGAAAAAACATTTAAAACAAAAGTTATTTAATGGATGTAGTAATCTCAAAACCAAAATGGGTCAGTCATGCAATGCACTATAAAGATGCATTGAAGTACATGAAGGGCAAGCAGCAAGGAAATATAACAAGTTACAAGACTCCTTGGCCAAAGTTTAATGACGCAACCATGCAGGGTCTTGAGTTCAATACAATCACATTGATTGGAGGAAGACCTGCATCTGGAAAAACGCTACTGGTAGATCAAATTGTAAGAGAAGGATTTAAGTTGAACCCTGGAATGAATTTAAGAGTTCTCCAATTCCAATTGGAAATGTTTGGTAGAACATCTAAGCTTAGGGAATTTTCAGCAATAACAAGTAAGACTTACAAGGAGCTGTGTTCTTCATCAGATGACTCGTCCGTTATAGATGATAAAACAATTGAGTTGTGTCATAAACACGCGATAGAAGCAGCCAAGTATCCAATTGATGTAGTAGATGATCCGGTATCTGTTGTTGAGTTTAAGAAGACAATAATTTCCTACATGGAAACACATGCTTCAAGCTTAACAAAAGTAGTTAAAGGACACCCTGTAAAAATAAAGCAATACAAAAAAACAGTAGTCACATTAGATCACTCTGTTTTAATTAAGAAAGATAAATCAGAATCAAGTAAGCAAGAAACTCTTGCGAACCTTGGTGAAGCTTGTACAGAATTAAAAAAGAAATACCCTATTGCATTCATACTTCTTACTCAGCTCAATAGAGAGACAGATAGACCTGAGAGAAATGAAGATGGTAAGTATGGGAATTACATTTTAGAATCTGACATATATGGAGGTGACGGTTTGCTGCAACATGCAGACATAGTTATCGGGGTTAATCGTCCAGCAAAAAGATTTATTAAAACGTATGGTCCAGACAACTACATTATTGAAGATGAGAATACATTAGTTTTCCATTGGATAAAATCAAGGAATGGTGAAACGGGAATGAGTTTTTTCAAAGCAGAGTTCCATAAGATGTCTATTGCTGAAATGAATACACCTGGACAAAGTTCAAGTTTTAAACCAACAAGAAAGTAATTAAATGGCAGAAGTTGTATTAACACAAAAACAACAAATGATTGAGCTGAGAGTTCATCATGAAGAATTGTTAGAGAAAATAGGAAAAAAGAATGGAACGTACTTAGCAAAAGCTAAGTTCAGAAATACAGATAAAGGAGAAGACTGCATTTCATTTTGGGAAGCAGAGCTGGAACAGGAGCAAGATTTTTTTATAGAAATTGTGGCACTAATAAATAAAGTGTTTATTCGGTCACAAACAAGAACTCTTTACAAGTGGAAGTACAATCCATTTTACAAGGAAGAATATACAATGCGAGCACCTTATGGGAACATGACTAACAACACATATTTAATTCCTATAGATGAATTGGAAGAAGTAATTGTTCCAAAAAAACAAAGACCGTCAAAAGAAATAACATTTGATTTTGACTTACCAAATCCAGACTTGGATTTACCGTTTGACCAAATGACCATAAGAGATTATGCAGCAATTCATTTAGGGAAAGCAGTAAGTTTTAAGCCATGGTTAAACGAAATTATTAAATCCAAATAAGTATGAGCGAAGATTTTATCCTTCCGACAAAGCCTACTAAGAGTAAGCTTATCAATCCACAAAAACTTTTAATCTTCGGTAAGCCTAAGATTGGAAAAACGACTGTTGTAGCTGCACTTGAAAACTGCTTAGTAATTAACTTTGAAGACAAAGTTCAAACAGCAGACGGAATGATCTTGTATGCACCAGACTACAAATCATTAATGTTAATCTTAGATAAGATTGTTGCTGGAGGGAAACCTTACAAGTACCTTGCTGTAGACACTTTAACAAAGTTAGAAGACCTTTGTATTCACGAAGCAGAAAAGCTGTACATGAAGACTCCAATGGGTAAAGAATGGTACGTTAAAGATGAGCAAGGAGTTGTTAAAAAGACTTGCGGTAAAGCAAAGTATGGTAACATATTGTTCTTACCTAATGGATCGGGTGAAAGGTTGCCCGTACTTATCTAATTGCTGGGATCTCCTAAAGACACATTACTACAAAATAATTTGAAAAAATAAGTTTGAATGTTAAAAAAATGTGTATGTTTGTCGTAGATATAATTAACAAGGTTATGAACGACAACAATGGACAATCAGCAGCCAAGCCTCTAAGCTCAAATGAGTATGAGGAAGGTTCAACGACTATCTCCCGGAAGGAGAGTACAACACATCAAGTGTTGGAAAAGGTAAGCATTAAACATTATAGATTGAACGAGAAAAAATTCTCCTCAGAACAAGGAGTGTATGCAATTTATTGTTTAGAAAATAAAAAAGTTTATGTTGGATCATGTATTAACTTACATGCAAGATTGATAAGACACAAGTCATATTTAAAAAACAAAAGACATCACGCAGTAAAACTTCAAAGAAGTTACGACAAGCACGGAATAGATTCCTTTGTTGTCTATTTAATTGAAGAGTTAAAAGAAAGAAGTCAAATTACAATTGAAGAATCAAAATGGATTAAGAAACTAAATAGTTTTAAAGAAGGATTAAACTCAACAGAAAAAACAATTAACTTAAAACCATTTAAGTTAACGACAGAGCAAATTGAAAAACGAATAGCTCATTCAAGTAAACCTGTTGTGTGTTTAGATCTTAACGGAACATACTTAGTAACATACAAATCTATTTCTGATGCAGCAAGAGCAATAGGAGATCAATCAACAAACATAAGCGGATGTTGTAAAGGAAGATTAAATTACATAAAAGATTTCATCTTTGTGTATGAATCAGAATATGACAAAAATAAAAATTATCAATTAACACCAAGAGAATACAATTTTAGCAATGATCACAAACAAAAAATTTCTAATGCCTTAAAAGGAAGACAACTTTCTGACAAAGCAAAAGAAGCGAATAAGTTAAGATCAAGTAAACAAATAAACAAATACAACGCAATGGGTGAATTAGTTAAAAGATATAAATCAATAACTGAATGTGCTCAAAGTGACTCGTTTGATAACAGAACCCTGGTAAAGTACATTAAAAATAATAATCCATTAGGGGGGTTTCTGTATAGGTTTAATGAAGATATAGTCTAGCCTGTGGCGAAAGTTACAGAACAAGCGTACCAATATTTGCGCCAAGCTTTTAAGAAAGTAATCTTGAAGTTGGAATCATGTGCAGAAAACATTATCTACATTGCTCACGTTAAGGAAACAAACATCCTTAAAGATGGTGCAGAATTTACTTCTAATGACATCAACTTAGTTGGTAAAAACAAGCAAGCTATTTCAGCTGATGCACACGCAATAGGTTACATGACACGTATAGCAAATAAAAACTATTTGTGTTTCCAACCAAGTGACGATGTGCTTGCAGGCTGTAAGATTGACAGGCTTGAGGGAAGAAACATATTGATAAGTGAGTATGATGAACAAGGAAAATTTGTTTCTCACTGGAATGAAGTTTATATTTAAGCTAACTTTGTATTCCGAATTAAAATTAAATAAATAAAAACAACAAGTAAAAAAAAGTAAAATGGCAGGATTAGATTTATCAGGAATGAAGAAAACAGGGTTTGTATCGAAAGAGTTCAAACCAGGAAACGTAACAGCAAGAATCGTTGATGTTAAGTTTGAGAAGAAAGAAACACCTTTAAACAAAAAGGGTTTAGATGAGTATGAGTTATCATTCTACTTAGAAACACCGCCTCTTGCTGACGGGTTCGTTGGGTTTGACAAAGTGTTTGGTGATCCATCACAAGGACAATACACAGGACAAGTGAGATGGGTTAAAACAAGTGACTGGCCAATTAAACATGAAGAGTTTGTAAGCAAGAAAGGTGAGAACATTACACGAAGTGTAGCTGTTCAAGTTGCTGAAACTTTAGAAACATTATCTGCTCTTTATGGTAAACCAAATTGGTTGCATGAAACAGCAGCAAAAGTTTCGAAAGTTGAGGACTTAGTTAAGTTTTTCGTGCAATCAAAAATGTACAAAGATGTATACTTAGACTGGTTGATTGCTGGACAAGAAGACATGAACGCAAAAGGATACAAAGTGTACTACTGTTACTTCCCAACATACAAAATGAAAGTAGATTCTTTTGTAAACTTGAAAGGTAAAGAAGTAGATACTTTTAATTCAAGCATTCACATTGTTAAAAGCAAACGTATGACTGAAGCAAGTGAAAGCTTGAACAATGACAACGACGAGCCAGAAACAACAGCAGAAAACCCATTTGAAACATCAGATGATGATGACGATGAGTTGTTTGACATGGAAGATTAATTTATTTTATTAGTAACAAGGGCTGATGTTTGTCATCAGCCCTTTTTTATTTAAACAAATGCTTGCAGTAAAAAATTACAGTAGTGAAAATTTCCCAATAGATAGCGGTTTAGTTTTTGAAAAGGTTTTAAATTTAGACGAACCTTTAACAGGGCAGTCTGTAAAAATAAATTCAATCTTTAATCCCGGAGATAAAACACCGTCAATGATTTTGTTTTATTCAGAGCAAGGGTTTTACAGGTTCAAAGATTTTTCTACAGGAAAGTATGGAGATGTTTCGGACATAGTAATGTATCTATACAAAATAGATTCAAGACAAGACGCATTTGTTAAAATTTTAGAAATCTTTGATAAGACTGATTATGTTCCTGTTAACTTATCAAGTGCAGGTTATGTAAAAATCGTAAAAGAAATAAGCAAATACAAAACAAGAAGATGGTTAAAGTACGACGAACTTTTTTGGAAAGAATTTTACATAGGAGGACCTTTCTTAAAAGAATATCGAATCTTACCTATTGATTCATTTACAATAACAGCAACAGAAAATACAAAAGTAACACACATGGATTTCAATCCTGCTGTAGCATACGGATACTTCAACAAAAAAAACGAACTGTGTAAAATCTACACTCCGTTGAATAAGAAAATGAAGTTCTTGAAAGTTAACAATATGATCCAGGGACATGAACAATTAAAATACAACACCAAGTGTTTAATCATTGGATCTTCTTTAAAAGACATTGGCGCATTTAAGTCTATGAAGTTTAAAGAATTTGAATTGGTAGCCCCAGACAGTGAAAATGTTGACATACCAAGAGAAATAATTGAAGAGTACAAAAGCAAATACACCTACATCTTTTCAATGTTTGACAATGACATTGAAGGAATGAAGGCAATGAAGCATTACAAAAAAGAATACGGCATTCCTTATATTTATTTCACAGTAGAAAAAGATGTAGCAGAATGTGTAAAACAACATGGTCCGGAAAGCTCTCGTGTTTTTTTCAAACCAATTTTAAGAGATGCAATTAGAAAAGAAAATATTAGACTTAATAACAAACAGTGATCCCGAAGTATCAGAGCTTGGATACAACATGCTAACAGCAAGACTTGACACAACAAACGTCATATATTGGCACTACAAACTTAAAAAATTAAGAAAAGAAAAAGACTTTAAAGTTAACACTGGTCCAAAAGCTAAAGACCTAATACATAAGTCTCATTCGCTAGTTGGAGTAAATCTAATGGATGATGGAGAAGCTGCAGGAATAGTAGCGTTCATAAAAAAACACATCGATTACATATCAAATGATTCCATCAACGCATACTTTGAAAACCTAAACACAACAATGTTCTGGAACCTAACGGTAAACTCAAACAAAACCGTTGACGAAATACACGAGTTCAAGAAACAAATTAAAGCTTTAAACAATGAGCATAAACCTTCAGAATGAGTTAGCCTCAACCTGTAAAAATATAATGATTGAACAACCCTACTACGGACTACTACTTTTGAATTTACAAAAAGAGTTTACCTCAGTAGGAATCAAAACAGCAGGTGTAGGATTACAAGGTATTAATTACAAACTTCTTATCAACCCAGAATTTTGGGAAACATTATCCCCAAGTAAGCGCAAAGGATTAATAATCCACGAGTTACAGCACATTGCATTCTTCCATATAACAGAGTACGACCACCTCAAGCAACAAGACACAGCAAACATTGCAATGGATCTTGAAATAAATCAGAACATCTCTGATGAATACCTGCCTGATAACGGTTGTACACTAGACAAATACCCAGACAAAGGATTACTACCACACGAAGGTACCAACGCATACTACAAGAAACTTGAGAAAGATGAGTCAGGTGACGGAGCAGGTGGTACAGGAAGCATGAGCCAACAAGTAAATCAAGCAAAACAAGACGCTAAAGGTACAGGGCAACAACCAACAACCGGCTCAGGAACAACAACAGCAAAGATACCCGACCATCAATGGGGACAATGCGCTGACATGAATGAAGCACAAGTCAAAATGGCAAACAAGCAATTGGAAGTCATAATGAATCAAGTAGCTGAACAAGTTAGGAAAAGCCAAGGTAGCATCCCATCTGAGATAGATGCCATCCTAAAGCGTCTCGCTAACATTGAGCCACCAAAGTTTAACTGGAAAGCTTACCTAAGAAGATACATTGGGAACTCAGTAAGGAACTCAATTAAAAAAACAAAAAGAAAACAATCAAGAAGATTTGTGGAAGAAAACGGTATAAGGATACAAGAGTTCTCCCACATACTAATTGCAATTGATTCGTCTGCATCAGTGTCTAACAATGAAATACTAGAGTTCCTAAATGAAATACATCACATGTATAAATCAGGACACGACTTTACGCTAATTTTCTGTGACACAAAAATGCAAGCACCAATCAAATATAAACCAAACATAGACCTGCCTATAAAAAAAAGAGGAGGTACTGATTTCAATCCCGTGTTGGATTACTATCATCAACACAAGCGTAAATACTCCACGTTAATTTACCTAACGGACGGAGAGGCAAATTTGCCAAAAAAGATTGCAAAGAATATGTTGTGGGTACTATCTACAATCAGTTCTGATGCTGATCATTTAAAAGAATGTGGTAAAGTAATAAAACTTAATTAAGAAGAGATGAAGGTAGAATTGAACAGTTTAGAGTTAAAAGAGACAATTAAGTATATGATACTTAATAACCGAAAATTGCAAGTAAATGGTAAAAACCCTGTTGCAGTTTCAATATGTGGTCCTGCTGGTTTAGGTAAGTCAAGTGTTGTAGAACAGCTTTCTGAGGAGATTAAGTTGAACCACATAGAGTTGATTAATTTAGCTCAATTAGATGAGTTAGGTGATCTGATTGGTATTCCAATTAAAGAATACTACATGACTATACAAAAAGACGGTAAAGCCGTTGGTAGATACATTGATGAGAGAGTAATTGCTCAATATGAAAGTCAGGGCTACACTCTTACAAACAACTCAAGAATGAGTTACTCTAAACCAAGTTGGTTATCGGGTAAAGGTGAGAATGGTGTTCTTATATTGGATGATTTCAATCGTGCGTCACCAAGATTCATGCAAGCAGTTATGGAGATTGTAAATAAGCAGCAATATATTTCATGGAAACTTCCTAAGAACTGGACTGTGTTGCTTACAGAGAATCCTTCAGATGGAACTTATGATGTTACTGAAGAAGATCCTGCGTCAAAATCAAGACGTTCTACATTCAATATGAAGTGGGAAGTAGAATCATGGTCTCAATGGGCTGAGAAACAAAAGTTGGACTCACGAGCAATTAACTTTATGTTGATGAATAAGGAAATTGTAAAACCATCTACTCCTGAGATTAATCCAAGGTCGTTGGTGAATTTCTTTAATGCTATTTCTGGTGTAGAAGATTTTGATAAGCAGTTGCCATTGATTCAAAACATTGGTGAAGCGACGGTAGGACCGGAAGTTGCCATGATGTTCACACAGTTCATCAATAACAAGTTGGACAAAATGATTACTGTTGAGGAAATTCTTAACGTTAAAACTGATTTTGAGAAAGTAAATGCTGAGCTTAAATCATTTGTTAAAAGTGGAACTGATTACAGAGCTGACTTAGCGTATGTAATTACAACAAGGTTGATTAATCATTTGAATGAAACTGTTACTAATAGAGAAGTTACACCTGCCTTCATAAACAGAATTAAAGATTTAATGCTGAGTGATACTTTAGGAACAGACTTGAGGTTTGTTTTGACTAAGAAAGTAATAAACTCCAATGACAAGTTTAATGTGTTGTTGATGGATTCAGATGTTGTTCAAATGATTTTAGATTAATATGAAAAAAAAAAATAAAATTGCATCGTTGCCTAGTAGGTTCTTTAAAGATGTAAGTAAAAGAACAATGACCGTTTCTCCAATTGAAGAAAACAATACCGAAAGTTTAAAGTTTTATTATAACTATGCGTCAAGCAGTCACAATGATGTGGTTAACGGAGAAAATGAAACCGCAGAAAGAACTAAACAGGAGATGTTTTTTGATGACCCAAAACTGTTGCTGCATAAAGAATTTCCAAATGTTCATTGTGAAAATGAAAGTAAGTACAAGTACAAGTTGGTTACTTCAAAATCAATGGTTAACGTAAAGTTAGTTAGTGTAGTTGAGATTTTACGTTTTGTGCCAAAAACTTACTATAATAAAGAGTTTGATGACGTTAAAAACATTCTTACTCAAGCCATTCTTTTAGATGAAATAGACGAAAGCACTTTTGTTTATATTCCTGGATCTACAGATAGAAGTTATAATGGAGCAGCTTCTTGGTACGATGAGATGATTCAAAGTAGAATCTTAGTTGATTCCATACGTTGCTTTGTTTCTAAAGAAGACATAGAGTTGATTCACATACACGAATTAATATATCACAGCGAACGGAAAGTTTTATCTAACCCTGACTTTCACACTCTGTCAGGAATGTTTAAAAATCACGAGACTTTAACTATAGCTTGTAAGATTATTAACCAGGCAAACATTTCAAAAAGTGTAATCCTAATTCTTCTTTTGATTAATCATTTAGATCAAAAAGATTATGCTAAAGTTAAGGCTTCCATAAAATTAATCCCTCAATATTTTGACATTCACGGAAGAAGTGTAGACCAAATTGTTTATACAGCTACTAATTTGCTTTCAAGAGAATTGAAAAATGAGGAGTTGGAAATGATTGCTGATTTATATGCGTCAGATCTAATGCAGAAGAGTAACATGTTTGAGTTTAAATTAAAAATAAAAAAAAAGTAAATGGAAAGTCTAAACCCAGAACAATTATTGGCCGTAAGTAATTTTTACGAGCAAGAAAACATTGCACTAAGTCCAAGTGCATTAAAGTTATTAATGACTAGCCCTGAAGCATACTATAAGAAGTATGCTTTAAAGGAAGAAGAGAAAGTTAAAAAGAAGTTTTTTGATGAAGGTTCTCTTTTACACGCACTGGTTTTACAGCCAGACGAAGTAGCTGACATGTTTGTAAACATGGTTGTATCAGCACCGCCAGACAGTGCAAAAACATTGTGTGATTATTTATTGGATCTTAATGATTTATCAGATCAGTTAGAGATGTATGAAGAGCAGATCTTAACTTATTTAGCTGAGATAAATCTTCACCAGTCATTAGTTGATGATAAAAAAGCACCTTTTAAAACAGGGGATGAAAAGAGATTAGAGAAAGTAATAACTGAAAATGCTATTCTTTATTTTGAATTAATGCACACCAACAAAGATAAAATCATTGTTGACAATGCATCTTGGGAGAAATGTGTAGACAAAAAAGATGCAATTCTTAAAAGTCCTTACGCAAAAAAGTTACTTTTAATTGATGGAGAGAAGCAAGAAATAAGTAAAGAATTGTTGTTGACAAACAAGCACGATGGTATAAATTACACATTGAAAGGAATTTTAGATTGCATCAAAGTTGACAGAATTAATAAAAAGATTTATGTTACCGATTTAAAAACAACATCTGCCTCTTTAAAAGAATTTGTGAAATCTGTTGAGACTCATGGATACTGGTTACAGGGAGCAATCTACTACCTTTTAGCGCACTCGTTGACTCAAGGTACAGCAATGAATTATGAGATTGTAGTAAATTTCTTAGTTGTAGATGGTAAAAATCAAGTTTACAACTTTGAGGTTTCAAGTGAAACAATGGAGAGTTGGTTAATAAGATCAGAAGAAGTTATCAATGTTCAGTTTGAGTATCACTACAAGAATAAAGATTTCACTTTACCTTATTCTTTTGCAAATAATTTAATAACTTTGTAGTCTAAAAAAAAAGATATGGCTGAAAAAAATCAAGGAAACATGATGATTGTTTCTCAAGAACATTTAGGTAAAAAAACATTCTCTTTAATTCCTGTAACAACAGATTGTCCTTTTGTGGAATGCATGTACCTTCCAGAAAGAAAAGAGTTAGCAATAATCTCTAAAGTAAAGAAGGAGACGTTTCATTTCTTCACACGAGTTGATGCTCAAGGAGACGTTGTTCCTACTAAAAAAGCAAGAATTAACGGTAAGACTCATGCTGAAGAGAGAAAACAAATTGAAACTTTTTATGAGTACTATCTTACAGCTGAGAAAGATATTTTGGCGTTCATCAATTTGTTTGCTTTAAATTCTGAAGGATTTAAAATTTCAAGTTACATTCAACCAGTATTGAAGAAAGTGTGATGACGAATTATTAATTTTTAAAGGGGTGTTTACGCACCCCTTTTTTTATCTAAAAGAATGGTACTAGCAAAAGGATACATATATGATTACGAAACAGTTGTTAACTGCTTTGTTGCTTGTTTTGTGAATGTACAAAACTCTAACGACATTATTATTTTTGAAGTTAGTGATGAAAAAAATCAAATCAAAGAGTTCATTGATTTCTTAGAACAAGCAATAGAAAAAAAAACATTTCTTGTTTCTTACAATGGATTAAAGTTTGACAACCAAGTTTCCAGACACATCTTAGGAAAGAAAATTACGTTACTTCGTTCAACGAGCAAGGAAGTTTACGATTACATTTATAAAGGAGCTCAAGAAGTTATTAAAAGATCTAGGGATAGAGAGTTTCCAATGTATCATCCAAAAAACAATGAGTTTAGGGAATGTGATATTTTAGCAATCAACAACTACGACAACCCTGCTAAGATGAGTTCTCTTAAATGGTTGCAGTACAGTATGGATTGGCACAATGTAGAGGACATGGAAAAACCGTTTAATGAATTACATAACTCGCAAGACATCCTGTGCCTTAAAGCTTACTGCATCAACGACTGCCTGTCAACAAAGAAATTGTTAATTAAGAATAAGTCTGAAATTTTATTGAGACAGAACTTAACCAAACATTTCAAAATTCCTTTACAAAATCACTCTGAACCAAAGCTAGCAAAAAGCATTTTCCTAAAACTTCTTGCAGAAAAAATGCAGATTTCCGAAAGCACTTTAAAGCAAATGAAAACGTACAGGAAAAAGATAAAACTAAGTGAGGTAATTTTACCATACATTCGTTTTACAACTCCTGTATTGAAAGGAACATTATCTACATTTAAACGATTGGTGTTGGATGGAGAGAATTTAAAAGGCTCTTTCAAAGAAGAAGTTACTTACCGAGGATTAACATTGTCTTTTGCATTAGGTGGCATACACGGAGCTAAAAAAGGCATCTATAAGTCATGTAAAGATTTTATTATAAAGTCTTTTGACGTAACTTCATATTACCCAAATTTAGCCATAAGAAATAAATGGGCTCCAGCACATATTCCAAAAGAAGCTTTCTGTGAAATTTATGAAAGTTTCTTTGAAGACAGAAAGCTTTATCCTAAAAGCAATCCACTAAATTACGTTTACAAAATTTTATTAAACGCAACTTATGGGTTGTCAAATGAAGATAATTCTTTCTTAAAGGATTCTTTGTTTACCATGCAAATAACATGCAACGGACAGCTACTGTTAGTTATGTTGATGGAAGATATTTGTGAAAACATTCCAGGGGCAAGACCTTTGATGATTAACACAGATGGTAGTGAGATAATTATACCTCGTGAGTATGAAGCAAAGTATCTTGAGATTTGTGAGAAGTGGGAGAAAATAACAAGCCTGAACCTTGAGTACGAAGATTACGAAAAGCTAATCATTGGAGACGTAAATAATTATATTGGTATTTACAAAGGAAAAGAAATCAAAGAAGAGGAAGCTCTTTCATTGATAAAGCAAACACCTAAGCCATTAATTAAAAAGACAAAGGACGGAAAGTTCAATCACTACAAAACAAAAGAAAAAGGTCGATTTGAAATTGACAAAGCTCTTCACAAAAACAAAAGCTACAGAGTAAACAGGATTGCCTTATACAATTACTTTGTACACAACAAGCAACCAGAGATGACAATAAGTGAAAACAAAAACATTTTTGATTACTGTGCAGGAGTAAGAATGAAAGGTCAATGGAAGTTAAACGCTACTTGTGTAACAGATGGAAGCGTTATTGGAACCAAGCTACCAAAAACCCTAAGATACTACATTGCAAACAAAGGATGTAAGTTTATAAAAGTAAAAGAAATTTTTACTGAGGGAGAATTAACTGAGGTTAAAAACATAAAACTCGAAGCACAAAACTGCTTAGAGCAAGAAGCAAATAGAATAAATCCAGACAAAAAATTTGAAGAGTACAACTTAAACTTGTCCTTCTATATTAAGAAAATCAGAAAAGAAATCGAAAGTCTTGATCCAAAACATTCACAAGCAGCAATGAATTTTTATGAAATCTAAAACAACAACAGAAGAATTTTTAAGAAACACACCGCTTCCAGAACAAACAGAAACTTATACTGTTATCTCACACGGAAGCGTAATAGACAAAGCTAGAGAAGTTCTAGCTTTAAACGGCTTTACCATAAAGGAAGAGCTATATAAAGGATCAGCAACAGGAGAAGTAGCATTGGGGTTTTTCCATTTGGAAAACGACAATGATCCTGACATGGGTATGACTCTTAACTGGGCTAATTCTTACAACAAAAAGTTAAGATTTGGTTGTAGTATTGGAGGATTTATTTACGCAAATAAAGTGCAATTTGTAACAGACGAAAGTAAAGCAAATTGGATTAGAAAACATACAGGTACCGCATTAGAAGAAACAAATGAAATAATTACAGCAATGGTTGAACAAGCACACGATCACTTTGAGAAGATTATTAAAATGAAAAACAAATTCATTAAGCAAGAAGTGTCTGATAAAGATTACGCAAAGCTGATGGGTCTTCTTTATTTTGATAAACAAATAATGACTTCTGAGCAAATCAATGTTGTAAAAAGAGAGTACAAAAAACCGTCATTCCAATGTGACCACAAAGGAACATTATGGGGACTCTACAAGATCATCATGTATGCAGTAGTAGATCAAACATCAGACAAGTGGTACAACCAACAAGTTCAATTGAACAATTACATCCAGGTGATGTTTAACATTGCCAAAGAAGAAATTGTATCTGAATTTACCATAGATGATATGGATGATGACATTGAAACATTACAGGAAGATTCTGAAGAGACTCAAGAAAACAACCTTACTGAAGAGCAAATAGAATTAATCAAAGAAGAGTATGAACCAAAAACGTCAGGTGATGATTTTGACATTGATGTAAAAACCACAACGTTTCCTAAGCCAACAATATTTGGTGCTGAATCTCAAGAAGAAGAAGATGAAGTAATGAAGGCTTTGATTGAGGCAGGGTTAGCTCCAGAACAATTAACAAGTTCTGACAAGGCTATGATGGCAGATGTGATTGATGAACTAGAGCACGAAGAAACTATACCCGAAGTACATGTTCCTTGGAAAACGGATGAAGATTCAGATGAATGCATTCTTCCTAAAGCAGAAAAGAAACAAGTCTTAGAATTAGATTTTGATGAAGTTGAAGAGATAATCTTTTTAGAAGAAGACGAAGACTTCGTAATACTAGAAGAAGAAGATGACTTGTTAAGCCTAACAGACGATGAGGAGTTAACGTTGAAAGTAACTTTAACCGCGGAGGAAATGGTAGCTCCTGTAAAAATAATTGCTCCGCCAGTTAAGCCTGTTGAAGTTGATGAAGAAGCATTAGCGTTTGCTAATAAGCATTACTCATCAGTTATTGATCCTGAAATTAAAGTAGTCGAAGGAAAGAATTGCAAAATATGTACGATTAAAAACACAGGTGACACGTTTGTAATTTAATAAACTTACGGTCCAGGTAAATCTGGGCCGTTAAATTTTTAATAATGAAAACAATTTTTGAATCTAGAAAAACCGAAATAACATACACTGCTGGACAAACAGAAGCATTAACCAAAATCAGCAATTTTTTAAAAACAGATGATTCATTTTTCTTATTAGCAGGTTATTCAGGTTGCGGTAAAACGACAATCGCTGAAAACATTGCTAACTTTACAAATGCAAGTATTTTAGCACCAACCAATGCAGCATTAAACCGACTGAGAGAAAAGATAGATAATGAAAAATTAAGTTACGCTACAATCCATCGTGCATTATATGGAGGGATAGATACATCTAAAGTACAAAGAGGACTTTTACCAAGAAAAACATACATCATTGATGAAGCATCTATGATTGATGCATTCATCCTGAATGACTTAATCAAGCAAGCAATATTAAAGAGGAACAAATTAATAATTATAGGTGACAGTTTTCAATTAGAACCTGTTGGAAAAGACCCTTTCCTGTTTAAGTGGAATTTAATAAAGCCCGAAATATTTAAAAAAGAAAACTTTCATGAATTAAATGAAGTAAAAAGATACGACGGAGATTTACTTACAATTGCTACGAGTTTAAGAACAAATAATAAACCCGAAATAAAACTACCCGCTTCAGGTGATTTAACAATCGTTAGTAAGTTTTCTAAACAATTGAGTAAAGACATAAAAGAAAATAGCTCTTATGTTGTAATAACATCAACAAATGCTACTCGCGTAGACTACAACAAAAAGATAAGAGAGTATCGATACAAGTTAGATCCAGAAGAACTAAACTACATTCAAAAGAATGAAAAAATAGTTAGTGTTTCAAATTCTGTTTTTTATTCAAACGGTGAAATTTTCACAGTAAGTGATCCAAGATTAGAGTATGAGTTTGAAATTACAAAGCTTGACAAAAACGAGGTTGAAAAAAAATACAAGGTTTTAATTTACGATTATGACAATGGAAAGAAATTGTTTTTTGTGCCTGATTTAATGGAGCCGTCTTTACATGGAGCAGAATTAGTTGAAGCATTTGAAAACAACAAGTTTCAATTCCCTTACAAATTAAGAAATCTGTTGTTTGAAAAAACTTTCAAGTTCTTGAAATTCAACAGAGTTTATACAATCTGTACTTACGGATATGCAATTTCATGCCACAAAGCTCAAGGTCAAGAATGGAACAACATATACATAGACGCGTCGTGGCTAATGCCTATATGGAATCACGCAAGATGGTTCTACACAGCAATTACACGAGCTAAGCTAAAAGTAGAAATTAAAAAAACAGCATATCTTAAAATAATAGAATGAGAACCTGGACAATACGTAAAATAAAAGAACAAGTATGAGCTTCTCAATTACAATCAGTGCAGAATCGTTAAGCGTCAATACACCGCACAGTTCAGGAACAATGTCAGTAGAGCTAATAGTATCCAGCGTATCTGAAGTTTTAGATCAAATAGAAACCAAGGATATGCTAAAAAACCTAGAAGATGATCTAACTACAGATTTTTGTTTAAACAGAGTAACCATTGAAGAATGCATTGAACACTTTGGTGTTGCAAAAATGAGAGACGCAGTTATAGAAGCATTAATGTATGAGTAAAGCAAAAAGCATATACCAAAATGCAAGAGAAAAAGGAATCCATTTAGAATGCACTTGTGCTCAAATACCTGAATACAAATGGGATGAGCTATATGAAAATGCTACCAGAGCAAACAAAAAAATTGTAAACAAAATTGTACGTGACGCAGGATGCTGTGACGGATGGTTAACTCACAGAAGAAACCCGTATCAGTATTTTAAAACTAAAACACATTTGATTTTAGTACACTCTGCAACAGATTACTTCTTTAAAATAAATTAACATGGCAGGGACAATTAAAATATTCTTTTCAGAAGAAGACTTAGAAGAATTACAAAACGGTGAAACTTTTGAATGGACATACGCCACAGAAGAAACAAACCAAGAAATAACAGTAATCCTGAAAAAAGGAGATAACCCCGATTAAGTAAGATGCTAATTACAATACAAAACATTACTTGGAACTATTCAGAGTTAAGTCAATATGACGAAGAACATTTAGGTTTATCTTACGTTGGTATTCCTGATAACATGTTAAAAAGATTCATAAAAGAATGTGCTTGGGATTCTGATTTAAAAGTTCCACCCCATTATTATGAAGAAGATTTAGAAAGCATGACTGGAGGACATGAGTGTTACAATGCAGACACACAAATTGTCCTGATGAATTGGTTGAATGATAAAAGAAGAAAATACAATTTAGATTACAGAGGTTCTGATCCATATTGGGTATTTCATGACAGCTGTCATTCTAAATCAGATGTTTATGGTTATGAAATGAGCCCAGTAAATGCAGATTTAGAACATTGTAGATTGTTTGAAGGAGCAGAAATGGCTAAGCATAACGGAATATATATAAAACCTAAAACCGTTATTGAAATAGAAGAAATTTGGGATCACAGATTTGGAAATCAAAGCCAAAAATTCAACGGAAATGAAATGGTTCCTTATATGTCAGAATTAGGAGCAGAAGAATATGAACGTTTAAGGCAGGTGGACTAATATATAGAAATGGAAAAGAAAGAAACCGAAGAACCCTTAATGTCACTCAGAGGGAATGCCACACCACAGGAAGAACTCCTGTGGTTATGGAACGAAAACAAAGAACTAAAAATAGAAATTCAAAATCTAAAAATAGAAATTGGAACGTTAAACTCAGAGCTAGATGAGTTTAAATATGAAATGAAATCAACTCAGATAGGTGCAATTCTTCTAAAGCATAAAGGACACAAAAAACAAATAGAAAGTCTTAATCTGAAACTGAAAGAAATAAAAAAGGAAAACTCCACTTTCCTGGAAAAAATAATCAAACTACAAAAACCATGTTAGGACAATCACTTGAACAAGACATGCTGATAATTAATGAGCTAGAAGCAGAACTGATTAGAGCATTAAGAATAACACAAGAGTACAAAGACAGAGTAGCAAAAGAAATGATTATGTACTCATACCCATCCTCAAAAATGAAAGAACGAGGAGCACTAAAAAGAATGCCACTCGATTTAAAACAAACACTAAACAAAGTAAAATGAAACACAACCTAGACCATAATAAATTTGTGAACTGGATGATTGAATCAGCAGACGACCTAAAACTATTTGGAGATAAAGTTAGAGATGCACTGCTGGAAAAAGGGGAGTTTACTATCACTACGCAACAGTTGCTTGATGAATCGGCATACATTCCATACCACATATTATCTGATGACACGTTAGATGAATATGACCCAGACGACTTTGATAACGAATTTGAGTTGATAAATTTACCAATTAAAGATAAAACACATGAAGATTGAAATTATAATAAAAGAAGCACCAATGTTTACTTCATACACCATTGGAGGACAATCATTTGATCTTAACAAATTAAAAATAGAGAAGGTTATAACTATTGAGGCTTGTCGTGTTGGTAAAACCAGGGTTAATACAACTATTCAGCAAGGTCAGTTCAGAGCTTCTTTTAATTGGTTAATTCCAGGATTCAGGTTAGATGCAAAAAAAGCAAGGTCTTTTATGGATTATAGTGAAAATTTGGTGTACTACTTTAAAAAGAGCAAGGTACAAGACTTAGAGTTGTATAAGAACTACATAAAGCTTTTGATGCACACTCTTATTGTTGACCAGAAAAAGTGTTCAGACATGCCCGATTTCACAATAGAATTAATTCCAACTGCATTCTTATGACAATTAAGAAGCACGATATTCTAACTGCATCATATGAAGATAAAATAAAGCTCATCAGAATCAATGTGAAGATGGTGAGCTTACTTGAAGAGTCAGATTCCTTGTACGCAAAGTATGAGAATAAGACGAGCAAGTATATAAAGTACAAAGTCAAAAAACCGTTCTTGGATTACATTAAGTTTGTTGACAAGTTCAATTCAGTTTTTATGAAGCAGATGGGGTTGCATGCGGAAGACAAAACGATAGAGTTGATAAAAATGTTCAATGATGCATCAAAAAAAATTGATTTACTGAGTGAGGAAAAAACAGAATTAGTTTTGTTTTATTGTAAAGTATCCAGTGTGTATGATGATTTAATCTTAATGTACTACACGGATTTAACAATGGAGCATTTAAAAGAATTGTCATTAAACGTACTTGAGGCAATAGAAAAACAATTTAAAAACGTATTAACAATTACAGATCCAGAAGGAAACGGGGTGTCAGACATCACTAAGTCCTTCAATAGATTAGGAAACAACATCTTATATAAAGTATAATGAATAAACAATTAGAACAGGTTAAGGAATTTCACCAAAAATTCCAACAAACAATTAGTGAAACACCTACATTGTTGAGTATTGCAGAGAGTAGACTTAGATTCAAGCTAGGTGAAGAAGAAGTGCTCGAGTACAAAGATGCAGCAGAAGAGGAAGACTTAGTTGAAGTCTTAGATGCCTTGGCAGATCAGTTGTATATCTTGTGCGGAACAATTCTAAAGCATGGTCTTCAAGACATGATCATTCCTGCATTTGATTTAGTACACAGTAATAACATGGCTAAGCTTGGTCCGGATGGCAATCCAATCTTCAGGGAAGATGGAAAAATAATAAAGCCAGAAGGATTTCAGAAAGTCGAATTAAAAACCTTATTTAAATAATTTATGAACTTAGTTAGAGATTTAAAGCAATACGTTCAAAAAAGTACGTTATTTGCTTGGCCTTTGTTGAATTTAAAAACAAATATTAGCCCCATTAACACCTATTTTAAAATAGATGGAATTGATTTCAAAAAACCAGTTATCGTTGGACTGTTTCACCAGAGTGATTCCAACTTTCAATTTGTTAAAAGTGTACTTGTTAATCACAAGTTGTATGATTCAGTAATTGAAGAAGATGGTTATCATTATTTTGTTTTTGACTTAACTTCTTTCGATGAAGATGTTGAAAAAATAATGACTGGTAACTACTCTAAAATCAATACTTCAGTAAAGATTAAAATTTCCGTAACTTCTTTTAAGAAAATAGTAAATGTCGGACTCTATCCTGAATTGTTTTATGAAGAATACGCGTTGCAGTTTAACAGTTCAATTTTTAATGGGGACGATAAGTTAGAACTTATAGATGCCCCATGTTTAGAAAACGAAACTATTTCTTTAAGAAATGTGACGTGTTTGGAATTAAATGAAAAACACAACTAACTTAAAAGGGGACTTAGCATATTGCTAGGTCCCCTTACTTTTTTATTGTCTTTTCTTGTTGCTGATTCTGTTTTCTAATCCAAAAACGGGATCCATAAAACTACCGTCTAGTCCAAACTGAGCTTTCATGATTATGTTCCATGCTTTATTTGAACCTTCATTTTGAAAGCTCCAAGGTCCAGAGTCTTGTTTGTAAAAACTATCAGGGTTCTTGTCGTCTAGTAAATACATCCCTGCTTGAATGTATTCCATAACTGCAGGTTTACTTGACTGAAGAACACCTTTACCAATCAACATGTTATACGTTGAATTGAGTAAAGGAACTTTCCCTTCAGTAGTGTAAGGAGCAAATGTTTCCATTTCATTAGCTACCATCTCACCTAAATCTAAAAACGAAACTTTTAAAAAGTTTTCTAAATCAAAACTTCTACCCCCAGTAGAGGTTCTTGTAGGATCTATTTCTAAATCAACAGCTTCAAAAAACGAAGGTGCTTTTAAAGCGTTTGTGCTGTAACGAAGCATATTGTAGATACCGTCTCTGTCTTTATCAAAATTGAAATAAGCATCTTCATCTTCATCATCCCCATCAACATTAGCGTAAATTTTCATAGAGCCAATTATAGCAGTGTGAATTTTATTAATTAAAAACAAAGCTACCACTTGCAAAGCTCCAAGATAATTCCTTGGTGAAACGTACTGACCTCTGGTTCTTATAAGTTGAAGAATTGTTTCAATTGACCCCATATACGTACCAATCTCATACCTTCCAGTAATAGGATTTACCCGAGGAGTTATTCTCAATCCTCCTTTTGTGGTAACAGTTCCTATTTTTATTTTATCCGTAAGCATGTTTGGAAAAAACTTAATTAAGAACATGGTGAATCTTGCTATAGTTGACCTGTAAAATTCAGGCAAATGTAAATCATTAGATGCACCAATTGTTTTTAACAGAGTATCTTGATGGATTGCCATTAGTTTTTTTATTCCTTTACCCAATGAAGCAACTCCGTCAATGTACTTGATCTGATAATCTTCAGGTACTCCTTTTACAGTTTCTAAAGAACCTTTGTCATTAAGTGTTACTGCATCATAAAGAGGAATTAATTTTCCGTTTACGCTTATTTTATTTTTATGCAAAATAGCTAAGAACTGATGAACAGATGCGGAGTTACCAAAAAACTTTCTGTCAACAAAACCTATGTGTGAAATGCTTGCATCTTGAATTATACTTCGAGACCCAGCTAAGCGATCATTTTTTATACGATCAGGTATTGCGTCCATTACATCTGACAACTGTAAAAGAGCTGGAAGAGCTGCCCTTGAGTAAGATTTAGCCACGATCATTGCCATCAGTCTTGCAGAAAGAACTCTGGTTTTAAGCAAGTCGGTTCTACTAAATAGCTTTTTGTCAAAAGCTTTTAAATAAATCATCATCTTTGCACCATTGTAATTAGTCAAAGATTTCTTTATGTTAAAGATGAATGAACGAGTTGCCATTATTCCCTGATTGGTGGAAATAATCCTTAAAGCACCTGTAACGTATTTTTTATCAAAGTACTTGTTTTCATAGCTTATTTGCTCACCGCTAATGTGTTTGTCCATTAACCCCCTAATAAATTTAAGTCGCTTAGATAAGTCAGGAGTAACATTTTTTTGAAATATGTTTAAGTCTTTCATCTTATCGCGAAAATCTTTAATTTTCGGATCAGTACTTAATGAAGAAATTGTTTCTGTTAACAGCTGAGAGAATGGATTTACCTCACGAGCTCTAATAAACTCTTCTTTTGAATAGTTCCAATCTGCAAGTAAGGATAAAATATTTGTACCTGTTTCACTTATGTCTAAATGATGTAGTCCGTGAATAGGTCGAGTAACTCTTTCAGATATAGAAGAACTTACTATTGATTTATTTTCGGCATACAATCCTTCTTCCAGGTTATCTATTTCGTCAAACCCAAATCCAAAGGCTCTAGTAATTTTACTAACTCTTCTTTTAAGAACAGCTTTTGGACCTCCTTTATAAAGACGACTTACTCCACCCATACGTTCTTTAGGGTAGGTAAGATAAGATCTCTGGGAGATATCTAATTTATCTTGCTCAGATAAATAAATGTTTTTCAAGTAATCTAAAGCACGAAACGCTGCGGGGTCGTTTTCCAACAACTCCATGAAACTTTTATCAATGTAGGTTGCATCACCTCCATTTTGTTCTTCCGTTTTTGGAAGCCATCTTCCTTTATTGTCCTTGTTTGCTAATGCATTAATTGTTGCTTCATCTTTAGAATTAAAAGAAATGTCATCTCTTAAAACTTCTTTGTTTATCATGCTGTCAATCGCTTTCTTTTCTTGGTAAGACATGTTAGGAACACGAGGTCGCTTGCTTTTATCCTCAACGAACCCCTTGCTAAAAAAAGTAATTGGTGTTGAATGAGCTATGTAAGAATTAGTTTCAGTAGGTCCACTAAACTTCCATGCAGAAGACGCACTGTAAACATCAATTACTCTTTTGTTTCCAGAAGCACTTCTGCTTATTTCTGATTTTTCAAAATGATTAAGTCCAAACCATTCTTGAAATTCAACACTCTCTCCTTTAAGTTTTTCAACTAATGTTTTATTTTTAAGAATGCTTTTTAAGAAAGACTCACTTAAATAATGAATCTCAACCGTGTCTTTGTACTTATTTAAGTCAGATTCTTTTAAATTTTTAAGCAAAATTTCCATAGCCGCAGGACTCTTAGAAAGAATGTCTAAAAATGTTTGTTTGTAAATAGGAGTAAATGAGGTAAAAGAATTGTTTTGAAGCTGACTGTTAATTAACTTAATCTTATTTAAATCCTCTGATGCTTTTAAATAAGCGTTTAATCCAGAAATAATTCCTAATCTTAAAAGAGCAAGTTTATCTTTATCATCTTTACTTAATCTTCTGATTGATTCCTCGTTTTCTAAGTTAATTAACTTTTTGTTATCTTCTTCAGTAAGTCCTGTAGAACCAATGCTTTTTTCTTTTGACTTGTAAATTTCAATATCTTTGTTTTTAATTTCTTCTTGTAATTCTTTAGACATCATTGTTCCATCATACATTCCGTCAGAATTTCTTGTTGGAGACAAGTTTGCAGAAAGGTATTCGTATCCTTCTTTAAGAGAAATTAAATTTTCTGCTTCTAATTTTTCAATGTTTTTTTCAAGTAAATTAGATAACAACAAATCTCGTTCGTCAGTTAACTTTTTTCTGTCTTCGTAATAAGAAGGATCTACTTGAATTTTTGTATTTCTTTCAATCCATTTATCAACAGCCATAAGGTATTCTTCAGAATCAGTGCTTTCAAATTGTTCAGAAAGAACAGTCATGTACTCGGTAAGAGCAAGTTCAAATTTATTAGGAATGTACTCGTAAGTATGCTTATTTAAATTTAATTCTTTTTGTTTAATTAAAAGAAGAGCAATCTCTTTATCTTCTCCCGTTTTTTCTACTCCATTTTTATCATAAATGTTGCTGAGCTGACTGTATTCATAAAACAATCGATTCATCTCTTCAGCATCGGTGAAATCAGTAGGATCTTCGTTAAATGAATTTTGGTAAAGATTTATTTCCTCAAAAATAGAAGTAACTTTTCTTTTTGCACTACGACCAACATCAGTCAATTTATTGTTTTCATAAAACAAATCATCAGCTTCGTAATACGAGTCAATGTTGTCTCGATTCATGTACTTTGCTTCAAACAAATATTTAGCCGCAATAGCATCTTCTAAAATTACTTGTTTCGGTTCAGTTTTATCAGCAGCAAAAGCTTTAGCTGCTATACTTATTGAATTGTCCAGTTCTTTTAATTTAAACCTAAAGCCTTTAAAGTTACTTTTGAAAACACGTTCCTCCCTAGCAACAACAACGTCCGGAGTAAAAACAACAGGTTTATTTTTATCAGTATTTTTTTCATTAGGTTTTTCAACTTCTCCAAAAGTATCAATGCTAGCTATTGACCTACCAAATGCTTCTTCACCAAAAATTCGACTGTCTTTTGTTCCTTTTAAGATTGATTGCAAACCATGCATCATTTCATTAGTCATTTTGTTTTGAGAAGCTCCTATAGTAGAAAAAGCTTTCTTTAAAAAAGAATCAAACCCACTTATAACTAAATCTTGATTTTTAATCGCTGTACTAAAGTAAGACATAAAACTTTTTGAATCTGATAAAACATTTGCTGCAATAAGTCTAACTTGTTCTTTAGTTATCTTCCTGCCGCTGTTCATTAGTAATTCTAGTTCACGAAACCTCTTTAAATCTTCTGGGTTTTTTTTAATTGTTTCAATGTTTAGCTTTAAGAAAGCGTTGTATTCATTTTCTTCGGACAAAGAAAATCCATAATGATCCATGTAAAGATTGTCATACTCTTGAAACAAACCCTTGTCATAGAGAGTCTGTAATTCTTTTCTTGTCTCAGTCTCGATTGGTTCATTTAATTCAATTATGTGATCATAAAGACTTTCAAAAACTAGATCTCCAACTTGATTGTTCAAGACAGTATTTAAATCAGTTAATTTTTTATTAGTTTTATCAAATGCCTCCTTTAATAAACCTCCGTTGTTATTTGTAAAATAATCGGCTAACTTAACATTAAAAAAAGCAACATAGTTTTTAACGTAAACATGAATCGAATAAAACTTTTCTATTTTTTCTGAATCGTTGTTAAAGTCATCAGTAGACATTTTAGCAAGAGTCGAAGAGAAATGATCAGCAAGTGCATCTGCTTGACCCATTATTTTTGCAAAAGTTCTCAACTTACGATCAAATAAATCTAAACTGTTGTCTGCATCTTTAATTGCTTCAGGTGAAGAATTAACAACCTTGGTGTTAAAACGATCACTTTCTAAATTACTAACGGTAGAATTAGTTGCGTTTTGAGAAATCAGGGCTAAATCTTTTTTCATTTTTTGCAAAATAGAATCGTTAAAGTCAGTAGACAATTCTTCTTTAAGTGAAGAAAGAGAACTGTTCTCTTTAGTTAACTCTCCTAGCATTTTTGTAACAACATCGTAAAACTCATTTACAATTGCTTGAGTTTTGTCAGAAGATATTTTTTTTAATTCAGCAACCTGAGCGTCATACATTAAAGCAAACATTTCTACATCTTCTCCTTTAAGGAAATCAACATTCAAATTAAAAGCATCCCCCTCGTTTATCATAGAAAGAAGTTCTTCTAAAGTAGTAGCTGAACTTAAATTAGAAATGTTTATTTTTTTACCTAAGACTTTTCTCAAAAATTGCTTTATTTGAAAAAACAATTCTTTAAAAAAGCCAGGCTTAGAATCTAAGTTATTTTTAAAAGCTTCAGTTAATGCGTGAACAATTGCTTCTTCCTTAAAGTTAGAACCATTCAAGTTGTATTCAGCATAACCTTCTTTTAAAGAATCAATAATCGTTCTTCCTTCTGGAGTCAAAGAAAGGTTTTCGTAAAGTTTATCAAATAGCTCAGGATTATCTGAACTCATTGATTTAATTATAGCGTGAGCAAATTCATGAAAAACCGTGTCTTTATTTAAACCATCTTGAATCAAATAAACTTTCCCTTCTTTAAACATACCAGCAACTAATCCTCTGCCAGGAAATTGAGTTTCAAACTCGCTCCTACTCATAAGTTCATAAGGAACTTTAAGTTGCTTGGACAGCTTAATTACTGCTTCAATTGCAATTATTTTGTTGTTGTTCTCTACGATTTCATTAACACTTCCTACTAATTCAAGCGCAGTAGAGTTTTCAGAATTGTATGCAGAATCAGCAGCATCATTATCAAAAAACGGATTCTGTTGACTAAGGTCGTTTTCAAAGGATTCAGTTTCTAATAATAAAACTTTCTCTAATACAAGCTCAGGACTTCTAATTACTTTTTCATACTCTAAGTAATCACGCAATGCTTCAGTTTCACCTACAACTTTAATTACCTGATTGTATTTTTCTAACTCTTCTTCGTTAAAATCCAAAGCGTTGTTGTCTAAAAAGATACTTAATGTTTCATCTGAAGTAGGTGTTCTTTTTAAATTAACCGGAGTTTCCCAAGTGTTTTCAACACCTAACATTTCAGCAACAGGATTTGTTTCGCTCTCTTCAAAAAAAACGTCTTCAGAAATTCCCAACTCACTAAGAGTTGGGAATATGTCAGTGTCATTAGTTTCCATGTACTCTGAGACAAGTGAAGCCAGTAAGTCTGGATGAAAATTAGTTTTTTTCTGTAACAATTTAAACTCTGCGTGTGATCTATTTATACATTTCATCTTAACAATTGTTTTTATCTTTTATCATGTTTTGTTGACGGTCTAAAGGTAAATCATTAAAATAAGATTCAGACATAGTTCCCCCTAAACTTTTGTATTCTGCAAATAAATCAGCAGAAACAGGTTCGCTTGATTGAGAATTGGTTAATTCAATACCTATAGATTTTAACACTTTTCGTCCATTCTCTGACTTAGAATATTTTGTATTTATGTCATCAGCAAATTTTTCTAAAACTTGTTTTTGTGTAGAAGCACCTTCCGTATAAATAGTAAATACACCGCCTTTAGTATTTACTTCAATAAACCAGTTAAGAGCTGCTACATTGCCTTCCGAATTATAATGCTCCTTAGTCAAATACAATTCTACATTAGGAAATTCAGGGATTGTTATTTTGTAACCGGTTTTTGTTTGGTTCTCTTTTATGTAATTATTAAATAAAGTATATGTAATTTTTGTAGTTCCTTGTTTAAGCGCAGATACATTAATCGTTCCGGTTGCTTCAGTAGAAACAGGTTCGCTTGATTGAGAATTGGTTTCAGAAAATTCAGAAACATTTTCAGATTTAATATCCTCTAACATTTCTTTGTACAACAAAGCTTGCCTATCTATTGATGTATCAGGTACATTAGCCCTGTTTTCCCCTCTTGCAAGTTGATCTTTAATTCTTTGTTTAGCTAAAGCAGGATTTAATTCAAGTAACTTATATTCTACTTTAGTGTTTGGTGACGCAGAATTTATAGCACTTATAAAATCTCTTCTTCTATCTTTTTGTAGGTTAGTCGAATCTATAACAACAGATTTACCACTTTTTAAAGCGGCTATAGCTCTTTCTTTTACAGCTTCATAAATCTCTTTATCTTTAGATTTATCATCCATATTACCTGTAAATTCTACTCTCATTTCATCAGGTGAAATAACGGTATATTCATCTTTAGATAAAGTTTTAATAAATGTACTTTTCCCACTACCGCTTATACCTATTGGTAATAGTATTGTTGCTTCAGTAGAGACAGGATTACTTGATTGAGAATTGGTTGAATTTGCAGTCCTAACTTCAAACTCTTTTGGTAAAACAATGTTCTCAGGAAGATTTTTATTTTCTAATAAAGATTTCATTTCTTGTTCAGTAAATCCAGCCATGTTAGTACCAAATTTTGTAACAAGAAATTTTAATCCTGGATTATTATTAGCTTCTAAGATTAAAGCGTTAATAGATTGTTCTATTCTTGATGGAGGAACGCTTCGGGTTTTTCCTATTTTTAAAAATCCATTACTTATAGATGCAGCTTTTGTTACAATTCCAAAAGATTTCCCTTCTGTTCCTTGCATAAGTTTGTCTACAATTCCATATTCAGACCATTTACCTTTAGTTCCTACAGGTAATGCTTTATACTCAGGAGTTACTGTTCCTCGTTGAGCTAATCCTGCTGTTCCACCTCCGTGTCCACCTACTGTGTTTGCACCAAATACAAATACTTCGTTAGATTTTAAAGAAGTTATGTTTTCAGGTGTATATTCTCTTTCAGCACTACTTTGTTTAGTAGTAGTTGTTTGATTTGACTTGTTGTTTTCAGAATACTGAGGTTGTTTTTTACCAAAGGCTTCATATAAATCCAAATACCATTTTCCAGGCTTATAGTCAGCATAATTTACAGTTTTCGTTTGATCGTATAATTTTTTACCATCTCTATCGTATTCATTGTATTGCATCCTAGCTGTTACAAAATTTCCTGTATTTTTAGGAGTACTAAATTCAATGTAAATACCATGGTTACCTACCATAAGTCTTTCAAAAGTAGGTTCTTTTATTTTTAAAACTTGTTCGTTTTCTACTTTTAAAGTTGAATTATCAGATTGAAGTTCTACTTTACCTAATTCCGGAAACGTATTTTGTAATTCATTTATGTAAACCGTTCTGATTTTATTATTAATGATTCCGATGTCTTCAGCGGATTTAGAATTAGCTAAATCTCTTATAAATGCTTGATACGTTTTAAGTCCTACATATCTCCAAAATTCACTAAACCAATAATAATTTGACTTGTTGTCTTTTTCGCTTGTCCCTTGGTATGTAGTTTTACCATTTGATGATTGTGCATTTCTTATGTATTGAGCAAGTACACTGTTAGTGTTTTTCATAAGGTACTGCTCTAAAAAAGAATCAGAAATAGAAATCCCTATGTCTATACCGCTTTTACTTAAAACGCTTGATGTTCCATCTTGTACATGTAAAACATTAATTAAATTTAAACGAAGCTTGTCATCTCCTTCAAGTTTTTTATTAATTTTATCAGAAACTATGTCGTAACCGTTAGATGCAATATCGGACTCATCCATGCCTTCAAATAAGTTCATGTCATTAAGATACTTTTTTAATTCAATAAAAGGTCCGTTAGACAATCTAATGCCTTTCTTTGGTGAATAAAGAGGAGAAGTTTTTCCGTCGTAAGATTTAACTAACTCATAGTATTTTCCAATTTGAGCATAACGTATTATTTTCTTGTAACCTTCCTTAACTAAATAATCAATAGCTAATTTATCTATTCCATTAGCTGTTCCAACATTAAAAGAAACTCCTTCTTTTATTGCTTTATCGATAACGGGAGCATACTTATTTGTAAAATCGGCAACTAATATTTGCTGGTAAGAAGTTTCAGTCTCTCCTCCTCTGGAAGATTTAAAGTTTCCTGCTCCAAAAATCCATACTGCATCTGAAGAAACAAATTGTTCATCAAAAGCAGAGCTGTTAATTTCCTTAATCTTACGAATGTAATTACGGGTAGAACTTTTATTTCCACTAAGGTATTCTGGTGCAGCTTTAGAAGGGAATGCGATTGCTTTATTGCTATTGTTAGCCATAGTTTCGTCTTTAACCCAATTGTTTTTTTTCTTGTTAATAGCATCAGCAATAGACAACCCATCTTTTATTTTGAATAAAGGAACTGATTGTAAAACAGGAGACGTTGAAGAATTGTCAACACCAAAGTATTTAAGAAGCAGTGCATTAAATGTTTTTTCATTTATTCCTGGACCGCTTGGTGGAATTATTTTATCATCTTGAAATGCTATTTTTTTACCTAGCCATGACTTAAAAAGTTCCTCCAATGAATCAATCGTCATACCAGGCATTTCGTCAAAAAACACACCTGATTCAACTATAACAAAAAACTCATCTTCTTTAGTAGCATCGTTTAAGTTTTCATAAATGAAAATGTCACCTTCAGTCATTACTGTTTTTTTAATTGTAGAAGTTGTTACAAAAGCAAGAGGTACGTTTAACGTGTAGTCAGAACCTCTTGATCGTTGCTTATATTCCATTGGAGTAAGGTCATTAAACAGGTTAAAATACTGATCTAACAATCTACCATCTGCCTTATTAATTTTAATGCTTTCTGTTTCCATTTGTTTTTGAATATCAGCAAAAACTTTTAGTATTCTTTCTGAAGCAAATGTTTTTTGAATAACAGTTTCCATTCTGCTTTTAGTGTCCAACTTTCCTAAATAGTATTTTGATTTAGTATTTGAACCCGCCTGCATTGTTGAAATGTGAGAGAAATTATCTAATGAAAAAAACGAGTTAATGTCAGGATTACTGTTATTGGACAAGTCAATTAAATTTTCTAAGTACACAGCCATTATTCGTGGATCAGTCGTGTCCTGTAAATAAAGATTACTCTTTTTAGAGTTGTCGTTTTTCCTTTCAGTATCTGAACGCAAATCTTCAACAAGAGAATAATGACTTAACTCGTCAGCATACCTTTCTTTAAGAGCTTTAAATCTTGCAGAAGTACCAATGTTTGAATCAAACATTACAGAAGGAGACTGAGTGTTGTAAGCAGCAACTAACTTTGGTATAGCATCAATGTGGTATCTATCAAAGAACCAATGTTTTTCTCGTATTTCTTTTTCTGATACTCCAACAAACGATTCTTTAACATTTCTTAATTCAATCAAGTATTTAACATACTCTGTCATTTGACCATCTTTGTAAAGATTGTTGATAGTTCTGTCTAGAAACATATCATGCCTTAATTTATTTACATTGTAAGTTACTTCTCCATTTACTTCGTTTACTTTAATTGCTTCCTTTTGAGTTTTGTTTTCTGTTAGCTTGTAAACAACAGGAGAACCGTTAGCTAACTGAGTAGAATAACTTACTGGACTGTACATAGCATTTTGATACAAGAACAACGAGAAGTCATTTTTAAATGCGTTAATCATCACGTTTTTAAATACACCTTTTTTAACCTTTAGAGACAACGCTTTTTTATTTAAAATTTCGTGGTTTCTTATTTTGAAAAAACGAGTAAATAAATTAATGATAAAGTCTTTGTCTTTAAACAATCCAATTGGTGTACTTTCAAAACCTTTCTCCCAAGACAAAGGTATAGCAGAAGGCTTACTAAACAGACTTTCTAATTGTTTTTTGTTTTGTTCAGCATCTGTAATGTTTGCAATTTTCTTAGTGTCAAACTTATTTGCTTGCTGAAATTCAGTAAGATCTTTTGTTATTAATTCTATGTTTAAGTACTGAGCAAGTAATCTTAAATCTTCTGAATTAGGAGCTTCTCCAACACGATCCAATAATTGTTTTTCTGTATAAACTTCAGTTTCATTCAAGTTGTTTATTGAACTAAAACTAAGATTATCGTATCCAGATGATTTTATTAAATCGGAGTATCTTCTAGCAAGTTCGTCTTGAGCTAATTGATTTACTTTAAAAGAAGTTTCAGAATCAATTATCGGATTAGTTCCAGGGTCATTGGAAATATTCGAATAAACACCAAGCATTTCTTTTTTGATTTGATTGTACTCAATAACTAAAGGATTAGAAGATAAGTAAATCGCATCGCTTACAGGAACACCAGCCATAACCATAAACAACAAGTTAGGAGTATTTTCCTTGTTTCCTTGAACATTAAAAATCCAAGCTTTTTTAGCAACATCCAAGTAACCATTTATAAGTTGAGAAATCGTATCTGCAATTAACGCAGGTGCTTTATCACTTGAGTATCTTTTACCAATTGTAATTCTTTTATTGTCTCCTTCTCCTACAGAGTTGTGAGATAGCTTCAATGTCATTGACTTAAACGTGTGAAATATATCCAATGATTTATTTTTCTTATCAGCCTTATTGAATTTTGTTAAGTCATCAATTGAAGGTGGATTTAAGTTTCCTCCAAACGCAGTAAATGTAGCATAGAAAGTTGAAGTAACCGCAGCAATACCTAAAGCTTCCATTGCTACAGAATTTTCTTGATGTTTTTGTAAGTTGTACAAGTAATCAAAAATAGAAGTACCGGAAATTACGCTGTTACTTGTTTGAGTATCCTCAAATTTTTCGTACTTGTTGTAATCCCGTTTAACCTTTGCTTCCATGTCATTTGCAATTGGAAGAACTCGGTCTGTTGTATTTGGTGTAACTAAATCAACAAAGTTTTCTGGAGATGAAATCTTAGAAATCATTGTTGCTAAAATATCATTCTCCACTCCTTTCGTAGTGTATCCAAGAGAAGCTCGTTCTAACTCAGCTCCTTTGTTTTCTTTTTGTAATTTAATCTGTAGTCTTACCGCTTTTTTTGCTTCTTTGTTTTTAATGAAAAATTCTTTAAGTTCACTTTTCATAGAACCCGTTGCTTCAAAAATCAAATCCTCCAACTTTCGATTGTTCTCCTCAAGTTGAGTGTATAAAGAATTTATTTGATTTTCAAGTATTTCTACAATTTCGTGAACCCTTGTGTTGTTTAATTTCTGACCTCCAAAAAATCCAGTAACAATTACTGATCCTTTTGTTTTTTTGAAATCGGATATTTGATCAAAAACTTCTCTGGAAGCATTGTACAAAAACGAATATTCTTCTGAAGAAAAAGCATCTTTTTGCTCATCATATTTTTTTGCAGACTCGTCATTTAACCTCTCGATTTCTTCATACAACGGTTTCAGAACAGTCAGCTCAAATTCCTCAACTTTTTGTTTTGCGTCAGCTGTTCCATTAGTGTCGTAACCAACATACTTAATCATCTCAGGTTTACCATTTACAAAACCAAAGTTAGGGTACATGAAAAACAACTTGTCAATATCGTAATCTGCTCCAGACTTAGCCACAATTTCTGATGGCAAAATTACTTTAGTTCCAGCGTACTTAGGTAAAAACTCCGCAACTATTACAGCATCAAGAGCATTCGGCCCTTGTGTTGGAATACGAACACCAGCGAATGTAATAAAGCTTCGGTTAGTTTTATTCCACTCAGGGTTTTTAATTGATTCATTCAACCTTTTTAAAGATTCATCATAATCCAATTCTTTTTTAATTTTTCCGTCTACTTCAATTTTAGTATAAGCTGCAATCTTTTCCCCACCTGTATGATAATCTAAATGAAACAGTTTTTCAAAGTCTCCTTGAAGTGCAATTTTAACTTCCATAAAAGAAGGAGACCCGTCTAATGTTTTTCGATAAAACTTTAATTCGTTTGTTGCATCAAACTCTAAGTCATTATCCTCATACATTGTACCAGAAGCCTGAACTAATGCTTCACCATTAACTTTAAGTTTACGAAGTTTGTTGTCAACCAGAGTAACTAAAATGGATTCTAATTTCTCTGCATTTAATGAATAAGAAAGATCTCTTAGATTTCCTGTTTCGCTATTAACAATTGCTTCAATTTCGTGAGGCAAGAAATCACTTTTTGCTAATTCTTTTTGTAAAAACTTAATTATGTTTTCTTGGTTTCCTTCGTATTCTCCAGTAACATTATTAAACTGCATACCTAAATCGGCAAGGATGTCTTGTTTAAAATGCTCTCTAAGCTGAGTCATTGAACTGTTGTAATCTTTGTACCAACTATAGTTTTTAGATTCCTTAACTTTTTGTTTTTCATCTAAGCTATCCCAATCAAGAGTGCCTTTATAATCAGTAGGTACTCCGTTGTCAGCAATACCGTGAAGAATCATTTTCCTCATTTGTGTAGCCAAGGTAACTTTACCTTTAAATCCTTCTGCTAAGTAAACTTGATTTTTTAAATGCTTTACTGAGATAATGTTTTTAACAAATTCCAAACCAGTATTTACCTTTCTGTTTTCGTCATAAAATACATCTGATTTTTTAACCAACTTGTCTGCTTCTTTATCATAGGCAACTTCGCTTAACGTAGAAAGTTTAGAACCAGATTGCATTGTAACATAATCAAGACCTTGTTCCATCATGCTATTATGCAAGCTTTCTAATTTCTTGTTTTTAATTAATGCAGGAATAAGTGGCATTAATGAATACTTGTGGAACGCTGTAAAAGCAGATCCAGGTTGTAAATTTTTATCTGTTGTTACAGGTCCAAAATACTGAAACTTTTTTATTGGAAAAGTTGTCTTGTATTTATTTGAAGAAATTTTTTCGCCCTTCAACATTTTTTGATACAAGTCTTCCTGACCTTCCGACCATTCATCGCAAGATATGTTCAACAATCTGTATGAGTCAAAAGAGATCCAGCCTTGACCATCCGCTTCCTCCATGTTTTTATAGGTGGACGCAACTTCAGTTCCCATCAGTTCCTCCATCTCATCAATGTACTTAGCTGAATGAATCGATTCTGAAATAACTCCTGTATTCAACATACCATTGTATGCGTAATCCAAATCAATTCCTTTTGATTTATTGTGAGCTTTTGCAAAAGCTCTGTTGTTAAACAAACCTTGGTTATTAACAAACTTTAAAAAAGCATCGTCAGATACAAAAATCTTACCTGTAGAGATCATACCAGCATTACGCTTGTGGTAATCTTCTTTCCCAATGTTAAACAATACAGGATCTCCTAAAAACAAAGAAGAGTAGTTCATGTTTTGCAAGAAGTTATTTGTGATATGACTTCTGAAAAGACGCTCCATTGTTTCATTTCGGTTGACTTTTTTATTTTCATCTTTGACTTCAAACTTACTCATGATGTTGTCAGGCATTTCAACATCTTGCTTAATCTTTAAAAGTTCAGCTGATCTTTTACCAAAATAAGAAACTAAATCTTTTTCTATTTTTTTCTCCAATGCTCTACTTACTGCAGAATTAATACTGAAACTTTGTAGTTCATTTCCTTTTGCTAAATAGTCAGAGTAAGATTTTAAAAGAGCCTTTTTGTTTTCGTCGCTTATTATGTTAGAAAAAGAAGACCATTCTTGACCACGTTCTAAAAAGTTAAAATCATAAACATGTTTCTCATCTGGATTATCTTTTATGTATTGGGCTACTTGTTTAAGTCTTAAAATTCTAATTATTTCCGCCTCGATGTGACCTGAAAAGTCTCCGTATAACATAACTCCGTCATAGTCTTCAGAAAACACCTTGTCTATGGTTTCAATGTCAAACGCAAGCTTCCCTGTTTTACCACCAATTAAACTTCCAGACTCTGTAGTCTGACTTGCATAAACTGCAAGAGAAGAAGACTTAGCTTCAGACCTTGGTATTTCTTGCATACCGTAATCTGTCAATAAAACATCTGTAATGAATTTAGTTTTTTCATCTGATCCAATTGATGAAACTCCTTTATCCACAGTTGTAGTTTGAGGATTCTCTCCGTTCTTTGTAATTTCCGTGTGAACAACTTTAGAACCAGAAATGTTTTCAATGTAAATCTTAATACCTGTATTTCTTACACCGTGAGTTGAAGAGGTTACAGGAGAATCTAAATTAAACATTGAAACAATCCACTTGTTTGCAGCTATCTGAGGATTCGATCTAAAATCAAACTTTTCCATTCCTGGAATAGAAAGTAATTCGTCATAAGATTGAGCCGCATTAAGTGCTTGTATTTCAATTGTTAAAGAAGAGTTCAAAGACTTCTCACTTGCCATTTCTCCATAAGCCGTTCTACTCATAAAACTTGAGTTGTCGTTTGAATACTTTTGATGAAGCTTAGCTACAGTAGAAAGAAATCCAATTTTACCTTGAAACTTTACAGGAGGAGAGCCTACAGAATAATCTTTAAATAATTGGTCTAACGAGCGATACTTTGATTCTGGCTGATCAATCGATCTTTGTTCTAAGAACTCAGAAAAATAAGAAAAACTACTAGCCTTTAACTCAAGAGAAGGGTCGCCATACCAGAAACTATCTTTAACAACGGGATCATTTACTAGATCTATACCAACAGCTCTTAGAAAAGCAACAGGGTCAGCTTCACTTTTTGTGCTAGTTGGGTTTTTAGAGTAAAGTTTCTTTTGGTCAGGACTTAAAGAATTGTACTCTAATATTGTTACATAACCAACACCATTAGTTAAATCATGTACCTTTAAGTTTGGTTGAAATTCTAAAATGAATTTTTGCAAATCAAAGTAAGCAGCTCCTGGTGTAACTACTCCATCTCTTTCAATCATATCACTTGAAGAATAAGGACCTGTTTCCATTTTTCCAATAAACGAATCTTTCCAATCATTTATAACAAAAGCATAACTTTTATTAATATCTCCAGAGTAAGATTGAGTTGTTGCAGAAGACTTGTCAAAAGCACCTCCTTGGTCAATAGTTGTAGTCTTTTCAATAACCTGTGCTCTTAACATAACATCCGCTTTGTTAAAAGTTTGCCAAAAAGAAATCCACTGTTTAACTTCACTAACAGTAGCATTTGACAAAGGGTCGCCTAATTTATACAACATTTGATTAAGCTCTTTGTCTGTTTTTCCAGCTTCAACTAATCGAGCGTACATTACTTGTCGGTCATTTGTATTAGCAAGAAGCTTTGCAACTTTAGCAAACATTGTTTTGAAAGGAACTAATTTCTGTACGTTTAACGCGTTCATGTTAGATACACCCTTACCGTTTGAACCATAAGAACGAACACTGCTTAATAGCATTTTAGTATGCTCATCGGCTAAATCTAGTATAGCTGACTCATTCCCAGAACGATCAAAAATCAAACGAACATTGTCTCCTGAATCAGATTCAGCAAGCTGTTCGTCAATTGAATCTTCCGCAGTATCTGTAACTTGAAGTCCACTATAAGAATTAAAAAACAAAGACGAAATGTCTTGATACGTATCTTGAGTAGTGTACGTATTGTCGTTGTTAAAATCTCCAAAATTGTCAATTATTTTTGTTACAGTTTCAAAAATAAATTTGCTTTTTAAATCAGTTTTGTCATTTAAAAATTTACTTTCAGCAATAACTTTTTGTTGAACAAAAGAATTTTTCATAAAAAGAAAAGCATTCTTTAATAATACAGGGTGTGTCTTAAAACGAAAAGTACCGTATCCATTAAAAATACTAAGATTGTCTTTCTTAAATTGTTCAATTTCTTTTTCCAGTGCTGCATATTGAGCCGCCTGTTTAATTGGATCCATACCTGCCAACGTAATAACTCTCATAAATTGAGCTCTATCTGGAATTTGTCCTTCCGGAACAATAGCTACAGAATTAACACCAGAGTCAATGTAATTAGAAAGAAAAGACTGCATAGATTCCATAGCTAAATGAACTTCCTCTAAAGAAAATTCAAGTTGCGTTGTCCCATCTTCATTGATTTTTTTAATTTCAGATGAGTTATACATTGCGCTTAAATTCCTGTTGTCAAAAGAAGACGATTTTAGGTCTCCTTTATAAAGAGCAGAAAATAAAGCATTGGTCATACCGTTAGTTCTGTTTAAAGCTATTGCCTCTGCAAAAGTGCTGTTACCAAAGAAAGACTTTAATAAGTTTAACATCTTCTCAAAAAATTCTTTTACTTTTCCTTTTTGAGAAGTAACTCCTTTAACTGCAAATTTTTTAAATTCTTCAGCTAAATATTCTTCAAGTTGTAATTCTGTTGCCAAAGAAAAAGAAACACTTGTTTCTTTACCGTAAACAGTAACTGTGAAATAACCAGGCTTCGTTCTTAAAGTGTCATACATTTCTTTTTGTTGTTCACGACTTAAAACCCCCATAGAAAAAGCATGGAACGCTTCGTGATAAATGTCTGTCTTATCGGAACCGTGATAAAGAGTAATCATATTATCAACAAACTCAGCAACAAACTGAGGACCTAATGCATGAATTTCATCTGTTAAATGAAGTCTTATTAGTTTTGATAGGGGGTGATTTTCAAACCAACTTTCTGCATCCTTCTCTTGTTTTTCAGTAACACGAGCTTGATTTTTCTTAGATGTTGACTGAAAAAAAGTATCGGCATTATTTGATCCTAGTATAGTTTCTTCTTTAACTTCTTCTTCTGTTTTTTCTGTAATTTTTTCAAAAGAACTTGGTTTAAAAGATAAGTAAGGAGGAACCGATTTAAGCTCTTTGTTTTTCATACGAATACGAACATTACCGTTTGCAATAACATGTTCTTTAAACTTGCTCTTTTTCATCTCAAAAACTCCATCTTTAAAAGATTGGAGAACTGTAACATTTGAATCTAAAGTCGTTGTTTCTTCTTGGTTAAAATTGATTAACGAAAATTGTTTTCTGTAATAAACACCATCCTTAACATATACTTGGTTGTTTTCTGTTGCGTTTTGTTCTGAACCAATATCAGTAATATCTAAGTAATTTAAGGCTTTGTCATATTGGATAGAAACTCCCTCGTAAACATAGTTGCGAAATGCTGTTGTTATTTCAGCTTTATTTGTGTCATTTATTTCAAAACTTGAACCTGCAATTGTAATAGACTTTTCGTTTTTTGAAAAAATAACTCCTGTTAAATTCGCTCTAACAATAGTTTTAAAAATATTTTTTCTACTTGCTTTCTTCCAAAAAACATCTCCTGTTTTAACTTTGATTTCTCCTTCAAAAAATATAAGAGCCAGCAACGCTTCAAATTGATCTTGCGTAATTTTATTTAACGCATTTTCAGAAATATTAACAGGTGTGCTACCACCCTCTGGTATTATGTTTACTCTTTTTGATTTTTTAGTCATAGAGATTGTTAACTCTAATACATCTAAGTTTTTAATTTCTGAAATAGGAACTACTTCATTTATGTTCATTGACAATATCTCAGCATTTTTACTCTTAGTTGCATCTATTTCCAAGAAGTAATCTTCACCCTTTTCTAATGCAGAATTGATGTTTAACAACAGTGAAGTGTATTCAGCAAGAGCTTTTCTAGCTTGCTCTCTTGCTTCAGCAACAGGAATGTTTTTTTGTTTAGCAATTATTCCCGGCAATATGCCTAAAGCATAATTGTTTTCAGACTCTGAGTTTTTTATTTTCAAAACGGGTGTACGCATTGTACCGTCTTCATCTTCAAATTTTAAAACATTTCCGTTTAAATCCGTTGGGATTAAAACAATATCGTTGTCGTTGATTTGGTAAGGAGTAACATAAGCCTCGTTTTCTTTAACATCGGAATAACGTACCGCTTTTAGTTTATTGTTTCCAGAAAAATCTTTAAGTATTAACTCAATTGCTTTTGAAACAAAACGACCTTTGCTACTTAAATTCTCTGTTCCTTGAGCAGTAGAGGCAAGCTCCAAGCTTTGATTGTACGTTTTATTAAAAATAAAAGATAACGGAGTGAAGTCATTAACAACAGTGGTGATCGTATTGCTGTTTCCAATTAGACTAGAAATCTCTGAAATTACATCCGATAAGTTTTTGTCAGTTACTGAACCAGCAATAACTTTACCTCTAAGGATTCCGATTTCTTTAAGAAGATTTAGATTCGGCTTAGTTACGGGAGAGTTCATGTGAGAAAAAATCATCTCTGGAGCAATCAACATGTGTTGAAGAATAAGCTCTTTGTTTTTATTCTCAGTAAACTCAGGAGAAGAAAGGGACAACACAGCTGAATTAAATAGCTGTGTCATCATGTCTTTTGAAGTTATTTCTGTATTATAAAATGCGGGGATTGTTTTTTTAAAATACGCACTAAATAATTTTATTGAATTTGGAGTAATACAAATGTTCATACGTTAAGCTTTACATTGATTTGTTAATACACTAATAATTTCTTTTTCTAATTCCTCAGTAGTTAAAGCGTCAACACCTGCATCTGAGATTTTGTCAAAGTTACTAAAAATATCAGCAAACGATGAGACAATTGGTTGACTTTCTTTTACAGTTACTTTGTCTTCAAAGCTTTTTACTTTTACCGCTTCTCCAGATTTTACAGATTTAACAAATGTGGATAGAAACTCTTGAAGCTTTATGCTTTTTGAATTGCCGTTTTCATTAAGAACAACTTCACCTGTAGCTTTATTAAAACTTACAACTTGGTAAACTTTATTGTCCTTTAACAATACGTTTTCAAAAGTGTTTTCCGATAAGTAAAACCCCGCACCAAATTTTTGTGCAATAAGATCAAAGATTAATTTTCTTTGATTTTCGTTAAAAAGAAGGGACGAAACTAAATTATAGTACCCTGCTGCAAAAGAAACACTCCGTCCATCTGTGCTATTATTAATACGATGCTTTATTAAAGTTATAACTTTAAAAGGATTATTCGCTTCAATTAATTCAATAATCTCTAAATTAGATTCCAGTCTGTAAAATTCATCTTCAGCTACATTTTCTATTTTTGAATCACGCTCTTGTAAACCCGCTTCAAAAAGATCTATTTCCACTTCTACGTCATCTTCAAAATCAAGTTGAGTCTGGATCCCTTCTTGAGAAGGAACTTTCGCCAATGGATTCATTTCCACTTCTTCTATAGCAGCGGTGTCTAATTTCTTTTGTTCAGCAATTTTTCTAGCTTCCTCGGTATCATCAAAAAGAATTTTATCCACCTTAGATACAGTAACTTTTTTAGGAGTAGCTTTCTTTTTAGGAGTACTAACCTTAACCTTGTTATCCGTTTTTAAAATCCTAGACCTACCACTAGGGCTTATCTCTATTTTTAAAGAAATCTTAGCCCCTTTTAATTTTTTATTTATCGCTGTAGCAATAGAAGGAGTCAACAAACGAAGAGTTGTCAATTCATTTTTTAGCTTTAACAAATCAGATTTGTCAGTAAACTTCAAGCCTTTTAAATCTTCCGTTTTCTGTTTAATTAAATCACGAATATCCATTATCTTTAGGAGAAATTCAGCATTCGTCAACTTAAATATTTCCGGATACTCTCTTTCCAAGTAACTTCTTAAATCATCCGTAATATTCACTTTCTGAAGAAGAGCAAGGTTTTCAGTAATTAGTTTTATCGTTTCCGTTTCATCAATAAGAGCTTGTGCCTTTTTAGTAGCCTCAAACAAAATTCGATTCTTCTCATCACTAATTGCTTCGTAAAAATCAGCAACCATAACCGAAGCGTCACTTCGACTAAAGCCCTCCATAAGATCATTAATGAAGTCATCACTTACTTCCGTGTACTCAAGAGTTACACCAGCTCTATCAAAAAGAACCTGTAAGTAATCTATGTTTGAAAGTTGAGATTTTCTCTCCTTACTTTTCGTGTTTCTCTCTGCATCAATTCGCTCTTGCATACTTGCACGATTAGCTTCAATACTTTGCTTGTTGTTAGCACGGGAAGCCTCCTCACTTAAAGAAACGCGATCAGAAACTTGACTCCTGTTGAATATTGAGTACGCACTAACATACCCTCCGATATTCATAATGGAATTTCTTTTTATAGTACGCTTATCACTTGCTTTCAAACTACTTAAACTCTTACGATAAACCGTAGCCAAAAGTTCCTGTAATTCTACGGGATAAGAATCAAAAGGTATTTTATAGTTGTACTCAAGAACATCCCCAAACTCATAATTGTAATCATAATCCTCCTCTGAAAAAATAGTTTCAACCAACTCTTCAACCCTCTCCGTTTCCGAAGTAGCAAGAGTAACACTACTCATATCCGTAAGGGGGGACATCAACCTCAAGTTAGCTAAAAGCTCCATAGAAGTATTAAGGTCAACAATAGCTTTACGTAACTCATTGTTTAAATTAGTCAACTCCCTAAACCCAATTGCATCAGCACCCTTTAGTCTAAGCCTAATGGCAGAAATCTCAATCTCCTTTCGAGCAATGTCAGTTTCATAACCACGAATCGAATTAGAAACCTCAACCTCGTCCATGTCAGAAAATAAACTCTCAGTAGGTGTAGAACTATCCGACGTCTCCAAAAAATCACTAATCACATTAACAGCCCCCGAAACACCACTGCCTAAATCAAAGCTCTTGTTTTGGTTTACTATCATATCAACAAGTTTCCATACAGGAAGATCACTATCCAGTTCTGCTATGTTAATCTTCTTGTTAAACTTATTAAAAGTAATTGCTCTGAATAGTTCTCTGAAAAAATTAGTAAGAGCTGTATCATATTTAGTAATTTTTGAATCAGATGCATTATCTCTTTTGATAGCAGACGTCATTAAGTCAATTGATCTAGCAATAACTTCGTGTACAAATTCCTTATTTATTCCCTTAAACTGTGGCCCTTCTGTTGTGCTGTCTATTCCGTAAACTCTTGTTACATATTTTGCAGCTGTTTCATTAGCTCCTTTCATAGCTGTATTAGAAGCCTCATCAAAAAGGCTCATTATCATTTCTGGATTGCTTCTCATTGCTTCCTCAATAAACGGATGAGAGAAGATTTCGTGAAGCATTGTGTTTTCGTTAATAGAGTCTGCGTTTATGTATGCTGTGTTTGTATCAGCGTCATAGAATCCACCTGTTGAATGGTCGTCAATTTGGAAGAAGATGTTTTGTATTAGATCTATACCGTCTCCTAAGCTATCTGCGTTTTTGCTTATGAAATCAATCATGTCGTCAAGCTTGCCTGCAGATTGGTATTCTGCAAGTTCCTTTAAGTTTTTTAAGAGCTCTGTAACATTCTTTGACTTTTCATAAACATCTCTAAGAAGAGTTGAGAACGCAGGATCCTGTATTGTTTTGCGTAGTTCAAGTACCTTTTCTCCAATTTCGTATCCAAATTTTGCTTGATGAAGTATTTCTATAAATCTTTGCTCAAGAGGATTAGTAATCGAGTTAAGCACTTTCTCTGATACATCTGATGAAGTTATGATTGATACATTTGTACCAAATCGTTTAGCCATTTTTTTAGCTAATTTCTCAAGGGCTTTTACTTCTTTTTCTAGCTCTTTACTTTTACGTGCGTTCTCGGAAACCTCTGCTTTTCCGGATTCAACTTTCTTACCTGTTCCTATTTCATCTAGGTTGTTTGCCCCTGGACGATCTAAAGAGTATGCAGCAAGATTAAGTGCATCGGTCAACAAAGTTTTATTTGTCAATTTTGTATCGCGTAGTGCATTTTTTATGGAAATCAAAAGGTTAGTCCATAAACTTTTTTTAGTTGCACTGGTTGGGTCTTCAACTTTGTTTAGTAACTGTTGAAGTTCCGGATTGTTCATTGCCTCTGTTAAAAACTCAGCGGGGTCATTTAATGTTGTAAGCACTCCAGAACTTAACTCAGGATTAGTTTTTAAGAAATGTTCTTTCACTAACTCTAAGTACTCATTAATTTTTGCTGAAAGCTCTGGGCTTGTAGCAATCTTACTTGTGATTTTGTGTTGAAGAATTGCTCTTATGAATAAACTTTCGAATGAAACACTCACTCCAGAGTACCCCTTTGCTGCATAACGAAGATCAATAGTGTAAACACCATCTTCATCCAGTGTTATTGGTAATGCCGCGTCAGTAACAAACTTCACCTTTGCTTTTGTGTCAGCAACTGCTTCTAATAATTGTTTGTCAATGTTGTTTAGGAAATCACTTTCTGCAATTGCATTTATTAATGCATCTCCTTTTGTTGAAGATAAATCAATAACTTGACCAAGTTTAATTCTAAATCTTTTTATTAAATCGGTAACTGTTCGTTTATCGTTTTTTGTTCTGTAACCGTTTCGTCTGTATTCTTGAGCGTCCTCTTCAATAAGGATTCCGTTTTTCAACTTGTATCTGCTTTGAATTACTCTTTGTGCTTCCAGCATTCTTTCTTTACTTACAGGCTCATTGGTATCCTTGTCATAGATGTTTTTAGGCATTACCCCTTTCTGAACAAGTAAGTCCAATTCCTGTGTAGAGAAATACATTCCTCTTTTTAGAAGTTCCTTAAATATTTTATGTGCTTCTGCTTTTTTCTCAAAAGAAAGAAGTGCTTCATAGATGTGATTTTTCTTATTAGCAATTAAATCTTTTTGCATACGAATGTATGACTCGAAGTAACTTGCTGTTTTTTCGGGTATAGCGTAAGTGAGCGCAAGATTTTGAAATTCCCTAAGATCTTTTTTAACATTAAGGAAATCTGAAAACGTGGTGTAAAGATCTTTGTTGTTCGCTTTACTTTCTTCTAAAGTTAAGCCTGTATCTTTACCCAATTCTGTAAGAAGATTTGAGAACGCATTTTCCAATTCTGAGTTTAGTTCTTTTGGAAATTCTTCTTGCTCCTTTAAGGAAACTGTTTTATCAAAAACAACCTTATACTTTTCAAAAGCCTCAAGTTTTTCCTGAGAGCGCGCTAACTTCTTTTTGCTTTCTGCAGACAATTCCAAAAGTTTGTTTCCGCTAACTTCTAGCTTCAATAAAGAAATAGACTCGTCTAATTTTTTCTCATCGATTATTGATTCAAACTCTAACGATGTTATTGGAAGTTCTTTTGACAATGACGAATGCAATGACTCAATTCTGTTACCTAAAAGTTTAATTTTAGTTTTTGAGAAAAGCATTTCTTTTTTCAAGTTTTCGTATGCGTGATACCTAATTGCATTATCACTTGCATTTTTGTTACCTGGATTCATCATTGATGGAAGAATCGGGTTAATCATTGAATCCTCTAAAGCATTATAGTCTTCTTTTAATTCCTTTATTGTTTTAGCCTTAGTCAACAAAGTTTTTTGAAATTCCGCTTTAGTTGCCTCTGTAATATCAATTCTGTTGAATGCTTGATTTAATTCCTTAGCTGAGGAGTTAGTCCCCATTTGTGTTAAATAATCGATAAACTCATCTTCCAGTCCTGATTCAAACATGGTACTAATCTGCATTCCAAAAGCTTCTTCTTTTAGATCCTCAAGCTTTTTTTTATCTCCTGTTTGAACAGCTTTTATTATTTCTTCCTGGATTCCTTTTTGACGAAACAAAGGTTTACTTATTTCTTTCAAAAACGCGTTATCGTTTTGTAGCAAAGTAGTAAGCATTTCTGCTTTTGCATCTAACTTTGCATAAAAATCTTTCTGTTCTTTCTGGTATAGTTTATTGTTTGAGATTGATTGCCAATTCTTTTTAAGACTTTCAACATTTAAGTTACTTTGAAGAGTTTGTTGAAATGTTCCAACGGGTCCAGCAAAAACCCCCATTAAAGCACCAGAAAGAAAAGTACTAATTCCTTGCGGATTTCCTTGATTCTCTTCTGTTTCATAAAAAAGGTTTTCAAAAGCATTTCCAAAATCATCTATTACCCCTGCGTAATAACCCCCTCGTAATTGTTGTTCTTGTTCATTTCTTGCAAAGTACTTTTGATTGGCATTAGAAATCATGTCCTGACCAACTTCTTGAGAACCTTCCGAAACAGCACTAACTCCAAAGTTACCCCAGTATGCTTTTGTAGATAAAGGTTTAATGTGGGTATTAGCCCAGCTTTGACGAGTAATTGAAACCCTAGCCGCTTTACCTTTAGCTGCTTCTTCTAATCTAAAAAACTTATTAAGTGTTTTACCACTGGTAAACATGTTATCAAATGCCAACCCATTAGTTAAATAAATTAAACCAAAGTTTTGTTTAATTGTAGAGCTATAAACGTTGTCTGATTTCTTTCGAAAATCTTCTACCATTTGCTCAGACATTTCTTCATCAGGATTTTCTAAATTCCAATCCGCTACTTGTTTGTCAGAAAACTCTTTACGAGCCATGTTTGCTTCCAACTTACCTTCACCATAAGCCATCGTGAATTTTCGAGCATCTCTCACTACCGAGCCAACTCCTAATGCAACTCTGGCAAATCCATTTACGTCAGCAAGTTTGTCCATGTTTCGCACAAAATCAATGGTGTTACCTAATGGATTAACTGCGTGAAGAGAACCTCTTCCCAGCGTACCCATAAAAGTACGAGCTTTGTTTACATCAGTAAGATTATCAAAAACCTTAAAGTATTTGTTTTTATTTGCAGAAACCTTCCACGCCTTACTTAATTTAGTTGAAGCTCTTTCAATATTTGTTGCCGTCCTTGCTGCAGCCGCTTGTGCTCCTAAACCTCTACTTGCAACAACCATAGCGTAAAGAAGAGTTTCTTCTGCTGCAATACCTCCAATAATACCCAACGTGTATCCAAAAGACAAAAACGTGTTTGCTGCTCCTCCTGCAAAACCAGTTCTTGTAGTACTGTAATCTCTGTTTATGTCTTCAAAATCTATGTAGTTATCTTTACTTGAGATTGCTCCTTCAAGAAATGTGTCTTGTAAACCAATTCCGGCAAGTTTACTTAATCCTGTAAAAGCACGTCCTGCATCGGTCCAGCCACTTGTTGCATCAATAAATTTCTTGTCCGTAGAACCAACGTCAAAAGGATTAAACCCTATTGATCCAAATGTTTTAGAGCCATACGTTTTTAATCTACTTAAATTTGTTTCTGAGGGATTAAAGTTAACGGGAGTCGTGTAATCTTTATTGTAACCAGGATTTTTTTCATACTCCTTAGCAATAACACTCTTAAACTGATCACTTGGGTTAATGTAATCCTGGTTAAGATTGTCAAGTTTTTCTTTAGAGATTGTTTCATCCAATCCTTTTGGAGAAGATGATCCAGGTTTACTTCCAGGACCTTTTGTGTTCTCAACTGAATTTTGATACTTGCTTACTATTGGCATAATTAGAATTATTTTTTAAAGTTTTCTTTGTGAGAGTTCAGTGTGTTTCTTGCAAGCTTTGCTGCAGTTTCCCAAGACATCTGTCCTTGTGTACCAATTGCTTCATCTATTCGTTCATAGCTTCCTTTAGGAAAAGATGAAGGCTGGATAAACATTAATCTCATTTCCCCATCTTTTTGATAAAGCTTAACATCTTTGAAAACACTAAAGTCTTCCAGCTTTCGCTCTTTGTTCAAGTTATAAACAAACTCAGAATTAGATTGAGATGAGTTCATGTACAAAGGATCTTTTATCTTAGAAAGAACGCTGTTTGGAATAAACAGTGAAACTTGTTTCCCTGTGTCTTCATCTTTTAAAACATAAGCGTTAAAGCTTTTGCTTCCTCCAGGACTTGCATAAAAAGTAGCTGTTACATTTTCACCAGACGCTTTTAAAAAAGAATCCAATTCCGTTGTTTTTTCTGAACGATGTTCGTTAAAGTTAACGTCAAAGTTATTAATTATTTCAGATGTATTACCTGCTTTAATTCCAATACCGCTTTTACCAATGTTTTGTCTAACGGCATCAACTACTGCATTTACTGATTCCTGTTTACTTGTACCTTTTGATGTTTCCTTGTTGAAGTCTAATCCTTTATAAGCAACAACAGAAGAAGACATGTCACCAAAGCTTTTCACCTTGTTAAATTCTTTTTTGTACTTGTATGTAAGCTCATTGTATTTATGAACCCAATAGTCTTCTTGCCAAGGCATCGTAAACCCTTGGTTTTCTAATTTTACTGCGTGAGCATAGCTAGAACTATAAGTATCTCCTACTTTATATAAATACGCTTTCTCTTTTGAGTTGTTTTGCAGTGACCATACAGGTTTACCGCCTTTTTCAAATTCGTTTTTAAACTCTTGAAATGAACGTGGCTTGTTGTCTTTGCCTAAAAACGCAGCAAGAAGTTCTTTTGGATCTATATCTGAATCCTCGTATGAGTTTCTTAAAAAATTTGTTGCTTCAGCATTTGCATTTTTTTCGGCATCCTTAAATCTATCTGCCAAAGCAGACTGGTTTTCTAAAAAAGAACGAGTCCTTCGGCTTCTGTTTTTCTGAGTATCTTCTCCTTCTTCGTTGTCATCATTCTTCCCTAAATAATAATCATTATTCAGTGATGAGTTATGCTTATCAAACAAGTATTTTGTTCCACTGTATCCAAGATGTTTAACAAAAGAACCTAAACGATTTGAATTTTCAGACATGTACTTGTATTTAAGACGAGGGTCTGTGATTTCATTTATTTCTGAAATCATTGTCTTTGCTTTTAACCTATCTTCTTTTTCAAGTGTCCCGTACTTTAAAACATAACCTAACAAATCTTGATTATACGTTAAACCTTTTTTAGCATTTTCTACATCTGATTCCGATAATCTTGAATCGTCTTTAGACAGAGCATAGCTACGCATAGCTGAAGATGACGCAGAGTTCCAAACATCAAATAATTCTTGAGCTTTTGGAGTAAACTGGTTCTTAATTGAACTTCCTCGTTTACTAAGTTCCGCATACGCAATGTTTGGACTATCTGCTGTTTCATTGCTTCTTACCTGCTTGTTATCTTTATCGATTACTCTTTGAGGACCATCAAACATTTTATCGTAATGGTTTCTTGTATAAAGCTTGTTTTCTTTTAAAACGTAACCTGATTTGTTATAAGAGTTTTCCGGATCAAGTTGCTTTTCCATTATTCCGTATGCATTTTGAAGCTTTGTCAAATGACCAGTTATATCCTCATTTGACAAAGAGCCATTTCTTAATCCTGAAAGAAACTCATTAGCTGAACGACCTAAAGCCTCATAGCTATTTACAATGGATGATTGGTTATTTAAATTAAGATTTTTTTTTAATGGATTAACTCCATAGTCATCTGCATTTATTTCTTTAAGCGCATGTACTGCTGTTTTCCCTTGTGTTTTTTTTGCAGTTTCGTAAATTCCTTTAAATTCTTGATTATAAACTTTTCGTAAAACAGGATAAATTTGATCTGCATTATTGAATTTTAAGTTATTGATTTCAAATAATATTTTTACGTTATCCCAGCTTTCTTGAGGAGCAACGTATTTGTTTTTTTTTTCTTCTTCGGGCATAATTAAATTTTTTAATTAGTTGGATTTATTTTTAATTCCTTGTGCAATTTCGGACAAAGCTTTTCCTGTTGTAAGCATTGCTTTTTGGTAAAAGTTGTCACTGTCTATTCCGTATGCACTTGCAATTTTATCAAGACGTATTCTTTTATCCGTTTCTGATAAATCCGCATACATTAAATAACTACCTGACGCTAAAATTCCTACATCAATGTCGTTATAATTTAACTTTAAAGCTGCTACCAAAGCGGAACGTCGTTGAGTGTTTCCATCTAAGTTAACATTTTCAACTGCTTTTTTTAATTTGGCAACTACCGTTGCTGCTTTATCTTCTAAGTATTTGGCACCCGTCCCCTTTTTTAGAGCATTAACATATTCGTTAACAAGAGCCTCAGTGCCTCCTGCTGTACTGAATGATGTATCATTCTTCAATTTAGCATATACGAGCAACTTGTAAGCAGCTGGGTTTTTTCCAATGTCGTTTTTCTTTAATTCTTCTTGTGCTTTTAACAAACTCTCTGCATCTTTTGCTGTAGTGTTTCCTGAAGTACTTGAAAGAGATGCGTTTAAAAGAATTTTTTCTTTAGTGTTCTCAAACTTGATTGCTTCCATATTAACGTCATTCTGAAAACCAACTTGTTTTAATTGTAAATCATAATGATGCTTTGCTTCAAGTATTTTATATTCATCCGCTGTTTTTTTAGTTTTGAAACCACTGTACGACAAAATATTTGCATTTTTGTTGACATCATTAATTAACAAAGATGATGCAAGCTGTCTATCCAATAAGTCTCCTGTTGCATAAACTGTTCCAGCGTTGTTTATGTTTTCACCTAAAGAAATTGTTTTTTCTAAATAATCACTTGCTTCATCAGAACTTTGTTTTAGTCTCATTAATTCAACTAATTTTTTATGATCGTCTGAACCTTCTTCAATTTCATTTCTTTCTGCTTTTGCTTTAAGAATAGAAATAGAAGACTCCAAAGAATCATTATCCATTCTTAAATCAGATTGAGCAGACTTAATGTTTTTCATGGCCGCTTGATGATTTTCAGTCATGTAACCATGAAGAGCTTCCCCTTCATTCTGGTAGGAACCTTCATTTATTTTTTGAGACATCCAAGACTTTCTTTCAACATAAGCTTGTGCTTTAAACATCTCAAAGAAAGAAGGGTCATTGCTAAACACATTTGTAAACAACGCTGTAAGTGGTTGTATGATTTGACTTCCGTTTGTTTGTGTGATAACGTATCCACCAGAAACGTAATCTGTTTCCATTGATAACTTGGAGTCATTAAATGTTTTTAAAGCTTTAGCGTATGTTTCTTTGTATGGGATGTATGAAACATCGTTAAATGAAAGAGCATCCTGAGCTGTAGCATTAGAAAACTCAGAGCGTTTTAGCTCCATATACTGATCACCAATGTCCCAATGCTTACCCCCGCATTTTTCTTCATCGTTACAGTCTTTTAGCATCTGTCCCTTTTGTGTTTCTTTCATGTAGTTTTTAGTCCACACCATATCTTTTACAATACCTTTATTTGTGTAGATTGATTTAAAAACACTACCTGCTTTTTGAACATTAGCTTGAAGAGAAAAATCCAACCCACCCATTTTACGAATGTCGTTTTGAATTGTTTTAAAAAACTCTTCCTTAGCTAAAGTGTTATCAGTACGGGTTAATGCAGAATTTAATACAGAACCATAAAGTTCGCTGATTTGCTCATGCCCTTTATCGTAAGAAGATTGCTTGGTTTGCAAGACTTGTGCATCAAACTGAATGTCATCTTCAACTGGGTTTAATTGAGTAACATAATGATCGGGACTATTTGTATATGAAGCCATTTGTTTTTAAAGTAAAGATATTAATTATTATGTAAACAAAAATTAGTTAGCCCCGTTTAATGTTTTCAACTCTGCGTCAGATAAGCTTTCATTATCTTCAAAAGTCATTTTTCCATTGTGAAGTTGAACGTAAGCTTTTACTAAAGTAGCTTCGTCTGTGTCTGCACTAAAACCTTCTTTAAACTTAGCGAAACCTTCTGAGAAATCTTCTTTTGGTGATTTAGCATAGATGTCTTTGTCGTTTGCTTTGTAGATTAAACCTGTGTTTGGATCTTTCTTAAAGTTTTCCGTCATAGAGTTTAAGTTATAATCTTGCTTAGCATGTTGCAAAGAAGAAACTCTAAACTGATTTATCTTATCTTTAGCTGCACCCTGAGCTGCTCTAAACTTAGCGTCCATTGATTGATTAGTAGCCCAGGCATCTGTTTGATCCTTAGCGTTCATATCGTTTCTCTGAGTAGCTAAATTAGCTCGATAGCTTGCGTCGGCATTAAAAATCCCAACATTCTTATCTGAGTAGGAACCAATTGCATCAGCAATGCTTGAAAATGCCTGTGCATTTAAAGCCTGAGAGTTTGATGCAGCCCCAGCCGCATTTGAAAAAGCAGCTGCGGAATTATTCCCGGAAGCAACATTTTGATTTATAGCAGCAATTGTTCTTTCTGGAGAATGAAATGCTACATCAGGCATTACGGCATCTGCCGATTTAGCCCAGTACTCCGGTCTTTGTATTTCGTTTTTTGCTTGAATTGCTCTACTCAAACCCATCATGTCTACATCTCTCATTCCGTAAGGATTAGGTGCAGTACCTCTTGTATCCAGTTCAGAAATAGTAGTTTTGCTGTTGTTTCTTAACTCTTGTTCTGTAGCGGGATTTGCATTTTTTTCTATATCAAATTCAGGATTTGACGCAAAAGCAAACGCATCAAAATGCTCAAATCCTGAAAGGCCATCGTCTTCATGAGTAGGTCTATACTTACCAGCAGCAATTAATTTATCTTCAACTCTTTTTGTAATGTCACTAAAACGATCTTTGTAGTAACTGTCCGACATTATATCTGTTCCTGGGGGAATGTCTTTACCTAAGAATCCTAAATACTCAGTTCGTGCTTTTTTAGAACCCTCCTGTGTTTTGTACATTTCATCTAACTCAGTAAATGCTTCATCGTCAGTAAGACCTTTTGCACGTAGTTGTTCTAGCTGATAACGCTTTTCGTAATGCATTGGTGTAAATCCACCTACAAAAGAACCTGTTCTTTTGTAAACACCTTTGTTACTTTTACTGTAACCATCTGTTACGCTTTGTTTCTCAATAGAGTAAATGTCAGTTCCAAAAGACTTACCTGATTGATTGATAACATTACTAAGGATTGTTAAATCTCTAAAAGAAGGTGAGAACTTTCCAGTGATTACTATTTTTCCAGTTTTCTTATTGTGAATAATTGTCTTGTTGTTAATACCTGCTTCTATAATAGCATTTGCTTTATCTCTGCTGTCTGAGTTTTCCTGAGATTGTTTAGCCCATTCTGACACAGGACCGTTATAAGTTTGAGAATCTAAAATTGTTGCCGCAGCTCCAACTTTCGAAACACGTTTAATACTTCCATCTGGATACTTAATGTAGTCACCAACTCTGTATCGAGTTTCTCCTTCTTTTTTAAACTTAGTATCTTTTGGTAAATCAGAAGCCTTGTAAGTTCTTTCTGTAGTCTTTACAGTTACATCGCTTGGTTCATCTACACCACTAAACTTTTGAAGATTGCCTCCCAAAGAATATTCTGAAATCGTCCCAGGATCAATTTCACTAAAACTTTTATAATCATTAGTCGGTCCACCGTAAGCCATACGCATTGTTTCACTCACCGCTTTTTCTTCTTCAGGTTTCATTTGAAAAACTTCCTCTGGAGAAACTCCCGTTTTATCAAAGAAGGGTTGAAAAATTTTAGAGTAACCACTCTGAAATCCTTTCATGCTTTCTTGAATCAAAGCAGCTTTAGCTATGGAAAGTGCAGCGTTTGATAAATTAAGCTTTGCGGTATTGACACTCATTTTACTTGAGTTTTTATCTATCATTACTGCTTTAGCATCATTAACTACTCCTGTAACTTTTGTCATCACCTCTGCAAAAGTCATAGGCTTTTTGCTGTCAACACCAAACTGAGAAAGAATCTCAGGATCTTCCATTTTTAATTTATCTGAAAAGATAAAAGAAGAACCATCTGGTGAACTTTCTGAGCCTGCGGGAAGTTTTAATGGTGTACCGCCTTTACTATGTTTCTTTCCCGCAATTTTATACATCTCAAAGATGTTGCTGTTATCGTTTAACTTAGTATAAGCAATTTCGCCTTTCTCCGCTTCCAAGTTAGCATCCTCTCTTTTTACAGGAGCTAATGTTCGCTTAGTTGTACCTTCCGAACTTCTATTCGGAAGGCCTATTACTTTGTATTTAGCCATTTTAAACCTTTTTTAATTTTAATCCTTTAGACTCTAAGTATCTTAATTCATCATCTGATAAATCGTAGTCCTCGTCCATGTTGTAAACATTACCTCCAACTGCAAAAGTTCTCTGATTCATTGAAAATCCATTGTCGGTTGGATTAAAGTTTTGAGCTCCTTGATTAGTACCTCCCATGAAATTACCAAACTGATCGAACCCTTGATTTGAAACACCCATTGATGGAGCATTCATAGATGACCTTCTTGCACCATCTCCTACTGGGTCAAAGTTGTTAACTCTTTCCATAAAGCTGTTAACTTTATCAAGTCCTCGCTTTGTGTCTTCTGCCATAACGGCCCAGTTAATAGGATTTTTCTTATTGGTTGCTGTAATTGTTGATTTTTTCTGTAAAGCTTCCGCCTCACTTGCTGTAATCAAATTGCCGTCAGGTCCTTGTACATCTGCTAACTCACCGTTTCTTGTTTCAAAAGTTGTAGCTGCACCATTATCTGCACCAGTAACATCTTTAACCTCTAAACCATTATCAGCTTTTGGTAGAAACCCTCCAAAGGATCTGTTAATTAAATTATTTGAGGATCCTTTAAAATATTCAGGGTACTTGGAGTATCCGTAGTCATTAAAAATAGGTTCTGTTGTAACAGCTGGTTCTGGAACAGCTGGTAGTTGCGATGCTTTATTTGAGGATCCTTTAAAATATTCAGGGTACTTGGAGTATCCGTAGTCATTAAAAATAGGTGATTCTTCAGGTGTTGCTCCCGTTACAGCAGCAGCTGCTGCTGAGGATGCTTCAGGTGCAAGACTTGCTTTATATAAAGCTTCCGCCTCACTTGCTGTAATTAAATTACCATCTTTTCCTTGTACATCTGCTAACTCACCGTTTCTTGTTTCAAAAGCATTCAGTTGGTTTCTGTAATCTTGCTCCTGAGCTAATTCTTCTGGACTAAATCCTGCCGCAGCTGGTGAAGCTGGTGAAGCTGGATTAGTTTTACTTGCAACGGGAGCCGTTGACGATGCAGCAGCATTACCCCAATCAATTGTGTACTTATAACTTTTAGGTCTAAATAATCCATTTCTTATTTTTTCTACTTCAGAAACTCTGTAGTCTTTACCTCCAATATTTCCTGACATAGGCATTCTTCCTTGAGCAGCTTCTCTAAAGTCAAACTGACTTCCGTCATTTATTCTTACATCAACTCCTGAAGGTTGTCTCCATCTTCCTTGACCGAATCCTACATTTGAAAATCCTGGATTAAACCCCATCATTCCACCATAGTTGTTTCCATAATTACCACCGTAATTACCACCGTAATTTTGATTGTAATTTTGATTGTAATTATTTTGAGGATACATTGCACCAAACGACTTAGCATCATTTGGATTTTTAGACATGTAATCATTCATACCACTAAAGAAACCTTTGTAGTCAAATCCAATTGTTTTGTCCGTTACATCACTTGGTCCGTCGGGTCCACTAAACTTTCGAAGATCACCTCCATTTTTCATTTGACCATTCATTGATGGGAACTCCTCACCAAGACTTGCCATCATGCTGTTTTTTCTTATGTTGTCAACAAAAACACCATTCATGTTTTTAACATAATCAGGACTTGTCATATCGGGTAAAGTAGTTCCCCCAAGTTTCTTTTTAAGTAATTTTTTAACATTACCTCCAAAATTCATTTGTGGTTCTTGAGGACTTGGTTCACCTTGTTGTGCTTGCTGTTCAGGTCCCGGTCCTTGTTGACCGCCTTGCATTACTTGTTGAATAACTTGTTGTGCTTCTTGTTCAGGCATACCAATTTGAACCAGTGTTTGCATAATCGCTTCAGGTGGTACTTGTTGCTGTAACAATTCCATAACGACATCTTGAGGCTGCGCTCCTTGTTCCATCATTTGCTGAACCATCTGCATCAACTGTTGCATTTGATCACCACCTCCTTGTTCTTGAGGCATGTCTGAATCATTCATCATACTGCCATCTGGCATTTGATGTTGTCCTTCTTGACCTTGACCAGGTTGTTGATTTTGCTGTTGTTGCATCATAGCCATTTCTTCAGGAGAAGGTTGTCCTCCACCTTGAAAACGCATTAGTTTTCCACCCAGAGCCATAACTTGTTCTTGAGGAGTTGGTCCTTGTTGACCTCCGCCCTGCATAGCTTCTTGAATAGTAGTCTGCGCTTGGTCTTCTGGCATTCCCATTTGAACAAAAACTTGCATGATTGCCTCTGGTGGTACTTGTTGTCCAAGTAGTCCTTTAGCAACATTACCTGGTTCCTCTCCTTGCTCTATAGCTTGTTGAACCATTTGCATTAATTGTTGCATTTGATCACCTCCGCCTTGAGATGCTTGTCCTCCTTCTTCCATATATTCAGGTGCGTAAACTCGTACTTTTTTTTTCATAATACTAATTTAATTTATTATTTCAACTTTGTAACCTAATGATCTGTATTTTTTAATTTCTTCGTCTGTTAATTCTTCTTCACTTACATCACCTCCATGTTTAAACCTAAAAACAGAATTAGATTGAGGTGTCCTTACAGTTATTGGATTTTGTTTACCTTTTGGAATATAAGTAGTACGAATAGAGTTTAAGACTTTTTCTCCTTTCATTCCAATATACGGCCATGCTAAATCTTTTCTTATACCTTTTTGAGTACCAACCATACCTGATGGAAAGTTTCCATCAGCATCTATTGTAGATAATCGAGGAAGACCTGTTTCGTCTATTCCAAATTGTTTATTAGTGAAGTTTGTGGGAAGCTTTTTGAAGTTATAGTCTAGATTATTTAAATTACTTGTTTCATAAAAACTTGGACCTTTATTCTTAAGCATGTTTTCAACGGGTTCTTCTAAATTAAATACTTTTGAACTAAACTTGTTTTCTATCTCAAATGGCTTTCCACCTAAAAGCTTAAGAAATTCTAGATTCGCAAACTTATGTTTAAACTTGTTTGGTTCAGTCATATGATTCTTATTAATACTACTTGCTTTTTTTAGAGGTTGAAGATCCCAAGTATCGGCAGTTTTGAACTCCCAAACACCATCTAAATTTCTCCTAACGTCCATTCTGTAACCTCCCATTACACCATTATTATCTGCAGAATAAATAGAATATTCATAGTTTGAGTCTTTAGCTTTTTCTACTACTCTAGTTCTTTTCCAAGGGCTGAAATCACCCGCCTTTTTATTTATAAGACTTGAGAGACCATTGGATCCCTCTAAATACTCTCTATTAAAACCTGTGTTTAAATCATAAGATCTATTTATTTCTTTTAATTTTTTTGTTAAATCAGATCCAGATAAAGAATTTTCAGCTTCGTAAGACATTATATCATGGAGATAGAATTGTTTTTCCTCTTCTGCCATTTTGAAATCTTTAATTCTATACTTATTGCCAATCTTCTCAAAAGTATCATACTTTTGCTCAACCCCTAAACCAGTCCTAAATGAGTCTAGTCTATTTTTACCAATTCTTTGTAATTCTCCGGTTGTCTTCTGCGTGTCAATATAGCCGTCAAGTAACCTTCCTATTTTTTCCGGCCTTTTTGAGGGGTATAGAGTGTTTTGGTATAAAGACCGCGGGGCTTGAATTATTTTTTTCTTCACACCGTAACCTACAGGGTCAATTGCTCGGTATATTAATTCTTGTTTAGCCACTTTTAAGTCTCTACCCAGAAGCTTAGCCCCACTCAAAGCATTTTTACCCACACCTCCCACTCCTGTAAAAGCCAAAAGAGCTTCAGCAGTACCAGCGGCATAGTTTCCCTTATTGAGCTGATTACCAGCACTAGCTCCCCAATTCATAGGGTTAAGTATATTCTGTACATCAGATACTTCAAATTTTCCAGGGGTGTATCCAACAGCCTTTAAATAATCCGAATACTCTGGAGAGTCGTGGTTTAACAAACCTTTACCCATACCTGGAATATAAGCTTGTTCCCCTGACATAAATCTAGAAGCCATTCCTAATGGATCCACCATAGCAGACTGAACTCTGTCCAAAGCTTTATCACTAAATGTTCCTTTTTCATATTTCTCCCACTTACTCTTTTTGAAATCAGCTAGTTGTTT
>Ga0209284_10000578_pt1 | contig 59650 bp, 60 predicted proteins | sample FRY03_FD_187211 | JGI IMG/M metagenome (GOLD analysis project Ga0209284, IMG submission 187211) | Freshwater microbial communities from Lake Fryxell liftoff mats and glacier meltwater in Antarctica - FRY-03 (SPAdes) (version 2) | ecosystem: Environmental > Aquatic > Freshwater > Ice > Glacier...
TTCTTGGCCAATTTGTCATCGCCGAGGTAGCCATCATCACCGCGCACACTTATATCCCCGCCTGAGCAAAAAGCTTCAGTGCCTTCGCCGGTGAGAATGATTACACCGACATCCTCATTGTCTCGAGCAAGATTGAATGCGGCAATCAATTCAGTAATGGTTTGTGGGCGGAAGGCGTTTCGAACTTGTGGCCTATTAATCGTAATCTTCGCGATCCCATCGGCAGCTTGGTATTTGATGTCAACAAACTCTTCACCACCGGGTGCCGTAACCCATTGCGGAATCACTCGACTACCAAATTCACGCTTGATCGGCTTGCTCACATTTCCTCCATCGTAGGTGCTAGCGATAGCCTACGGTGGCAATGGATAACTCGTCACAACGAAAACTCCTGTGGGTCAGCCCTGCGTGTGAAATTCCGCAATTAGCGGGGGAAATCACAGCCGCGCTCGTGGGTAATGGTCCGACCCTCGGTTTTGGCCAGATCACATCTGAATTTGCCCCAGCCATTTGCGCAGTTGTTATTGGCACATCTGGTTCAAGTGGACCGGCTAAGGAGGTGGCACTTTCAGCAACTGCTTTGCTCACTTCTGCCCGTGCCGCTAATACATACATTGGCGCTAGAGCTGGAGACACCTGGTCGTTGTTGCTTCCACTTACTCACATCGCAGCGGTCAATGTGGTTATCCGTGCAATAGAACTTGGCACTTTACCAATAGATCTCCGAAACGTTACAACCGATTACCCTAGGGTAAATTTCACGGCAATTGTTCCAACTCAATTATTCCGGGCGCTAAATGGCGATGCCCGATTGTTAAAGCATTTACGAGATTCCGAAAAAGTTTTAGTGGGTGGCGCTGCGTTATCCCAAGGTATGCGCAACCAAGCCGAAGCTGCTGGTATCAAAGTTATCGCAACTTATGGGATGACCGAAACTTGTGGCGGATGCATCTACGATGGAACTCCACTTGCTGGTGTTGAAGTAGAAATCTTCAATGGGAAAATCAACTTGCGCGGGCCTTCTCTTGCCATGACTTATTTGAACTTTCCATGGGTACTTCGAGATGGCTGGTTTGAGACAAATGATCTTGGTGAAATGCACGAAGATAAAGTGGTTATCACCGGTCGATCAGATGATGTAATTATTTCTGGTAGCGAAAATCTTTCTTTAGCCGCCGTCGAAAACTCATTGGCTATTAAGTTTCCTAACTTGCAATGTGCTGCATTTTCACTTGCCGATCCACAGTGGGGACAAGCATTACATTTGGCAATTGTTGGTGACTTCGAGGATAGTCAAATTTCATCCCATCTCGAAAGCGATTTTGGAGTATTTGCCAAACCCAAAGGCATTTATCATGTTGCATCATTGCCATTGTTAGGTATTGGTAAAGTGGATAAAAAAACTTTAGCGCGGGAATTCAACCATGAATAAGTGGATTCTAGGTTCCCGCCCCCGCACGCTGGTGGCCGCCGTGGCGCCAGTAGTTGTTGGGTCAGCTTTAGCCGGAAATGATTTCAATTGGTTTCGTGCGAGTTTGGCGTTGCAGGTTGGCGTTTGGCTACAAATTGGGGTCAACTTTGCTAATGATTACAGTGACGGTATTAAAGGAACAGATACCGACCGAATTGGTCCAACCCGATTAGTTGCAAGTGGGTTGGCTTCAGCCAATTCAGTAAAGCTAGCGGCCTATTTTTCATTTTTGATCGCGAGTATTGCCGGGCTCTGGTTGTCGCTGCTCACTTCAGCGATTTTGATTCCGGTTGGCCTACTTGCGATCGCTGCGGCCTGGGGGTACACGGGTGGGAAGAATCCCTATGGCTACCAAGGTTTTGGCGAGCTATCAGTTTTTCTTTTCTTTGGCTTGGTTGCAACTGTCGGAAGCTATTATGTTCAAACTGAAATGATCACGTTACTTAGTTTTGTAGTCGCAATTCCTATGGGTGCATTGGCATGTGCAATCTTGATGGTAAATAACATCCGAGATCGCACTAAAGATGAAGTGGTCGGAAAGCACACACTTGCAGTGCGGTTAGGAGATACCAAAGCTCGACTTGCTTTTGTCGTACTTTTGCTCATCGCCCATATCGCCGCATTGGCAACATTAATTCCTGTGGCACTGCTCACCCTGCTGGCGGCACCAATAACTTACGCAATTTCAAAAGTAGTTCTGAGCGGAGTATCAGGAAAGGAGTTAATTCCAGTCTTAGGGCGGACCGGTCAGTTGCAACTAATATTTGCATCTCTCCTCGCACTAGCACTCGCGATACACTAGTTTCATGTCGAAAATCATTCCCTTGGTTCTGGTCTTTGGTCTCACTATCTATGCGCTCATTGATTGCGCGCGGGCAGATGAAAGCCAAGTCCGAAACCTGCCAAAGTGGGGGTGGCTTTTGCTAATAATTCTGCTTGGACCACAAGCTGTCGCGATTGGACCAATCGCCTACTTAATCGCTGGTCGAAATAAACCAAAGGGATCAAGAAATTCAAAGCGCCGGATCCTGCCACCTGACGATGATCCAGAGTTTTTAAGAAAACTTTAAAGTCCAGAGTAGGTGTGTTTCCCACTCCCCCAAATATTTATATACACGTAATTAAACAAAAATGTTGACCCAGCAAATAGGCATAACCAGGCTGCGCGGCGCCCGCGCCAACCAACAGTCACGCGCGCATGTAAGTAAGCAGCGTAGGCAACCCAGGTGATGAAGGCCCAAGTTTCTTTTGGATCCCAGCCCCAGTACCGGCCCCAAGCACTTTCCGCCCAAATCGCACCGGCGATTACCGAAAATGTCCAAAGCGGAAATACGAAGGCCACCAGCCGATATGAAAGTTGATCAAGAAGTTCAAGGGATGGCAAGCGTTTTGCCCATTGGTTGCGCTCTCCCATTGATTCCATTCGGTCCAAGTAAAGATAGGCTCCCGCAATCACATTAGACAACAAAAATACTCCACCAGAAATAATTGCGGTTGAAACATGGATTACCAACCAAATGGATTTGAGTGCTGGAGCTAATGGTGCACTTGGCACGTATAAAACGGTAATAGCAGTTCCGAGTGTGAGTAATACCGAAACTGAAACCAATAAACCTAACCAGCGAAGATCGTATTTACGAAGTGCTACTAAGTAAGCACCAGAAAACACAAGTGCACCAGTTATTGAAAACTCATACATATTTCCCAAAGGGAATCGGCTAGCCGATAATCCGCGCGCGATCACGCCAGCCAAGAGAAGAGTAAAGCCAAGAATCATCATGGCGGTCGCAAGCCGCGCCACCTTCGCAGTTCGCTTGTAATCTAAGGTCTTGGTGTTGTCATTGGGAACTTTTACCGCCCAAGCGGTTTCAATTGCGTGGGCAAAAAACGAAAGGGTATAAACCGCCATCGCTGAGTACACAAAGTAATTAGAGACAATGGCCCAACTACGTGACATCTATTTATCCCCCTTTAGTTTTCGTACAAATTCGGCGACCTCTTGTTCAAGCCCTGGGGCAGAATTTTTTGCCAATCCCGCTACTTCTACATTTTCACCTATTCGAATCCAAATGCGGCGTCTACGGGTAAATAAGGATGCGAGTAATCCAAGTATTGCAATAATACCGCCCAATAATGCAAACTTCTTTCCAGGATCTGTCACGAAACTAATATTGACCCACTGTAAATAACCTTCAAAAGTTATCACTCCACCTGGATATACAAAACTTTCGCCGGGCTTTAACGCTTTTAAACCGACTTGAACCATCTTGGAGGTGTCAATCCGGTACACAGACTGCGGGACGCCTGAATCCAAACCAAGGTCGCCACTCCACGCCGCCAGCAGTAATCTGGGATCTAGTGCTTCCGGAAATACACTGACCCCGCCGTCTACGCCATCTCGGGCATATGTTGGAAGAAAAGAACCTATGAAGCCAATTTGAGGCTCAGCATCAGGGACTTTAATTGAACCGATTGAACGTAAGTTTGAATCTTGCGGTAAAAAAGTCACCGGCCCTTGAAAAGCTACATTGCCTTTTGAATCCTGAACGGTAACGACAGGTGAGTATCCATTTGCCTGTAAGTAGATTCTTGTGTCCCCCATGGTGAGCGGACTGTTGACTTTAATTCTTATCTTTTCTACTTGCGTTTGCCCTTCACGCAATAATGAAATATCGAGGGTGTAATCCTCGGGTGCCGTTGTTACAACATTGTATTTGGCAACAAATTTATCTGCGGTCAACATAAAAGTTGGCATATTTGAATCTCGGTACAGCTTTCCGTAAGTCAGTGAATCATAACTAGTGGGATTATTAACAAATCGCTCACCAACATTTACAATGGCTTCACCGCGCATTCCGAATAAAGAGCTAAAGCTGACACCGACTAAAATTAAAATTAGTGCCAGGTGAAAGAGTAAATTTCCAGTCTCGCGGGTAAAACCTTTCTCCGCTGAAATTGAACCCTCGGTTTCTAATACTCTGAACCTATTTTTCTTAAACCAATCTCGTGCGGTAGCTAATTCAGTTCCATTTGCTTCCCAAATTTGGTGTTGTTCCATGCGAGATAGATTTTTTGGTGTCGCCGGTGGTAAAGCGCGCGCCGCAGAGAAATGCTCAATCGTTCGTGGCAGTACACACCCGATCAAAGAGATGAAGAGTAGTATGTAAATGGCGCTAAACCAGGGTGATCCGAAAACATCAAATAACCAGAATCGATCCATCCACCGAGCCGTATCAGGTGAATCCTTAAAATACTGGGTGACCTGTATTGGGTTTTGCGTTCGTTGCGGGACTAGTGAACCCGGTATTGATGCCACCCCAAGCATCAGCAACAAGATGAGTGCGGTGCTCATGCTTGTTAGTTGACGCCATGCAAATCGAAAAAGGCCAACGCTATTTAGTTCCGGAATTTGTACTTGTTCCCTCATTAAATCACCGGAATGAAATCAGAAATTAGGCTTCGCATTGAATTCATTATCTGTCCCCAAAAACCAAATACCTGAAGCAGACCAAGCGCAATTAAAAACACTCCACCAATCTTTGAAATTAAATCTCCACGACGATAAATAATCGCACGCAGCTTTGCCGACTTGTCCATGAATAATCCTGACAGCACGAACGGCAGACCTAGTCCTAAGGAATATCCAAAGGAAAGCCCAGCGCCACGAAAGGCACTCGACTCTTGGAAGGCCAAAGTCTGCACCGCCGCGAGTCCTGGCCCAATACATGGAGTCCAGCCAATTCCGAATAAAACGCCAAGTAGTGGTGCTCCTAGTAATCCGCCCGTTGTTCGCATTTTTGGGCGAATTATTGGCGAAAATGGGAAGCGGCCATAGAAAATAAAGCCTAAAAAGATTGTGATCAGACCCAGAATCCTAGAAATTACTTCTTCGTTAGCTATAAGTTGATTTCCTAAGCCACCAAAAATCGCGCCAAATGAAACAAAGACCGCACTAAAGCCAAGCACAAATAAAAGTGAGCCTAAAAATACTTTCCCACGACTAACTGAAAATCCGGCTGCGAAAGACAAATAGCCAGGAACTAGCGGAAGTACGCAAGGAGACAAGAAAGAAATCACGCCTACAACAAAGGCTATCGGGAATGCTACAACAAAGGCTCCGCTAAATATTTGCTCTACCAAGAACTCTTTCATTCCCTACTTACCCTTTCAATAAGTTTGGAAAGTGATGCAACTGTCACAACACCAGAAATGCGGGCGGCTACCAATCCTTGTCTATCCAGGACAACGGTGGTCGGAATCGCGTTAGCAGGCAGCGAACCCTTGAAACCGATCAAAATTGAGTCATCGATCAGGGTTGGATACGGAATTTTGAAGCGGCGTTCGAAAGCTTCCGCGTTTGCCGGGTTGTCTCGCGTTAAAATTCCAATAAATTCTACATCGGTGTACTTATTCGCCAAAGCTACCAGGGTCGGCGCTTCTGCTCGGCACGGTGAGCACCAAGAGGCCCACACATTAACAACTGCAACTTTATTTTTCAAATATGTGTAATTGCTACCTGATAAAGTCATGCCAGTAATTGCCGGTGCAATTTTTCTATCACTAACTTTGATAAAAGTTGTCGCACCATCACCTGATACAAAACTCTCCTCGGCGCTCGAGAATCCACCGCCGCTACAGCCAGTCAGGGTGAGAACTAATACTAGTGAGACCAAAAACTTTTTCATGAGTTACTTTCGGCCAAGTAAATGTCGAGCTGGTTCAGAGTAAGTCAGGCCAGAAATTAACCCTTCATCATCAAAGTGAATACTTGTAACTGAAGCTAAAGTACATTCACGTTTGCGCGGGTCATGCAACAGCCGACGATTTTCAATTGCGCTTCGCAACATCCAGATTGGCAATTGATGTGAAATACAGATCGCATCTCTACCATTAGCCGCAGCGCGTGCGGCAAAAATCGCGGCCAGCATTCGGTTGATTTGTTCATCGTATGGTTCACCCCATGATGGCTTCCAAGGATTCCATAAATGCTTCCACGAGGTTGGATGTTTCAAGACACCATCACCTACGCCAAAAGGTTTGCCTTCAAAAATATTAGCAGCTTCGATTAGTCGATCATCGGTTGTAATCGCGATATTGTGTGCCGCAGCTATTGGTGCGGCGGTCTCTTGCGCGCGCTGGAGCGGTGAGACATGCAGCGCTCCTAAATCAATACTCTTTGACCATTCACCGATTGTTTGCGCCATCTCCTGTCCAAGATCAGACAATCGCCAACCAAGTTGTCGGCCATACAGAATTTTTTCGGGATTGTTGACTTCCCCATGTCGTACCACATGAACCGTTGAACTCATTGGGAAAGCATAAAGCGTTCCTAAACCAGTTCTATCGCTAGGGTAGTGACATGGAACTCACGACCAAACGGGCCGCCTTCTTTGATGTCGATAATACGCTTATTCGTGGCTCCAGTATTTACTTCTTGGGGCGAGGCATGTATCAGCGTGGTTACTTTACGAAAAAGGACATCTCACGTTTCGTTTTGGCCAACCTGAGATTTCGTTTAACGGGTAAGGAAAATAAGGAAGAGATTCAAAGGTTTCAAGATGCGGCCACTGATTTTATTGGTGGGCATAATGTGAAAGATATCCAGGCAATCGCCGAAGAAATTTATGATGAATTTGTGTCACCAGCTATGTGGCAGGGAACTATCGATATTGCCCAATCACACATTGCCGATGGGGTCGATGTCTACTTGGTGACCGCGGCGCCGGAAGACATGGCAATCTTGATTGCAAAGCGATTAGGTCTTACCGGCGCACTCGGCAGCAAAGCTGAGACCGAAAATGGTCTATACACCGGAAAGATGAATGGCCCATTGCTGCATGGAAAGGAAAAAGTAACGGCTGTTCGCGAACTTGCCGTCGAGAAAAATTTAGATTTAGCAAGTTGCTTTGCTTACTCTGACAGCCACAATGATCTTCCGCTTTTGCAATCTGTTGGCCACCCATCGGTGATTAATCCTGATGCACTTTTAGGTTTACGTGCGATGGCGGAAGGTTGGCCGATCCATGATTTCCGCCGAGCTCGTTTCATCAGCAAGGCAGTCTCACCATTTGTGGTCCGCCTTGCTGCCCTTGGCGCCTGGTTAACCCCACGCAAGCCTTAAACTGCGATTAACAACAACCGCCCTTATCCCAGTAATGTAAGCAAGTTATGGAAATGCGCTCCTTCTCCGACTACCTTCGTAGTGTTGATGATGCTGCCTTTATGAAATTGTTTACCGCCCGGCCCGACTTAGTTACGCCAGTTCCGCCAGATATTGCATCCCTTGCCGTTCGTGCTTGCGCTGCGCCTAGTTTGGCCCGCGCCATTGACTCCTTAAATCAATGGCAACTTCAGGTATTAGAGGCGGCCGCTTGCGTCAACGAACCTTTTACCGAGAAAAATATCGCCTCTCTCACTGAAAAAGAGGCTAAAACCGCCCTTGATCACTTAATCGCTATCGGTTTGGTTTACCCCGCCGATGATGGCCTGCGTGTTCCAACGCAATTACGCGATGTGATTGGTACCGAACCAGCTGGTCTTGGGCCAGCATCAATGGTTAAGTTAAAACTTTCGGAATTAGCTGATGCCCCGGAAGATGCAAAAAAAGTGTTGCAACGACTGACCTGGGGACCACCGCGCGGAAGTGTCGGCGATATAAAGAACCCAGGACCAGGGGTTGGGTGGCTGCTAGAAAGAAAGTTTTTAGTTCCACTTGATCAGCGCACTGTAATTTTGCCCCGCGAAGTCGGGATTGCGCTGCGCGATGGAAAAGTTCACAAAGAACGATTGCCGAAACAACCACAATTGTCTGGCACCAAACGTGATCAGCGGCAGATTAATTTGGCAGCGATCGCAAATGTTTCAACGGTTTTGCGTTGGGTGGAAGAGCTCCTGAATTTTTGGGCGGATGAACCAGCCGATGCGCTTCGTGCAGGTGGGTTGGGTGTGCGGGATTTGAAAATTATTTCAGCTCATTTAGGAGTTGATGAATCATGTACCGCATTCATTGTAGAACTGGCGTATCTTGCTTCCCTGGTAAGTATTGATGCAGATGATCGAATTCTGCCGAGCAATAAATTTGATATTTGGTTAATGCAAACTCCATCTGATCGTTGGCAGTTGTTGGTATCACAGTGGTTGATCACTTCCCGGGTCAGTGGTTTGGTGGGACGAGCAGAGGCTAAGAATGTTGCCGCATTGGGTCCTGAATTAGATCGCGTTAATGCAGCTCGAGTACGAAACCTGACTTTGGACTTATTGCGGGAAAATCCGGGCATCGCCCCGGAATGGAGTAATTTTAGAGAGGTACTAGCTTGGCGCGCTCCGATGCGTCGCAACTCTTCTCTGCAAGGTGAGTTAGCCGAATGGACGTTGCGGGAAGCGGAATGGCTCGGAATCACCGGCCAAGGTGCAATATCTAAGTTTGGTATTGAGTTTTTAAATGGTGCTGACTTAAGTTCTATAAACGAGGACCTTCCTAAAACAGTTGACCACATCTTGATTCAAGGTGATAACACTGCGATTGCGCCCGGTCCGCTAGAACATGAGATTTCACAGGCGTTGGCAATGATGGCTGAAATAGAAAGTCGCGGCGGGGCAACTGTTTATCGTTTCACAGAGGCAACAATTCGTCGCGCACTAGATCACGGAAAAACTGGCGAGGAAATAAAGAATTTTTTAAGTAAGACATCTAAGACTCCGATGCCGCAACCACTTGAATATCTGATTGCAGATGTTGCCAAGAAGCACGGCAAGTTACGAGTTGGAAACACATCTTCTTTTATGCGTTGCGAAGACACCGCTTTGATCTCACAGATTATGAATGATAAAAAGTTGGAGATTTTGGGGCTGCGTCGGATTGCACCTGAAGTTGTCATCTGTGACATGGATGCAACCGATGCGATGCGCATTCTGCGAGAATGTGGTTATCTACCGGCAGGTGAATCAGCAAATGGAATGATTGTAACGGGACCAAAATCAAAGCGCGCCTTATCCAGACCGAGACCGCCAAGAGTTATCGGTGAAGTCGAGGTTCACACCGAGGAATCGTTGGTCGCGGCAATTCGTTATTTACGGACGGCCGAGAAATCAACTCATCGCCAAACCAGATTGCGCCAAGTTGCCAGCGAAGCATTAGGGCAACTTCCTCGGACAACTGCAAATGAAACTATGGATATTTTGAATAAGTACATAATTGCCGAAAAAACTCTTTCGATCGGCTATGCCGACAACAACGGTGGTGTAACTCATCGGATCATCGACCCGATCCGAATTAGTGCAGGGGCGCTAATCGCCCGCGATCACGCAACGGGAGAGGCGCAATCCTTCCGAATTCCTCGTATCACCGGCGTAGCACCGATATAGACTTGCACCATGTTGGCAGCCCTAGAAGCATTAGTGAAGTTGGAGTCACCAACACAGGACTTACAAGCCTGTCGCGACGTGGTTCGGCTGGCAAGTGACATTGCTACCCGCGTCTTGGGGACTCCCGCCGAAATTCGGGAAGTAAATGGGCGTCCAGTTTTTTGGTGGGGTTCGCCAAATCCAGATGTTGTTGTTCTAGCCCATCTTGATACTGTGTGGCCAAAAGGATCTTTTGTACCTCTTTGGCAGGTCGCCGGTACTTCCGCTACTGGTCCTGGAATTTTTGATATGAAAGCTGGGTTTGTGCAAGCTTTATATGCAATGAAGGGAATCACTGGTAGCGCAGCATTAATTGCTACAACTGATGAAGAAACTGGAAGTGCAACAAGTAAAGATTTCATCAAAGAGATCTCTGCTAAAGCTAAGGCGGTATTGGTTTTAGAGGCAACACTGGATGGCAAGGTTAAGACCGGCCGTAAAGGTACGGCGATGTATCAACTAAAAATTCATGGTAAAGCCTCACATGCCGGACTCGAGCCAGAAAAAGGCATCAATGCGACCATCGAAATGGCGCATGCTGTTATTTTCATTTCCCAATTACAAAATGCAGAACATGGAACAACTGTTGTTCCAACTTCTTTGCATGCTGGAAATACCACAAACACAGTTCCTGATCTTGCGGTTTTAGATATTGATATTCGTTCATTTTCGACGGCAGAGTTGCAACGGGTAGATGCCATAATCAAAGGGATGGTCCCAGTAAATCCAGAATCTCGCTATGAAGTGACCGGTGGCTTAAATCGCCCACCACTAGAAACCTCGTCAACTATGGCGCTATATGACCGGGCGGAAAAGGTGGCTAAAACACTTGGAATGCCGCCTTTGGGACATGCCTCCGTTGGTGGCGCCAGTGATGGAAACTTTGCGGCCGCAGCTGGTGCGCAAGTTCTAGACGGCCTCGGGGCAGTTGGTGGTGGTGCGCACGCCGCGCATGAATGGGTTGATATCAGTACCCTTGAAGATCGCAGCAAACTGTTACATGCGCTAATAAGGGATTTACTTGATGAGTGATGGTCCACTAATTGTTCAGAGCGATAAAACGCTTTTGCTCGATATCGACCATCCCATGTCTGTGGAATGTCGACGCGCGATCGCTCCATTTGCCGAGCTAGAGCGGGCGCCGGAACATATACACACCTACCGATTAACCCCACTTGGTTTGTGGAATGCGCGTGCTGCCGGCCATGACGCGGAACAAGTTATCGATACTTTAATTAAGTACTCTCGTTATGCAGTTCCACATTCAATTCTTATTGATGTCGCCGAAATAATGTCTCGTTACGGGCGGCTGCGGCTAGAGGCAGATCCTGTTCATGGTTTGATTTTAGTCACCACGGATACCGCAGTGCTTGAAGAAGTAATTCGGGCAAAGAAAATTGCTCCGCTTCTCGGTGCTCGGATTGATGCAGAAACGATCACGGTGTTGCCAAGTCAACGTGGTCAAATAAAACAATCACTTTTACGACTGGGCTGGCCAGCAGAGGATTTTGCTGGTTATGTGGATGGGCAAGCACACGAAATTTCATTGCTGCAAAAGGATTGGAAGATTCGTCCTTACCAAGAGTTAGCCGCAGAAGGATTTTGGCATGGTGGTTCAGGTGTGGTGGTTTTGCCCTGCGGTGCTGGAAAAACAATTGTCGGTGCTGCAGCTATGGCTCACGCAAAAGCGACAACTTTGATTTTGGTCACTAACACCATTGCTGCTAGGCAGTGGCGGGATGAGTTATTAAAACGCACCACACTCCATGAGGATGAAATTGGTGAGTATTCAGGTGCTAAGAAGCAGATTCGTCCAGTAACTATTGCAACCTACCAAGTTATGACGAAGAAGAAGAATGGTGTTTATGCTCATTTAGATCTCTTTGATTCATATGACTGGGGTTTAATTATTTACGATGAAGTTCATTTACTGCCGGCACCAATCTTTCGCTTTACTGCCGATATTCAATCGCGTCGTCGTCTTGGATTAACCGCGACTTTGGTACGCGAGGACGGCATGGAGGGTGAAGTATTTTCACTTATTGGACCTAAGAGATTTGATGTTCCCTGGAAAGAAATTGAATCACAGGGATACATTGCACCAGCTGAATGTATTGAAGTTCGAGTAAATCTGACGCAGACCGAACGTCTGGCATACGCGACGGCAGAACCAGAAAACCGCTACCGAAACTGTGCGACCACCCGCACCAAGCGAGATGTGGTGGAAGCGTTAGTTGCAAAGCACGCGGGTGAACAAATTCTGGTAATTGGCCAGTATCTGGATCAACTTGATGAGTTATCCGAATTACTGGGAGTTCCAGTCATTAAAGGCGAGACTCCCGTCAAAGAGCGAGAAATACTTTTTAATAAATTTAGAAGTGGGGAAATAACCTGTTTGGTTGTGTCTAAAGTTGCGAATTTTTCGATTGACCTGCCAGATGCAACTATTGCGATTCAGGTCTCTGGGGCGTTTGGAAGTCGTCAAGAAGAGGCGCAACGTTTGGGTCGCATCTTGCGTCCTAAATCAGATGGCCGTACCGCAAAGTTTTATTCGGTAATCTCACGTGACACCATCGATCAAGATTTTGCTCAAAACCGACAGCGCTTTTTAGCTGAACAGGGTTACTCGTACAAAATTATTGATGCTGACGATGTTTTTCAAGGCAAGATCTAAATCTGATTGGATCTACCCTCCAATAATCATGGTGAATGCCATCTATCTGCGTCACCGGGATCTGTTCACTATAAACTCTTTCTAACTCTTCCTTGCCATCAATCAGGATTTCGTGGATTTCAAAATCGAGTTCAACTTTCATCGATTCCAAAACCAACAATGCCGCTTCACATAAGTGGCAACCTGACCGAGTATAAATTGTTATGAGGGTCATGTATTCGCCCTTCCTAACCTGAAAATTGACTTAGAGATTTGGTATTTCCCACCCCTGACCCTATTCCACCCGCTGCACCCTGATACCGTTCGGCTCATGTTTAATGCGCCATTCAAGCGAGTGAATGCGGTTGCAATCGTTTCCCTCTTAGTGGCTTCGGTATTTTCTCCCCCTTCAGCAGAGGCGATCTCCTTTAGACAAATACCTGCAACTAAGTGGAGTTACGTTTACGCCGGAAATTCGGTGTCACCAGGAAAAACTGCAACTCCTGCACCCAAGCGGCTTGAAGCTAAATCTCGGTTTGATGTTAAGTACAACAACTTTCCAGATTGGGCTAAGAAAGATGTACAGGCTGCGATCAATGTGTGGAGTGCTAATTTCAAATCATCAGTTGTAGTAACGGTGGATGCTTCTTGGGGGCGATCAAGTTCCTGGGGTGTGCTCGGAAGTGCTCGTCCAGGAAGTTTCTTCTCAACTTTTTCGGGCGCACCCGATCCATCTCTCTGGTACGCATCGGCCCTTGCAAATGCTCTTGCTGGTAAGGATCTTGATAAAAAAAATCCAGAGATCGTGATTCAAGTTAATTCAGCGGCACCTTGGAACTCGCGCGGTGATGGATTGCCAAGCTTTGTTGAGTACGACCTTGAATCGGTTTTCATGCATGAAATTGGCCATGGTTTAGGTTTTCTTTCCAATGATGCGTACGACCCTGTCCGCGGTCTAGGAAGTTTGGATCAACCAACACCATTTGATGCTTACTTGCAAACAAGTGATGGTCGCCGGCTGGCCGATCTTCCAACTCCTTCAGTGGAGTTAGGAACTGCGTTAACTTCCTCCCTGGTTTGGTCCGGAGCAATTGCGGTTAAAGCAAATGGTGGTGTGAAGCTAAAGATGTATACGCCTGCAAGATATGAATTAGGATCATCTGTTTCCCATTTGGATGAAGCCTCATTTTCTAAAGCCGGACTTGATTCAGTAATGACCCCGAATCTTGACCCAGGTGAAATTTTCCGGGAACCAGGCCCGTTGCTATTGGCCATGATGGAAGATATGCGCAATAGACCGCCGGCCGGAATAACAACAGATCTTCCGCAAGCCCCGCGTAATTCCCAAGCTTTTACTGGGGATTCATCAGCTTTGATTTCGTTTGATCCACCAGCAAATTTACGAACCGCTCAGATTAGTGAGTATATTGTTACAAATATTAAGACTGGTGCGGAAAAAATAACTCTTTCCAGCCCAGTGTTTATTCCCAGATTAAAAAACGGAACTTCCTACACATTTTCAATTGTTGCCAAAAACGCACTAGGGGTCTCGGAAGCGGCGTTAACCAAGATGGTTACTCCGCAAGCTGGTTGGAAAAGAACCGTTCTAGACAACGTTGCTGATGGAAAGACCATAGCCAGTACCACCTTCAATAACAGACCTGCGATCGCATATACCGACTCTAAAAGCGGTGACTTGAAACTGGCAACCTTTAATGGCAAAACCTGGAAAAAGGTAACGGTAGATGGCGCTGGCGGATCCAACGGGCGCACAACTCACACGATTTCTGGTGCGATCAGTATGTGCGCTAACGGAAGTGGCTTAAAACAAACGCTCCATATTTTCTACAGTGATTTTACCGAAAAAGATCTTCGGTATGCAACATATAACGGGAGTAGCTTTTCCTTTGAAACCATTGATGGAAATGGCCCATCAGTAAATAATTATGAAGATCCAATCCGTGTTCAGACTTCTAGTGATGTAAGTGTTGCTAATACTTGCGTAGCTAGTGCATCAGAAGTTCAAGTTTTTTACAGGGATGAAAGCCAAGGTGTTGTTCTTGGTGCAGTTCGTACCAGAGGTGCACCTTGGAAGTATGAATTACTTGATGGAGATCGCAAGACTGATGGCCGGACAACAGGAGATGTTGGTTTTCATATGCAAGCAATTTTTGATGGCGGCAAGACTTATGTTGCATATGATTCCGTAATTTCCATGAATCAAAAGAAGGAAATGACTTCCGGAGCGATCCGAATTGCAATGAGATCTGGAATTGATCCAACCGCTTGGCAGTATCAAACCTTAGACATTTCTAACGATGATGCAGCTATTTTTGGATTTGATGTGGCATTATCAAAATTAAATAAAGATATCTTTGTCACTTGGCTCTCGGCATCTGCAGCTTCGATGCCAAAGCCAAATCAACTCCGTTGGGCACGACTTAGCAATCCAACAAAGATTTCAAAGATCACCACTGAAAATTTTGGAACACCTAGTGAGTATTTACTCACTGATGGAAAAACAATTATTTTCAACTGTCAGGATCGGCTGTGTGCCCTCGATACCAGTAAGAAAGATCTTGGACAATCTGCAATTAGATTAGTCAGCGGTGCCCAAGGCGCTTCACATACTCAGAGTGATTGGGTGACTGTAAATAAAGTTAAATACTTAATTGCCACCGTGAATGGCAAGCTGGCACTTCTTAATCCGTAATTACTTACTTCGCGTTACGGCGCTGAATGCGAGTTTTCTTAAGAAGTTTCTTGTGCTTCTTTTTCGCCATGCGCTTGCGTCGCTTTTTAATTACGGAACCCATATGTCACGCTCTCATTTCTTAGGGCGCACCTGGTGTGCGCAGGGTTAGGTTACCGTGGAATCCGAGTAAATATCGAAACCGATTCTGCGCTTGACGTCACCACCAAAACCCCGAACTCCTTCGAGATGAGGCCACCTAAGACTTCGCGTTGACCCGCGGGACCGCTATCAGCGGCGGTAATGATGCCTTTGGCATCAAAGGTAATTAATAGTGGAGTCGGCGTCTTTGGACGCCATACAAGTTGAGGGATAGAAGAGGTTGAGATAAAAAGAAGTTGGGTTGACCCTAATATTTTAGCTGGACCACTAGCTGTAAATCGATAGCTCCATTTTGGTACAAAAGCGGTTGAAAATTTAGTTACCGCAGTCTCAGTCTTACTGGCGACGAAAACTTCTCCACCCAGTAAAAGCGAAGATGAGGCGCTGTTCCAAATTCGTTCTCCTTTTGCGATTGAACTTCGGATTACAGATTTAATTTTTAAAGATTTTGATACCTTAACCAAGATTGCATCGCTAATACCGACTAATTTTTTCGCTGCAATAGTTTCCGCACTTGAGCCAGCAACTGTCATGGACCCATCTCTGTGCCTTACGACCGCATCAACCGTCGTTGCGGTGGCTCCAATTTGTAATAATTCTGAAAATACACCCGCTAGGTCGACATTCGTTATAAATCCAGCACTTACTTTTTCGCTAGCGACTAAGCCAACGACCGAGATGCCGGCTTTATCTAAGGCAATTGCCGTTGGAAAAACAACATAATTTGTTGGCAAGATATATCTAAAAAGGAGTTCACCGGCCACAGATATTTTCCAAATTGTTATTACCTGCAGATCTTCGACAAATGTCGTTGGTGGTACAACTGCGTTGTCTGGATTAATGGGAGTTACTTGTGCTGAAACCGGCCCGGCCGCTAAGGGCGTTGCTCCGACAATCCAAATATCACCCACCAAATCCACTGCGGCTGCCGTTGCAATCGAAGCCAGAGATTGATCTAACGAAAGTTGCCAGAGCTGATTTCCAGTCGCATCTATGGCGCGGGCGTAAGCTTTTAAACCCTGCGTTCCGTAAATAATCAGAGATTTTCCACTAACGACTACACCGCTGACCTCATCTGGGGGCCCGATCGTCGTAAGAAGTTGTAGTGGCTTTACCGCAATTTTCTTTGGGGCGGCGTTTGCAATTGGCGCGATTCCAAGAAGTAAAATTAATACAAGTACAAGGGCGCGTTTCATGCTAATTCCCGCGAGCGATCACGAGCTGCTGTCATTGCCTTAACTACCACGGCGGTTAAATCATCTGCCGCAAAAGAGGCGAGGGCAGCGGCGGTTGTGCCATTGGGACTAGTCACATTTTCCCGTAAAGTTGCGGCACTTTTACCCGATTCAGCCAGTAACTTTGCGGCTCCAACAATTGTTTGAACAGTCAATGCCGTTGCTTGCGGTTCATTAAGGCCGAGCTCTTGTGCGGCTGCGACCATTGCTTCCACAAATGCAAAGAAGTAAGCCGGACCAGAGCCACTAGTTGCAGTAACCGCATCTTGTAGCGCTTCTTTAACTTCGATGACCTTACCAGTGGCTGCTAAGAACCCAAATACAAAACCCTTCTGTAACTCTGTTACGCCGACACCTAGGGATGCCGCCGCCATACCTGCGCCGACCAAGGTCGGGGTATTAGGCATTACTCGCACTACTGGATTTGTGGTGCCAAGTCCGTTGCTAACAAATGAAATACTCTTGCCGGCCACGAAGGTAATTACCAAGGCCGCTGGGTTAATTGCGCCCTTGATCTGCGCCAGTACCGCACCCATATCTTGTGGCTTTACTACTAGTAGCAGTGCTTCGGCATTGGCAACATTTTCTTCCAGCGCTGCTGATCTAATTGCATACTTGGCGATCAGTTCATTAGTACGTTCGGCGCGCTTTTCCGAAATTGTGATCAACTCTGGTTTCACACCATGAGTAATCAGTGCCGCAATTAAAGCTTCCCCCATAACACCGGCACCAATTACGGCAACCTTTGATTGCTGATTCATGTAACAAGCGTACCTGCTGCTCATGTAGGCTCTTCAACTATGCCAGAGGTAAAGCCGGGTTTTGCGCGAGATTGGGTTGAATTTTTCGACCCAAATGATGCCGAGACAATCTTTAAGTGCGATCTCACTTGGCTCACATCATATTGGACTTGTATTTATGGCGATGGTTGCCAAGGTGTTTTTAAGAATCAACCTAACTCCGGGTGCTGTACCGAAGGCGCGATGTACACCGATGAGGATGATGAAGCGCGCACAATCAAAGCTGCGGCATACCTAACGCCAGATATGTGGCAGTACTACAATGAAGCGCGTCCCAAGAAGCCAGGCGGAGCACTGCGAATCTCGGAAAAAGATGAAGATGGTGATCGTAAAACACGTCGGGTAGATGAGGGTTGTATTTTCTTAAATCGCAAAGGTTATGAGGCGGACGGCTACATCGGATCATTTGGTTGCGCGCTGCACCATGTTGCGCAGCGCGATGGAAAGCACTTTGCCGATACCAAGCCAGATGTTTGTTGGCAACTTCCACTTCGCCGCAGTTTTGAAACTCGCGAATACGGCGAGCGCGAATACTCAGTTACGGTAATTGGCGAGTACGAACGACTTGCGTGGGGTGATGGTGGAGATGATTTTGATTGGTACTGCACCAGCAATAGCGATGCCCATGTCGGTACCGAGCCGGTATATGTCTCCAGCAGTTACGAGCTTGAACTTTTAATGGGTAAGGATGCTTATCAAGAGTTGGTGCGACTGTGTGATGCACGCATGGATCACATCCGAACAGCTACCGCGCGCTCGCTTCCGCTCTTTGTCATTCAACATCCAGCGACTTTAGCTGCACAGCAGAAGTAGTCACCGCCTTGTCATAGGCTTATCGACATGGCCAAGGTTGAGAAAGATCCGTTCCGCTGCACCGAGTGTGGCTGGACCTCCCAAAAATGGGTTGGTCGCTGTGGCGAATGCCAAGCCTGGGGCGCAGTTGAAGAGATCGCCGCGCCTAAAAAACTCTCATTAGTTGCCGGAGTTGTGACGGCCAGGGCCACACCAATTGGTGATGTGGATTTATCGGCGGCACATGCCCGAGCAACTGGCGTTACTGAATTAGATCGCGTGCTCGGTGGTGGATTAGTTCCGGGTGCGGCCATTCTGCTAGCTGGTGAACCAGGGGTTGGAAAATCAACCCTTTTGCTATCAGTTGCCGCCCAAACCGCAGCTAAGGGAATTCCGGCGCTCTATATCAGCGGTGAAGAATCTGCCTCCCAAATTCGAGTTCGCGCCGAGCGGATCAAAGCGGTCGATCCACAACTATTTATTGCCGCCGAAACAGATCTGGGTGCGGTGATTGCGCACATCGATGCGGTTAAGCCAGAGTTACTAATTATTGACTCGATTCAAACCATTGGAAGCTCGGCGGCAGATGGTGCACCCGGAGGTGTCACCCAAGTTCGCGAAGTCGCAGGTGCTTTGATTCGAATCTGCAAAGACCGCAACATCACCTTGTTGCTAGTTGGACATGTGACAAAGGATGGATCAATTGCCGGTCCGCGCTTGTTAGAACATATTGTTGATGTTGTTTTACAGTTTGAAGGCGAGCGTCATTCGCGGCTGCGTTTGATCCGTGCCATTAAAAATCGCTTTGGTGCGACAGATGAGGTTGGTTGCTTTGACTTAAGTGATACCGGAATTGAATCTGTGTTAGATCCAACTGGTTTATTTACTTCTCGCCATGCAGAACCAGTTCCGGGAACATGTGTCACGGTAACACTTGAAGGTCGTCGTCCATTATTGGCCGAAATTCAAGCCCTGGTATCGGCCGGCCGAGAAAATGATTATGGAAATGCCCGACGAGTTGTTTCGGGTTTGGACGCTGCCCGAACATCGATGACCCTGGCAGTTCTTGAACTTCGTGCAAATATTCGAGTTGGTGGGCGCGATGTTTATGCGGCAACGGTTGGTGGCATGAAGATGACTGAACCAGCAGCTGATCTGGCACTTGCCTTGGCCGTTGCCTCTGCGGCTAAAGGTCTCGCACTCCCTGCGGATTTAGTAGCAATCGGTGAGGTTGGATTGGCTGGCGAAATACGAAAAGTCAGCGGCGTAAATCGCAGGCTGCAAGAGGCGTATCGCCTTGGTTTTAAGCGGGCATTGGTTCCAGCTGGTTCCGATACAAAGATAGTTGGTATGGAGATCGTTGAGGTCTCACGACTTGATGCTGCACTAAGTCGGGTAAAAATCACGGAATGAGCAGCTTCATAGCTTTGGCCGCAATAATATTTATTGCAAACTCGCTGCCCGCTTTCGCTCCTCCAACTTGGACCATTCTTGTTTTCTTCTCTTTAAACTACGAAATGAATCCCGTCCCACTTGTATTGGTTGGAGTTTGCGCCGCCGCTGCGGGAAGGTTCTTCTTGGCATCTTATTTCAGAAAATACTCAAAACTGCTACCTAAAAGATTTACCAATAACATGAATTATTTAGCAGAGCATTTTACAGGTAACAAGCGCAGATTTTATTTAGTTATGACCTTATTCTTAACATCGCCAATTTCCTCTGCCCAACTTTTTGAAGCGGCCGGATTAATGAAATCTATCGCCCTTCGACCTTTAGTGCTGGCTTTTGCAGTTGGTCGGCTATTTTCGTACTCCTTCTATGTCACATCGGTTTCAGTCTTAAAAGCTAGCAATGTTGGTGAAATTATTCTAGATGAGTTGACCTCGCCTCTAGCGATCGTAATTCAGATCGCTGTGATTCTAGGATTGGTTTTACTTGGAAATATCGACTGGACAAAGAGGTTGAAGAACAAGAAGTGACAATAGCGTTATAGGCTTGCACAATGAATTTCATCGCCGATCTGGAAGAGATCCTAGGAGTTTCACTGATCACCGATCCTGATATCACTGCCACATACTCTAAGGATCAAGCAATATTTGCACCATCTGCTCCAGCAGCAGCGGTATTGTTAGCGCGTAGTACTGAAGATATTTCACGCGCTCTAGCTTTTTGTGCAAGCAGAAATATCCCGGTTGTTACTCGCGGTGCAGGTAGTGGATTGTCAGGTGGAGCAAACGCTGATTCAAACTCTTTAGTTATTTCTCTTGAAAAAATGAATCAGATAATTGAAATTGACCCAGCAAATCATTTGGCAAGAGTTCAAGCAGGGGTAATAAATATTGATCTCGATAACGCCGTTAAGGAGTTTGGCCTGGCATATCTGCCTGATCCAGCCAGTCGAGACTGGTCCACTCTTGGTGGAAATGTGGCTACAAATGCAGGTGGAATGTGTTGCGTCAAATATGGGGTTACCTCGCATCACGTGCGTGCCTTAACGGTAGTTTTGTCGACTGGACAGATTGTGGAATTTGGAAAGTCTACGAAAAAATTTGTCACAACTTTGGATCTAATGCACCTATTTATCGGGTCTGAAGGAACTTTGGGGATCATCACTGAAATAACACTCAATCTTCTACCCCGCCCAAAATCTCCAGCTACTTTAGTCGCAACATTTTTGAACATCACGCAAGCGGCCGCAGCTTCAGTAGATCTGTTGCAGTATCGGCCATCGATGTTGGAAATCATTGATCAGACAACTTTGGAAGCAGTTGAAAAATGGCATCCACTTGGCTTTGAAGTTGCAGGCGCAATTCTGCTGATGCAACTAGATGAAAACTTTGAATTAGGAGAGGCCGCTATTTCGACTTGTCAAACACATGGCATGTTGGATGGAATCTTTTCAACTGAACCAAGCGATACCGCCGACTTAATCCGCGTACGTAAGCTGGCATACCCGGCACTCGAACGTCTGGGTGCAACTTTGTTGGATGATGTGGCGGTGCCTGTCACTAAGATTGCCGAGTTTGTCAGTTTGGTGCAGGAGTTATCTGTACAACAAAACCTGACCATCGGAATCTTTGGCCATGCCGGGGATGGGAATATGCACCCAACAATCGTTCACGATCACGGTGACAAAGAAGGGGAAGAACGAGCTAAGTTCGCTTTTGCGGAGATCGTAGGAATCGCCCAAAGGCTCGGTGGGACCGCAAGTGGCGAACATGGAATTGGGTCAATAAAGCGAGATTTTGTAAGAGATGAAGTTAGCCAACCGATTGTTGAGATTCAACGCGGAATCAAGAAGTTATTAGATCCCGCGGGAATTATGAATCCGGGTAAAAAACTACCTTAAATTGTTTCTTCCGCTGCTTGAAATACTTTGCATGCAACTTGCTTCGTAAATTTCCCTTAAACTGTCCACATGATTCGAAATGCCCTTAAATCGGATGCTCCGCGCATACTTGAACTGATAAAAGAGTTGGCAGATTATGAAAGAGCTCCGCTAGCGGCCAAGGCCAGCCTGGAACAAATTGAGGAGTCCCTCTTTAGCGAACATCCAGTGGCATATTGCCATGTTGCAGAATCTGGCGGGATCGTAGTTGGAATCTCAATTTGGTTCCTGAACTACTCAACCTGGGTTGGCAAGCCAGGAATCTATCTTGAGGATCTTTATGTAGATCCCGCACATCGCGGAAAGGGTTATGGCTTGGCCCTTTTGAAAGAACTTGGAAAAATCTGCGTTGAGCGCAACTACGAAAGATTGCAATGGTGGGTGCTGGATTGGAATCAACCCAGCATCGATTTTTACAAATCTTTAGGCGCAGTACCAATGGATGAGTGGACCGTTTACCGCGTTAGTGGAACTGCACTCAAAGAACTTGGTGCTTAAGCCGTTGGCGTCTGTGCTAAATCTTCCGGGGTGTTAGGCATCGCTGCTTTTGGTGAACCCTTGAAGGTAAAGACCGCTTCGGTTCCGGTACCTTCGATGTCAACAACGATGATTTCGCCCGCCTTGAGTTCACCAAACAGGATTCGCTCTGAAAGTGAATCTTCGATCTCACGTTGAATCGTGCGTCGCAATGGACGGGCACCAAGAAGTGGGTCATAACCACGATCAGCCAGCAGCTCCTTAGCTGCCGGAGTGAGTTCGATTCCCATATCCTTCGCCTGTAAGCGATCATCAAGATTCTTCAGCATGAGATCAACGATTTGGATGATCTGTGGCTTCGTTAGCTGGTGGAAGACAATGATGTCATCAATCCGGTTGAGGAACTCTGGGCGGAAGTGACTCTTAAGTTCATCACTTACCTTACCCTTCATCCGCTCGTAATTAGTTAACTCATCACCGCTATTAGCAAAGCCAAGTCCGAGTGACTTAGAGATGTCACGAGTTCCAAGGTTTGTGGTCATGATGATTACTGTGTTCTTGAAATCAACGGTGCGGCCTTGGGAATCGGTAAGGCGGCCATCTTCTAGTACTTGCAAAAGTGTGTTGAAGATATCTGGGTGTGCCTTCTCAATTTCATCAAAGAGAACAACTGAGAATGGACGGCGACGAACCTTTTCGGTCAACTGTCCACCTTCGTCATATCCGACATACCCTGGAGGTGCACCAAACAAACGTGATGCGGTATGACGCTCTGAGTACTCCGACATATCAAGTTGGATTAACGCATCTTGGTCGCCAAAAAGGAACGCGGCAAGTGTCCGGGAAAGTTCCGTCTTACCAACACCAGATGGGCCGGCGAAGATAAATGAGCCGCCGGGACGACGTGGGTCTTTTAGACCAGCACGGGTACGGCGAATCGCTTGCGACAAAGCCTTGATCGCCTGGTCTTGCCCGATAACGCGGTTGTGGAGTTCATCCTCCATGCGAAGTAAACGTGCAGTCTCTTCTTCAGTGAGTTTAAATACCGGAATACCAGTTGAGATCGAGAGAACTTGTGCGATCAGTTCTTCATCTACCTCGGTGACCTTATCTAGGTCGGTCGCTTTCCAATTCTTTTCTGCTTCTTGCTTTTCAATGATAAGTGTTTTTTCTTTATCGCGAAGAGTTGCTGCTAGTTCAAAATCTTGTCCATCAATTGCCGACTCTTTTTCCTTGCGCGCATTTGCAATTTTGTCATCAAATTCGCGAAGTTCAGCGGGCGCCGTCATACGCTTAATGCGAAGTCGAGATCCAGCTTCATCAATTAGGTCAATCGCCTTGTCTGGCAGGAATCGGTCAGAAACATAGCGATCAGCCATGTTTGCGGCGGCTGCGAGCGCACCATCGGTAATTGATACCCGGTGGTGAGTTTCGTAGCGATCACGAAGACCTTTGAGAATCTCAATAGTTTGCGCAACAGTTGGCTCTTTTACCTGAATTGGCTGGAAGCGACGCTCGAGCGCGGCATCTTTTTCCACATGTTTGCGGTACTCATCAAGAGTGGTCGCACCAATTGTTTGTAGCTCACCTCGTGCCAGCATTGGCTTCAAGATGCTGGCGGCATCAATTGCACCTTCGGCCGCACCAGCACCGACCAGAGTATGAATCTCATCGATGAAAAGAATAATATCGCCGCGAGATTTGATCTCCTTTAGCACCTTCTTCAAGCGTTCTTCGAAATCGCCGCGGTAACGGCTTCCTGCAACTAGTGCACCCAGATCGAGTGAGTACAACTGCTTATCCTTCAAAGTTTCCGGCACATCATTTTTGTAAATTGCTTGGGCCAGACCTTCAACAACTGCGGTCTTACCAACACCTGGTTCACCAATTAAAACTGGATTATTTTTTGTGCGACGTGAAAGTACTTGCATGACGCGTTCAATTTCATTTTCGCGACCAATAACCGGATCCAGTTTTCCCTCTCGGGCAGCTTGGGTCAGGTTGCGACCAAATTGATCTAAAACCAATGAGGTAGCAGGAGTTCCTTCAGCCGGCCCACCAGTTTGTACTGTTTCTTTTCCTTGGTAACCAGAGAGAAGTTGAATAACTTGTTGACGAACCCGATTAAGATCGGCACCAAGTTTTACTAAAACCTGCGCTGCAACACCTTCCCCTTCGCGAATTAATCCAAGAAGGATGTGTTCAGTTCCGATGTAGTTATGGCCCAACTGCAACGCTTCCCGAAGCGAGAGTTCGAGTACTTTTTTTGCGCGCGGCGTAAATGGAATATGCCCACTTGGTGCTTGCTGACCTTGACCGATTATCTCTTCAACCTGGGCACGCACGCCTTCCAGCGAGATACCTAGCGACTCCAGCGCTTTTGCGGCAACGCCTTCACCTTCATGAATGAGTCCAAGCAAGATGTGCTCGGTACCGATGTAGTTGTGGTTTAGCATGCGGGCCTCTTCTTGGGCCAGCACAACAACGCGACGGGCTCGGTCGGTAAAACGCTCAAACATGGGCGGTGCTCCTTTTTGTCGATCTTTCATGAAGCCTAATACCTGCGGGCCTAAGCCCGCGAGGTGGATTACTTCTGACTGTTACAACCCCAAACGTGGTGGGGTTATGCCCGAAAAGAGAGTAAATCTAAGGGGGTTTAGAGCTGTTTTAGCATGCGGGTGTTTCCTAGTGTGTTTGGCTTCACAGATTCCAGATCCAAGAACTCAGCCACACCGGCATCATAAGAGCGAAGCAACTCTGAATATACCTCCGGTGCAACCGGGGTGCCTTCAATTACCGCAAATCCATGGCGACCAAAAAATTCGGTTTCAAAGGTCAAGCAAAAGATCCGCCTAATACCAAGTTTGTGAGCACGAGAGATTATCGAATCCAGAATTTGATGGCCGAGGCCCTGTCCCCGAAGTTTTTCGGAGACTGCAACGGTACGAACTTCGGCCAGATCTTCCCACAAAACGTGAAGGGCCCCACAACCGACTACTTCGCCGCCTTCGACGGCAACGGTGAACTCTTGCACGCTTTCATACAAAGTGACCGTCTCTTTCGTAAGCAAGCGACCTTGCGGCGCATAAGAATCAATTAGTTGACGAATACCTTTAATGTCGCCGGTATGTGCTGGACGAATCTCCATGGTCTATTCAGCTTCAGGTTTAACAAGTGGGAACAAAATTGTTTCACGAATACCAAGCCCAGTTAGCGCCATCAGCAAACGATCAACACCCATTCCCATTCCACCTGTCGGTGGCATTGCAAACTCCATGGCCCGCAAGAAATCCTCATCGACTTGCATCGCTTCTAGATCGCCATCTGCGCCCAGGGCTGCTTGTTCCACTAAGCGATCGCGTTGGATAACCGGATCAATTAGCTCTGAATAACCTGTTGCTAATTCAAAACCATCTACATACAAGTCCCATTTTTCAACTACACCGGGAAGATCACGGTGGGCGCGCACCAATGGGGAGGTATCAACCGGGAAACCAATAACAAATGTTGGCGTAATTAATTCATCCTTGGCGACATGTTCGAAGATTTCTTCCGCTAACTTGCCGGTGATCCATTTTGGATCGACCTTCAAGTCAAGTTTTTCGGCAATCTTTTTTAAATCAGCAAAAGAAGTAAGTGCGGTGATCGTTTCTCCAACACCCTTGGATATCGCGTCATATAAGGAGATTTGCGGCCATTGGCCACCAAGATCAACCTGGCGACCATCGTGGTGGGTGACAACATGCGAACCAGCTACTGCCATGGCAGCATTTTGAACCAGATTACGAGTTAAGTCAGCGATGGACATCCAGTCGCCATAGGCCATGTAACTCTCGATCATTACAAACTCTGGGGAATGGGATGAATCTGCCCCTTCGTTGCGAAAGTTTCGGTTAATTTCAAATACTCGTTCGATTCCACCAACAACACAACGCTTCAGAAAAAGTTCAGGTGCAATACGTAGGTATAAATCCATATCATATGCGTTGGAGAAAGATTTAAATGGGCGAGCCGTCGCTCCACCATGCATAACCTGCAGCATTGGAGTTTCAACTTCAACAAAATTTTTCTCATCAAAGGTAGCGCGCAGAGATTTCATAACCGCCGGGCGTAAGCGGGCATTACTACGCGCTTCAGGGCGAACAATTAAATCTACATAACGCATTCGCACGCGCGTCTCTTCTGACATCGGTTTATGATCATTTGGCAATGGCCGCAGAGACTTTGCTGCAATACTCCAAGAGTTGGCAAGGATAGAAAGTTCGCCACGCTTTGAGGTAATGATTTCACCTGTTACCGAAACAATGTCACCTAAATCAATATCTGTTTTCCAAAAATCAAGTGCTTCTTGCCCCACCTTTGCCAGTGAAAACATCGCTTGTAGTTCGGTGCCATCACCTTCCCGCAAAGTCGCAAAACATAGCTTGCCAGTATCCCGTTTAAAGATTATGCGTCCGGTTAATGATTCGATATCGCCAGTAGCAACATCAATTTCAAGACCAACATACTTTTCTCGGATTTCATTCAAAGATTTCGTACGCGGCACAGAAACTGGGTATGGCTCAACATTACGCGCTAGCAATGCTGCCCGTTTTTCCCGACGAATTCGAAGTTGTTCGGGCAGATCAGCTTCTGGCGCAGAGTTGGGTGCCGAATTACTTAGATCGTCAGTACTCATAGATGGCGAAGTCTAGCGACTCAGGCATTTCGCTCGTGAATCAGGCGCAGGCCAATCAGGGTTAAGTCGGGTTCGTAATGGCCAATGGTTTCGGAAACCCCCACAATTAATGGCGCTAATCCGCCGGTTGCGATAACCGTTGGTTGCTCTGAATATAAATCCAAGAGTTCGGCCGTAATTCGATCAACTAAACCATCAACCAATCCGGCAAAACCAAAAATAGTGCCGGATTGCAAAGCTTCAACGGTGTTCTTCCCAATCACATTCTTTGGCTTGATCAGTTCGACTTTACGCAATTGCGCCGCCCGCGCCGCCAGCGCATCAACTGAGATTTCAATTCCAGGCGCAAGGGCACCGCCTAAAAACTCTCCCTTAGGAGACACCACATCCAGATTTGTAGATGTGCCAAAATCGACAACAATCGCTAACCCACCAAAAAGTGTGTGGGCCGCCAAAGTATTGACAATCCGGTCTGCTCCGATTTCCTTTGGGTTATCAACTAGTAACGGAACACCTGTCTTGGTTCCGGGTTCTACGATCGTTACTCGAACATCGGAAAAGTAGTCCGTGATCATGCTGCGAAGTTCCCGCAGGGTAGCCGGAACCGTTGAGCAAACCGATAAGCCAGTAAGTTGATAGCCCTCAACTAAGGCATGGTATTGCAGCCAGAGTTCATCGGCGGTACTTCGGGGATCGGTCTTCACCCGCCAAGAGCGAATCAACTCCTTGTTAGCAAAGACCCCAAGTACGGTATTTGTGTTTCCGACATCGACCGTTAATAACACCGTTATCTCCCCACCATAGGCATATTGTCAATCAATCGAACACCTTCTACCCAACCTGCAATTATTGCTCTGCGTTGCGTGGTTGTGTCATCAGCTAAAGTGAAATCCCCTTCAGTTATAACTGTTGCGTAATCTCGATCGAAGCCAGCTTCAGTTGATAGCGTCGAGTTTAAGATTTTTTGCGCAATTTCAACAGTTGGAGCAAGTTTTGCAGCTGCCAGCGCTCGATGGATGACCAGCGCACTAGTGCGGCCAGCCGCACTCAGCCGAACATTGCGCGACGACATCGCGAGACCATCATATTCTCGGACAGTCGGCACACCAATGATTTCAACATTACTCTTCATGGCTTTGATAATTACTAATTGCTGAAAATCTTTTTCGCCAAAAACCGCTCTATCGGGTTTGGTAATTGCAAATAGCCGGTCCACAGCGGTTACGACTCCGTCAAAGTGACCTGGACGAGTTGCGCCTTCATACTTATTTCCAAGTGCCCCAGCACTTAAACCTTTAAATCCTTCCGGATAAAGCTCTTCAAACTCGGGGAACCAAACTTCAGTTGCACCAGCAATGGTTGCGATTTCAATATCGCGCTCTGGTGTGCGCGGGTACTTTTCTAAATCACTCTTGTTTTCAAACTGTAACGGATTAACAAAAATGCTGACAATAACCTTTTTATCCAAGGCGCAGGCACGCTTGATCAACGCTTGGTGGCCCTTATGCAAGGCTCCCATAGTTGGTACTAATACCGTCATCTAAGAGGCTCCAGTCCTTTCAGGTACCGGGCAAGAGTTTCACACTTTACCGTTAAGCAGGCAATTGCTGCAAAAGAACTTTTATCTTTCCCTGCCCAACTAAAATCGCATCAGGCTCAATTTCAAACCAAGGTTGCAAAACAAATCGGCGCTCATGCGCGCGCGGATGCGGAAGCTGTAACTCTTCTGCGCTGCTTAACAAATCTCCAAATTGGATCAGATCTAAATCAATTATTCGCGGGCCCCAGCGCTCTAACCGCTCGCGACCCAAACTCTTTTCAATTCCATGCAGCAATGACAGCAACTCCACCGCTGGTAAATCGCTCTCAATAAGACACACCGCATTCAAATAATCAGGTTGTACTGGACCACCAACGGGTGAGGTTGCGTAATAAGCTGAAACAGCCCTCACATCAGTTGCCTCTCGCAAAATACTTATAGCTAAATCTAGATTTTCTTGTGAGTTACCTAAGTTAGAGCCTAAAGCCACTACTGCTTTCATCGTATTCTAGTTACTACAACGGCGATGTCTTTAAGTTGTGCAGCAACTGGTGCTTGTGGTTTATGAACGGTCACCGTTACGGCATCAACTTTTAAGTGTTGCGTTAAAATACGTTCGGCAATGCGTGCCGCTAACTTTTCAATTAAGTTGACCGGGTTGCTAGTAATTTCTTCAACCGCAAGGACGGTGATCTCAGCGTAGTTAACTGTGTCTACTATTGCATCAGATTCTGCGGCGGCCGTTAAATCCACAGACAATACAATGTCCACGAAAAAATCCTGGCCATCATTTCGTTCGTATTCAAATAATCCGTGATAGCCAAAGCCATGGATACCAGACAAAATAATCTGATCACTCATGCTTCAAGCACCTTTTTGTGTGGTTGCACACTATGAACCCTAACCGCCCAAACCCCAGTAGTGCTAAGTCGCCTAGTTAATTCAATTGTCGATTGCTCTCGTGCATCTGGTGAGTCTCCCCCCAAAAATTTCTTACGCGATGCACCAACAAGAAGTGGATAACCTAAGGAAACAAAATCTTCAATCGCATCGATGATCTGCCAATTATGTTCGCCCATTTTTGCAAAACCAAGACCCGGATCAATTATTAATTTGTCCTGCGCGATCCCGGCCGCTAGAGCCGCAGCGATGCGTACTTGTAGCTCGGAAATGACCTCTTTTACGACATCGTTGTAAACCGCCCTTGAATTCATATCCTTTGCTTGCCCCCGCCAATGCATAGCAATATATGGAGTTTTCCAGCGGGCAGCGGTCGTCAGCATTGCGGAGTCTGCCAATCCTCCACTGACATCGTTGATGATTGATGCACCAGCCATCACCGCAGCTTCGGCGGTCCCAGCACGCATCGTGTCAATACTGATTGGTACGCCATGCACCGCAAGTGCTTCGATTACTGGAATTGTTCGTGATAATTCCACTTCCGCACTTACCCGATCTGATCCAGGTCTAGTTGATTCGCCGCCGATATCAATGATGTCGACACCTTCAGCGATCATTTCTAAGCCACGTGCAACCGCTGCTTCAAAACCATTGTGTCGCCCACCATCAGCAAATGAATCGGGTGTGACATTTAAAATGCCCATCACCAACATCGCAATTAAGCCTTAGTAATTAAGGCAATTGCTTCTGAACGGGTTGCTGCATTTGTTAGGGCACCGCGAACCGCAGATGTCGTTGTTCGAGCCCGAGATTTCTTCACACCACGCATTGACATGCAAAGGTGCTCGCAATCGATAATCACAATGACTCCTAATGGATTTAAAATATCCACCATCGCGTCAGCAATCTGAGTCGTTAACCGCTCTTGTACTTGTGGGCGCTTGGCATACATGTCTACTAAGCGTGCCAACTTAGAAAGGCCAGTGATTTTTCCACGCGGTATGTAGCCAATATGTGCAACACCATGAAATGGAGTTAGGTGATGCTCGCAATGTGAAAAAACTTCGATGTCGCGAACTATCACCAACTCTTCATGACCAATATCAAAGGTTGTTGTTAACACATCTTCTGGTGATTGCCACAAACCTGCAAAGTTCTCCTTCATGGCCCGCGCAACTCGTGCCGGTGTCTCCCGCAATCCTTCCCGGTCAGGATCTTCACCTAGTGCTAATAAGAGCTCTCGGACCGCCTTTTCGGCGCGCGGCTGATCGTAAGGACCAACTGCGCGGCCATCGCGTAGCGATACCTTATTTATCACCACTTACAGCCTTCTTTCGACGGGTTGGCTTCTTTGGTTCTATTGGAGCTTCAACAGCAATACGTTCTGGAACGGCTACCGGTGGTTCCGCTGATGGAGTACGAGTTGCCGACCCAGTCCATGCAGCTCGAGCTGTGACCAACTTTACCTTGGTAAAAATTTCGGCAATTTCATCTTTGTTCAAAGTTTCCTTTTCCAGTAACTCAATTACCATTTCATCTAGAATTTTTCGATTTGCGACTAAAATATCAAATGCTTCTTGATGGGCATTTTCAATTAAAGTACGAATTTCCTGGTCCACAACACCAGCAATGTTTTCGCTGTAATCACGTTGATGTCCGTAATCGCGGCCTAAGAACGGTTCCGAACTTCCGCCACCAAGTTTTATGGCACCGATTGCCTCAGTCATTCCATATTGAGTCACCATTGCTCGCGCCAACGCAGTTGCTTTTTCAATGTCATTGGAAGCACCAGTTGAAGGATCGTGAAAAATTAATTCTTCGGCAGCACGTCCACCAAGTGAATACGCCAACTGATCCAGTAATTGATTGCGAGTAGTGGAGTACCTGTCCTCATCCGGCAATACCATTGTGTAACCTAGAGCGCGGCCGCGCGGCATGATGGTTACTTTGTGAACCGGATCTGTGTGGGGAAGGGCGTGTGCAACTAGTGCGTGCCCAGCTTCGTGATAGGCAGTGACACGCCGTTCATCATCTTTCATCAATCGAGACTTACGTTGTGGCCCAGCCATCACCCGATCAATTGCTTCATCAAGTTCAAGATTTCCGATGACCGCTTTATTTTCGCGAGCAGTAAGTAGTGCCGCTTCATTAAGTACACTGGCCAGGTCAGCACCAGTAAAACCGGGCGTACGACGGGCATAATCAACTAGTTTTACCTCATCGCTTAGTGGTTTACCTTTTGCATGAATCTGCAGAATCGCTTCTCGCCCCTTGAGATCTGGACGATCAACTGCAATTTGACGGTCAAATCGCCCCGGACGCAACAGCGCTGGATCCAATACATCTGGTCGGTTAGTTGCTGCGATCAAAATGACCTTTGAATTTTCTTCAAAGCCATCCATCTCCACAAGTAATTGATTAAGGGTTTGTTCGCGTTCGTCATGACCGCCACCCATGCCAGCTCCGCGCTGGCGACCAACTGCATCAATTTCATCGATAAAAACAATCGCCGGGGCATTCTCTTTTGCTTGATTAAAAAGATCACGAACGCGTGCGGCACCTACGCCAACAAACATTTCCACAAAGTCAGAGCCAGAGATTGAATAGAACGGAACACCAGCTTCACCGGCTACCGCGCGGGCGAGCAAGGTCTTTCCGGTTCCGGGCGGACCAAACAATAAAACACCCTTAGGTATCTTTGCCCCAAGCGGTGCATACTTTTCTGGCCGAGCCAGAAAATCTTTGATCTCATCTAATTCAGCCAGTGCCTCATCCGCGCCGGCAACATCTTTAAAAGTTGTCTTAGGCACATCATTGCCTTGTAGTTTTGCCCGAGACTTTCCAAATTGGAAAACCTTATTTCCACCTTGGGCTTGTCCCATCATCCAAAAGAACAGAAAACCAATCAGCAAAAATGGAACTATTGAAAATAGGAATGAAACCAAAAGCGACTGTGACGGTACCTTTACATTCCAACCCTTGGTCGGTGGATTACCAGTCAATGCGTCAACAATGGTTGGTTCTTGGCGAGCTACATAAAAGGCTTCAACCTTAGATTCACCCTTAATTGTGTTGCCAGGAGTGAGGATTAGTCGAATCTTTTGTTGTTTATCAACCAATTCCGCCGAAAGAACCTGACCCTTTGCTATTGCATCTAGCGCCTGCGAAGTTTCAATTTGGGCATAACGATTACCAGCCGATGAAATTTGTCCAAATACCGTTACCGCAAAAATTGCAGCAACAATCCAGAAAAGTGGTCCTCGTAAAATTTTTCCACTTCTGGTTACTGGCTTCTTCGCTGGTTGCTTGCTGCTAAAACTCTTCTTGATTTGCTTCTTTGGTTTTTGGAGTTGTGACATTATTGGGGATTCTCGTTTCTACAGATTATTCGTACATGTGCTTGGCAAGCACACCTATAAATGGAAGGTTTCGGTACTTTTCATTAAAGTCTAGGCCGTATCCAACAACAAAGTCCTTCGGAATATCAAAACCAACGTACTTGACATTAACATCAACTTTAGCCGCTTCTGGTTTGCGCAAGATTGAAAAGATTTCGACAGATCCAACTCCACGGGATTCAAGATTTGCCTTAAGCCAGGAAAGGGTTAATCCAGAATCGACAATGTCTTCGACAATTAAAACATTGCGACCGGTGATATCGCGATCTAAATCTTTGAGAATTCGAACAACGCCACTTGACTTTGTGCCGGAACCGTAGGATGAAACCGCCATCCAATCCATGTCGATGTGACGTTGCAGCGCCCGGGAAAGATCGGCAACCGCCATCACTGCGCCTTTTAGGACACCAACAAGTAAAAGGTCTTTACCTTCGTAATCTCGATCAACCTGGGCTGCGAGCTCTTTTATTCGTGCTTGCAAATCTGCTTCGGTAACGATTACGCGTTCGATATCGGCTTTGACTGCTTCTAAATCCACGGATCTCCCTATGGTCGGTGCTTTGAGAGCGAAAGTCTGCCCGAAATTCGCTCAACCTTCACACCGCCAGGAAGGTTGGCTGCGCCTTGCCCATTCCATTCACAGATTAGCGCCTCAACTACGCTCACATGATCGGCTGACAGGCTCCCAGCTGGGGCTCCTGCCGCGTAGATCGCTGTGCGCAAAATCCTGGTGCGGATCGCCCGTGGCAACTGTGCCAGATGGGCACACCCTAAATCAGACAAATCCAATTGCAACGCTTCCCGATTTGCCCAGTGATCAAGAGCATCCGCGTCATCACGAAGTAGCTGAGCGCTTCGAGCCAATGCCGCAGAAATCCCAGGTCCAATTGTTTTCTCTAAAATTGGCAGTGCCTGCTTTCGAACTCGAACGCGAGCGAACTGCGAATCCTGATTGTGCGGATCATTCCAAAAATCTAAACCAACTTCTTCACAATAGGTTTCACTTTGTTCACGGGTAATTTCAAGAAGTGGCCGAATAAAAATTCCATTATTAGGTGCCATGCCAGAGAGTGAGCGAGTGCCTGATCCTCGCGCAAGTCCTAGTAAAACCGTTTCGGCTTGATCATCTCTGGTATGTCCCAGAAAAATTGCAACTACATTTTCTTGCTGTGCAATTTCAGTTAGTGCGGCATAACGTGCTGTGCGTGCCGATGCTTCTAGCCCTTCGGTGACTTTCACATTCACCTCTTTTAACAAACAAGTAATTCCCATTTCGGCGAGTTGCTGCACTACACGTTGGGCTTGTAGCGCCGATTGTGGCTGCAACTGATGATCAACCGTTATTCCAACGACGGTAATTGCTAGATTTTTTGATTCAAGAATTAGTGCGTGTGAAAGAGCAAGTGAATCTGCACCACCTGAAACCGCAACCAGCACTTTATCGCCAGCTTCATATTTTTCTAGCCAGCTTCGAACTGCGTTTCGGACCGCCGGAACCGTTGTTGCCATGCCGTAAGCGTAGTGCGGTCTGAGATTTGACTACCAGTTAGCGACCGCTCCTTAATTGGCTACATCACGACGTACAAAGAGGAAGGATGCGATGACCGTACCTAAAATCACATAAATTCCTCCGACAGCAAGTGCATGCTGATAGCTCACATCTTGGGTACCACCTGAGGCGATCGCAGTTAATTGTGCGCCTGGGAGCCAACCCTGCAATGAACCTCTAACCGCGATTAATAGATTCTCGATAATAAGTAGCCAAAGAACACCAAATGAGATCGCGCTAATAGGAGATCGCAAAAGAAGACCTAGCGTCATTCCTACGATTCCAAAAGCTACAACCGAGATCGTGACATTAATAAGTGAAGTAAAGATTGCCTCCATACCATCGGAGGTAAACCACAAATCGGTAGCGACTTTGGCCCGAGGAGCTAAAACAACTGAAGTTGCAATACTGACTACTGCCGATAAAACAATCATCACGAGGGCGAAGATCTGCATGGAAATCAATTTCCCGAGCAAGATCTTCATTCGGCTAGGTTGACGAATTAAAAGATTTCGCAAAGTCCCGTATGTGTACTCCTGCGCTGTCTGCGCCGCAAAGACACACAGCGCGATTATTCCTAAAAAACCACCTGTACTTGAGAAACCTTGCACTCCGCCAGTAGCTAAGCCAAGCACTTCTCGGCCAATCACACGTCCGCGGTCGGAGTTTCCTTGTGGCGAGTCAATCATGAGAAATAGAAGTGCCGAGAATAATCCACTGAAGAAAACCACCGCACCCATTGTTCCTAAAAATAGCGTAGGACGACGTAATTTACGTAGTTCGGCTTTGACTACATTTAACATTACTTATCCCCCGTCATTTCAAAAAATGTTTCTTCCAGATTTGGGAGTTGTGATGAAAGTTGAGCCAAAGTAATGCCGGCATCGAAGGCAGCTTTGTTAAGTATCGGTGCCCAATCCATTGGAGCTAAAACATGAACTGCATCATCGCGAATTACGGCATGATGGCCCGAACTTTTGGCAATTTCTAGAATGCGTACTAGATCAGAATGCATCAGTGATTTTGCAATAACCGTAGGTTGCTGTTGGGTCATCAAATCACCAATTGGTCCGGCGAAAACTACTTCACCTTTTCGCAGCATCACAATGTGATCACTAATAATTTCTAACTCTGATAACAAGTGTGACGAAACAAATACGGTTGTTCCATCACTTGCTAAATCCCGCAAAAGCGCTCTTACCTCTTGAATTCCCTCTGGATCCAGACCATTGGTTGGTTCATCTAGCATCAATAACTTTGGCTGTGGCAGTAAGGCTGCCGCAATGCCTAGACGTTGCTTCATTCCAAAGGAGTACGTCTTGTACTTAGATTTTGCGCGGTCGCCAAGTCCAACTTTTTCCAACAACAATTGAACGCGATCAGTTGGGAAACCACCAAGTTTGGCTAAAACCATTAAATTCTCATGTCCTGAAAGCGCGGGATAAAAGGCAGGACCCTCAATCATTGCGCCGACTCGGCTCAAATATTTTTCTGGCTGCTCGATCGACTCGCCAAGAATGTGCCCCTTACCTGTCGTTGGAGTAATCAGACCAAGCAGCATTCGCATGGTTGTTGTCTTGCCAGATCCATTTGGGCCAACGAAACCACAGACTGTTCCGAGTGGTACTTCAAAGTTAATGTGCGATACCGCTAGGCGGTCATCGTACTTTTTGGATAGATCTGTTACCGATATTGCAGTATTGGTCATGTCCCTTACTCTGCCACAATTAGCCTATGAATAAACGGCCATGGGGTTATCAAGCTAGACCTGAAAAAAATGAGCCAAACTGGGAACTTCATGCGCAGACTCACTCAGTTCGCGCCGGTCTGGCACGATCAGGTTTTGGAGAGACCTCGGAAGCCTTGTACCTCAATAGTGGCTTTACTTACGCGTCCGCTGAAGAAGCTTTTGCTTCATTTGCCGAAGAAACCGATCACTACTTATATAGTCGTTTTCATAATCCAACCATCGCGATGTTTGAAAAGCGCCTTGCTGCAATTGAAGGTGCAGACCTTTGTGTTGCGACCGGTTCTGGAATGTCTGCCATGTTCGCATCCCTTGCCTGCCTAGTTGAACAAGGTGATCACGTTGTTGCCTCCGCTGCCATGTTCGCTTCCTGCCATGTTGTCATCACGGAGTTTCTGCCAAAGTGGGGTGTCACCGTTGAATTAGTTAAAGGAAATAATCCAACAGATTGGGCGCTGGCGCTCAGTAAGCCAACAAAGGCGGTCTTTATTGAAACGCCAAGTAATCCATTAATGGAGATTGTGGACATTAGAATGGTGAGCGATCTGGCACATAAAGTTGGGGCGACGGTAATTGTTGACAACGTTATGGCTTCGCCAGTTTTACAAAAACCACTGCAATTTGGCGCCGATGTTGTTATGTATTCCGCAACCAAACACATTGATGGGCAGGGCCGGGTTCTTGCTGGCGCAATCCTTGGCTCTGCTTCTTATATTCAAGAGAAACTGCTTCCCTTTGTTCGACATACCGGACCTGCGCTAAGTCCTTTCAACGCTTGGGTGCTGGTTAAGTCGTTGGAAACCATGGAGATGCGAGTCGAGCGAATGGTTTCAAACGCGCAATCAGTGGCAGAATTCTTAGAAAATCAGCCGGCAATAAAGTCAGTTAGGTACCCAGGACTTAAATCTCATCCGGAACATGCCTTGGCGATGAAGCAGATGAACAATGGCGGCGGAACCACTATCGGCCTTGAATTTAAGGGCTCCCAGGCTGATGTCTTTGCCTTCATGAATAAACTATGTGTGATCGATATTTCAAACAATCTAGGTGATAGTAAATCTTTGATTACCCATCCGGCATCCACGACTCATCGTCGGCTGGCCCCTGAAGTTCAAGCCGAAATGGGAATTACGCCATCCGTTTTGAGATTATCTGTTGGTCTGGAACACGTTACCGATCTTATTAAAGATATTGGACAGGCACTAGCTAAGTAGTTGGGCAACTACAAGTACAACTGACAAAAGGCTCAAGTAGGTTATCGACCACTGGAATATTTTTCCAGCAACTTTCCCATATTCTGGTGAATCATTTTTGAGTTGAAGTAGTTGGAACGCAAATACCACACCTAATGCGATCGTGACAATCATCGACCATAATGGAAGTGATGCGACCGCAATCAAACTGATTGATGACGCGATCATCAAAATTGTGTGAAACCACATCTGGCCCAAGACCCGACCTTTTGTTGCAACAACGGGGAGCATTGGAGTTCCGGCCGCGGCATAGTCATCTTTGTACTTTATTGCCAGCGCCCAAAAATGAGGTGGTGTCCAGAAAAAGATTACAAAGAAGAATGCCCAAGCAGTAATCGACAGCGAGTTAGTAACCGCTGCCCAGCCAATTAACACCGGCATACAGCCAGCCGCTCCACCCCAAACAATATTTTGTGAGGTTCTTTGCTTTAGTGCCATTGTATAAACGACTACATAGTAAGTAATTGCAATAAAAGCTAATAGAGTTGCCAGTGGTGTTGTAAAGATCCAAAATAAAAATAACGAAAAAATCCCAATAATTGTCGCAAATATTGCTGCACTACTTTTTGTGATTACTCCTGTAACAATCGGACGCTTGGCGGTTCGCGCCATCAACTTATCGATATCGCTTTCAATCACCATGTTAAATGCATTTGCACTTCCTGCAGCAAGAGTTCCTGCAAAAATTGTGGCGCAGGTCAGCCCAAAACCCGGCAATCCTTTGGCAGCTAAAACCATGGCCGGCAAAGTCGATACCAGCAACAATTCAACGACCCTTAACTTCATCAGGTCCAGATATCCCCGGATAGTTGCGCTCACAGGTCAAGATTACTCAGCCTTTCAAGCTGTCGCTCTCCGCGCTCTCACGGGGCTATTAGTTACCTTCATCTCAACGAAGGGTCTACTTACCTTCCTCTCAGAAAAGAGTTCTAACATGAGCAATATCAATAAGCGCGAATGGTTTGGGGTTGTGGAAAATGACCAACCTGTGGCCAGCTCACTCAATAAACGATGCGTGTCAGTTGCAGCAATTGTTGCGATTGCATTAGTTACGGGCGGGGTAGCACAGGCAAATAGTGATGCCTCATCCACTCTGGAGCAACCAACAACTGTTGTCGCAATCTCATCTGCTGATGCAACTGAAGTTGAATCGGATGACGACTAACTAAGGTACTGGAGAAATCTCCGCCGGAATGTTAGGGGCAGCAATGCGTCCTAGTACCCGATCGATAGCTGCACGTGCTTTGTTCAAAGCTGAATTTCCCTTTGCAATTTCATCAGCCAAAGTGACAAAGACATATTCGCGCTCAGTTGATTGAACATAACCAGCCAAAGTTGCGGTTCCATTTAGGGTTCCAGTCTTTGCCCGAATTAAACCCACCGCCGCTGGCACGGTTTTAGTAAATCTATTGTTCAAAGTTCCGGAAACTCCGCTAATTGGTAAAGTCTCATAGAGCAGGGCAAACTTTTCCTCTTTCCGAATTTTATACAGAAATTCACCCATTAACTTTGCCGTGACCCGGTTTTGTTTAGAAAGGCCACTTGCATCTTTCACGACCAGTTTAGTTGAATCAATTTCAAAGTCTGTCAAGATCTTTCTAAAAATCCGGTCCACACCTTTAATATCTACCGACTCACCAGCAGCGCGAGCAGAAAGTCGTGCCAAGCGCTCTGCCAGTAAGTTATCACTCCAAAGCATCATCCAATCTAAGATTTCAGTGACAGGTGGTGAGTTTTCAGAAGCAACTAAATCCCCTTCTGCCTTAGCTGTAACCCCATCTCTAACTGATTCAAATGTTGGATTGAATCCGCGCTTGGACCAAAAGGACTTTAGATTTGAAACATCCTGTGAATACAAGTTGCTGTAGATGACTTTATAATTTTCAAGAGAGCCATCATTGGCCGATTGCAGTGCACTTATAGTATTGAAGGCCATGTACGGCAAGGAGGCCCGTTTCATCTTACGAGCAACTTTGTGATCCAAACTAATCCAAGGATCCCTAGAACCTCTAATGATTACCGTTTTATCCGCTGGCGCAACCTTGACCGTTGTGTTAAAAATAGAAAGTGGATCTAGATACTCCAATGTCACAGCTCCGGCTAAAATTTTCATCACCGAAGCAGGCTTGCGCTGTGAGTCAATATTTTTTCCATATATAACTTGACCGGTTGATCCATCTATCACAATCATCGCCGGGTTGGATAAAGTAGGAATCTTAAGGAGTTCATCAAAAACTGCCGGAATTGACTCCGGTGACAAAGCCGCCTGCGCAGGGGAAAAAGAAAAAAGCAGCACGAGGTTGATCGCAATCGTTCTTTTAAAAAAGTTCATGCGAAGGTCTACCGCCCAGTTTCGATTGTGTTGATTGCTGACATGTGTTCAGTTTAGAGTGCCTACATGTCTTCTCCAACAACCCCGGCCTCTATCGGCCCAGGTGAGTTTTTTCCAGTTGTCGGGGTTGGTCCACATGAAGAGCCTTGGCCAGAAGGAGAACAATACGAACCTGAGTTATTACTGAATGGTGATCGACGCAACGTGCTAGATCACTATCGTTATTGGAGTGTTGCAGCAATCGTTGCCGATTTGAACACCAAACGTCATAAGTTACAAATAGCAATTGAGAACTGGCAACACGATTTGAATATTGGCTCAATTGTTCGAACCGCCAATGCTTTCAACGTTTGTGGAGTTCACATAATTGGCAAGCGTGATTGGAATAAGCGCGGCGCAATGGTGACTGATCGTTATTTGACAGTTGTTCATCATCCGACGATAGAAGACTTTGCCCAATACTGTCGGGAGAATAATTTACCAATCATTGGTATCGATAATGTTCCAGGATCTAAGCAACTTGAGTCAGCCCAGCTTCCAGAAAGTTGCGTACTTCTTTTTGGGCAAGAAGGTGCCGGCATGTCAGATGAAGGTATCGCTGCTTGTGAAGTTTTGTATGAAATCAATCAATACGGATCTACCCGATCGATGAATGCATCAGCCGCCGGCGCAATAGCCATGTACCACTGGGCATTCCAACACTTACCTAGATGATAAAGAAATGGCTTTCCCGAAACTTAGTTGTACTTACGCTCGTCTCACTTATGCAAGATGCTGCCAGTGAACTTCTCTATCCACTCTTGCCAATTCTTCTAGTAGGAGTAATAGGTGCAGCACCGTTGGCACTTGGCTTAATCGAAGGCTGCGCAGAAGCGGCGGCAGGTTTTACGAAATTATTTAGTGGAAAGTTAAGCGACAAGTACGGACGTAGACCATTCGTGATCGCCGGTTACTCGCTTGCGGGTGTGGGAAAAGCATTTGTAGTAATTGCGACTTCCTGGCCTTTGGTTTTGGTAGGCCGAGTGACCGACCGAATTGGTAAGGGCATGCGCGGGACGCCCCGTGATGCGCTAATTCACGACTCCGTTCCAAAAGCGCATCTTGGCAAGGCATTTGGTTTCCATCGCACCGGCGACAATATTGGCGCGGTAATTGGCCCAGGATTGGCGCTAATTGGGCTGGCTCTACTTGATGGCGATGTACGCGCAGTGGCTAAATGGGCACTTATTCCAGCGATCTTATCGGGGCTATTGACGCTGCTAGTTAAAGATCAGTTCGTAAAGCCAAAGATTGAAAGGAAGATAAAGCGCGCAAAACTTCCGTTACCAACTAACTTAAAGAAAGTCATTTCGATTCTGGTTTTGATTCAACTTACAAATATTCCAGATGCACTCTTGCTCTTGCGCTTGCACGATATGGGTTTTTCAACAAATGGCGTTGTGCTTTCTTATATGTTGTTTAGCGCAGTCACGGTAGTTGCGGCATATCCAGCGGGTTACATAGCAGATAAATTTTCTCCACGAATTGTTTATGCGATCGGTTTGCTTGCCTTTGCCGGTGCTTACGCAACCCTCGGATTAACACAAAATCATTCAATTGCAATTATTGCACTTACAATTTATGGATTGTTTCCAGCTCTTACTGATGGGGTGGGTAAAGCCTGGATCGCGGGTTTAAGTGAAGATCATCATCGTGGACATGCTCAAGGTGTCTATCAAGCTTCGATGAGCTTTGCCGTACTGGGTGCCGGAGTTTGGGGTGGTGCGCTGTGGAGTTCCGGTTCCACCCAATGGCCACTTGTTGTTGCAGCAATCGGTGCAGCTATAGGTGCTTTAGTTCTTGCAACAATCCAGCTACGGCAAGTTCGACCATAGCTAACGTTTCTTCATATGCTGCATCCGATTGATTATAAGGATCGGGGACTTCAAGTTTGTAAAAGTCAGCAGAACTTGGATCAATGTGTTTTAGGGTTGGATCAAAACTTCTTAGGTAATAAACTTTGGCTCGATCTTCGTCACTGACTGCCAGCGAGAGCACATTGTGATAATTGCTAGCGTCCATTACCAAAATTAAATCATTGGTATAAAAATCATTAACTGAGAACTGCTTGGCGGTATGAGAATATTCGTAACCTGCCCGCTCCCAAATCTTTTTTGATGATGGATGTGGGCCTTGCCCGATGTGCCAAGAACCAGTACCAGCGCTCTCAACTACCAGTTTGGGCGAGCGCCAATCGGCGGTTTTGTTTGCCAGCACTGCCGCCGCCATCGGTGAGCGACAAATATTGCCCAAACAGACCATGTTGATGTTGATTTGTTCAAGTTGCTTTAGTGAATTAATCAAGCTCTGGTTCATCCTCCAGCGCTTCCTGCACAGATTTCAAGCGACGTTCGATCTCATCAGCTTCTTCTAACCGACCTTGCATCCGCATGATCTTGGCAACGCGAGATTCAATATCTACAATGAATTCAAAATCTTTTGGTTCATCTTCACTTACTATGACTAACACATTTTCTAACGTAGCCAGACCTTCATCATATTTTTCCAGCAAAATTTGTGCCTTGCCATACTCAAATGAGGCAAAGTTTTCGCGTCGATGATCATGTCCGGTAGCAAATACATCAACCGCCTTTTGCGCAGTGTCCAGGGCAAGTTGGCCTTCACCGAGTTCGATTAAACATGAGGCCATTTTTTGATCACACCGTGCAACATGGATAACCTCTTTATTGCGTTTGAACAATTGACGGGCTTCTTTGAAAGCATCAATTGCTTTTCTATAATTTTTTAACTCACGTTCGGCACATCCAATTAAATGAAGATCATTTGCTGCGCCAATTTCATTACTGTCAACTAAGTGTTCTTGTGCGCACTCGTTCATAGTTGCAACTACTTTGTCGTATTGCTTTGATGTGTACCACCACTCACCAAGGGTGCAGGCAAGCTCAAGGGCAATTGGTGATTTGTTTTCACGCAGAATTTCTACAGCTTTGCTCATTGCAGTTGCTGCTTCATCAATACGCTTTAACTGATTAAGGTTGTAACCAATTGCCGAATACGCCTGGGCTAAACCTTCCGAGGATGAGGTCACGCCAAGTTGGGAATAAATATCACGAGCAGTCTCAGCAAGTGCGAGCGCTTCATCATATTGACCGCGGGCATATATTCTGGCGCTCAGTTCGTAAAATGTGCTGGCTCGCTCTTCACCCTCTACTTCAGGGATTCGATCCCAGAGCATTTCTTCGGTAATGAGCTCTTCCATGTCATCGTCTTCACTCATGTGAGTGACCTTATAGCCAGAAGGTTAAGGGTGGGTGGGAATATCAATCTGCGCCACCCACCATTTTGGGGTTTCGGCCGAGTTTGAGCCCGCCGGGCGGCGAATCGGCTGGAATTGCCAGTTGGTTTTTCAATTCAATAATCCGCGCTAGAGTTACCGTCTTGATGCGACCGCATCAAAGTACTTCCCCCAAGTGCTGCAACATGCAGCACTACATGCGAGTCTTATTTTCGCCCTGACCGCCATTCGCGCGCGTCATACCCGAGACGCGCTTGTCGTCTCGATTGGTATGCATTTCTATGTCTCTACAACCACGTACAACCGCGCCCGGAAAAGCTCGTCGCGCCGCCTCAGTCGGAAAACCCAAGCGGGTAAAGAAAGCTGTCGAATTTAAAGAAGCAGATCCAAAGGCACGCCACACAACAGCGCAGAAGGCAGCGCGTAAAGGCGCAGCGGCGCGTCCCAAATCAGATTTGGCACTCACTCGCAAGCCAGCCGCAACCCGTCGATACTCAGATGCTGACACATCGGCAGTCACAAAAAAGGAGGTTCGCTTAGCAGAGCGTTCAAAGTTGCGGGCAGAGCGTTACCAAAAGCAAACCGCATCAAAGCCACGTCCAACAGAGGTTCCAGAAGAGCGCAAAGCACGCATTGAACAATCGCAACGTCCAGATTCACGAGCCAAAAAGTTTGTTAAGGAACGGGAAGAGCGCGAAGCCGCACCACGTGCAGCGCGTCCAGAGTTTAAGGCGCCATACAAGAAGGCAGAACGCCCAGAGCGTCCCGCATTTAAAAAAGAGTCTGATACTCGTCCCACAACTCGTCGCGATGCAGTAAAAGCAAAGATTGCTCGCACCGATGATGGTCGCCCCAATTTTGAACCACGCAAGCGCGAAAAGTTTGATCCAACGCGGCCAAAAAAGCGCAGCGAAGCACCAGATACTCGTGCGGCTAACTTCCGGGCCGAACGCCCAGTTCGGGATCGCCGGAGCGAGCGCAACGATTCACCTGCCTTTGCGCGAGATGATTTTAAGAAGCACGGAAAGTCACATTCAAATGCTGCCATCGATTTTGGCGCAGATGACGACTACATTTCGGCAAATCTAGCTGATGCGAACTTAGTTGATGCAACTCCGCTAACTGAAATTTCAACAACTTTTGCCGATCTTGGTATTGCAGCGCAATTAGTTAACACACTTAACAAGCAAGGAATCCTGCACCCATTCCCAATTCAAATCGCAACACTTCCAGATGCATTAGCTGGTCACGACATATTAGGTCGCGGACAAACTGGTTCTGGAAAAACTCTCGCTTTCGGTCTAGCCCTACTTAACAATTTAAATGGCAAGGTTGCCAAGCCACACAAACCATTGGCACTAGTTTTGACACCAACTCGCGAACTTGCGCAACAAATTGATGAAGTTTTAATGCCGCTTGCACGCTCAATTGGTCATGAATCAGTTGTGGTTGCTGGCGGAATGTCGTATTCGAAGCAGATCACTGCGATGCGTCGCGGAACGGCAGTCTTGGTTGCGACACCTGGTCGTTTAATCGACCTGCTCAATAAAGGTGAAGTGCAACTAGATCAATTAGAAATTACCGTTCTTGATGAAGCCGATCAGATGGCGGATATGGGCTTCTTGCCAGTTGTAAAAGAAATTCTGGATCAGGCAAAACTTGATGGTCAGCGCATGCTGTTCTCGGCAACCCTTGATCGTGGCGTGGACTCATTGGTTCGTCAATACTTAAAGAATCCAAAGACGCACTCATTACAAAACGATCGTGCATCTGTTTCAACGATGGAGCACTACGTATTGGTGATGAACCCAACTGATAAAGATGACATCACAAATCAAGTTGCGGCACGTAATGGAAAAACTATTTTGTTTGTAAAGACGCAACGCGGTGCAGATCGTTTAGCTGACAAGCTTGCACATGCCGGTGTTCCAGTTGGTGCATTGCACGGTGGAAAGTCACAGGCAGTTCGTACCCGTACTTTGGCACTTTTCAAAGAGACACCAAATGCGGCCCTTGTAGCAACAGATGTTGCCGCTCGCGGTATTCACGTAGATGGAATCTCTTTGGTGGTACATGTTGATACCCCGGCAGATCACAAGGATTACTTGCACCGCGCTGGGCGTACCGCACGTGCCGGCGAGGCCGGAACTGTTGTAACGCTAGCAACCACTCGTCAACAAAAATCAGTTGGTTCACTTATTCAGCGTGCAGGAGTTCTTGCCAAGTACGTTGGAGTTACATCTCTGAGCACTGATTTGATGAAGATCACCGGCGCACAGGAGCCATCAGGTATTCCTTACGTCGTGCCAATCGTTGACAAGTCGGTCCGAAGCGGTGGAAAGCGCCCTCGTCCTAACTCAAGTCAGCGTCGCCGCCGCCCGCATTAATTCGAAGTAAATCGGTATTATTCGCGTTATGAGTAACGCGAACCCATTTGCCCAACGAAGCACCCTTGAATACGAACTGCCTTTATTTGCTGACATCAAAGTGGAGCACTATCTGCCAGCCTTTTACGAAGGTTGCACCCAACAGTTAGCCGAAGTTGCGCAGATTCTTAACTCTCCCGGAACTGCCACTTTCGAGAACACAATCGTTGCGCTGGAAAAAAGCGGCCAGATGTTGATGCGCACACTTTTAGTTTTTTACAACAAATCTTCCAGTGATACAAGCGATGCCTTAGATGCTATTGAAGAAGAAATGGCACCAAAATTAGCTGCTCATCAAGATGCCATAAATTTGAACCCTGCATTATTTAAGCGCATCAAAGAGTTGTATGAGGCACGAGGGACAATTGGTCTTAATAGTGAAGATGCTTGGCTGCTAGAGCGCTATTACAAGGATTTACTCCATGCCGGTGCACACTTGACTGACGAACAACGTGATCGATTGAAAGAACTTAATGAAGAGCTATCAAAGTTAGAAACCCAGTTTGGCAAGAATGTGCTAACCGATACCAATGATTTAGCTGTTTTAGTAGACAATATTGAAGAACTTGCTGGATTGAGCGAAAACGAAATTGTTAGCGCGGCAATTGCGGCAAAGGATCGTGGCCATGAGGGTAAGTGGTTGATAGGTATGGTGAATTTCACCGGTAACCCAGTGCTTGATTCACTCACAAATCGCGAACTTCGTAAAAAAATCATGGAAGATTCAAAGCTCAAAGCCAATCGGGCAAATGAAAACGACAACAAGCCTGTACTACTTAAAATGATCAAGTTGCGTGCCGAAAGGGCAGAGCTATTTGGAAAGCAAACCCATGCCGAACATGTCATTGCCGTACAAACTGCGGAGCACCCAGACAATGTTCATGCGATGCTTCGAAAGATTGCGCCAGCTGCCGTTCGAAATGCTAAGGCAGAGGCGGAAGAGCTAAAGAAGTCGGCTGGCATAGATATTGAAAGCTGGGACTGGGGTTTCTATACTGAACAAGTTCGTTTGGAAAAGTACAACATCGATACCACCAAGATGCGTCCTTACTTTGAACTTGAGCGGGTTTTAACCGACGGCGTTTTCTTCGCCGCCAATAAATTATTTGGCATCACTTTCAAGGAGCGTCCAGATTTAGTCACATATCACCCAGAAGCCCGTGCCTTCGAAGTAAATAATGAAGATGGTACAAAGGTTGGTTTGTTCATTGGCGATTTCTACACCCGTGATTCCAAGCGGGGCGGTGCCTGGATGAATAACCTCGTTGATCAAAACTTTTTATTTGATCAACTGCCAGTTGTAGTAAATAACTTGAACATTCCAAAACCCCCGGTTGGTAAGCCAACTTTGCTTACATACGATGAAATCACCACCTTATTCCACGAATTTGGGCATGCGATTCATGGTTTGCTATCGCAAGTTAAGTACCCGCGTGTTTCCGGAACTAGTGTTCAACGTGACTTTGTTGAGTTCCCATCACAAGTAAATGAGATGTGGATCTTGTGGCCAGAAGTAGTTGAAAACTACGCCCGCCACCACGAAACTGGTGAGAAGTTGCCACAAGAATGGATCGATAACTTAAACGCGGCCACTACCTTTAATGAAGGTTATGCAACTACCAGTTATTTAGCTGCGGCCATTTTAGATCTTGCCTGGCATGAACTCACCGTTGAACAAGCGGCCAAAGTCAATGATGTGGAGGCTTTTGAAGCCCAAGCCATCAAAGATTACGGTTTAGATTTTGCGCCAGTGCCAACTCGTTATCGCTCTACTTACTTCAGCCATATCTTCGGTGGTGGATATTCATCGGGTTATTACGGCTATATCTGGTCGGAAGTACTAGATGCTGACACCGTTGATTGGTTTAAGGAAAATGGTGGATTGCGGCGCGAAAATGGAGAGCATTTCAAGAACACACTTCTTGGACGAGGTGGATCAATTGATTCCATGCAAATGTTCCGTAATTTCCGTGGTCGTGATTCCAAGATAGAGCCGCTGTTAAAGCGCCGTGGTTTGTTGTAACGCGCTACTGGGGCTGATCAGCCAGCTGAACCGGAAGGACCTGACTTACGTTGGAAGCGTGGTGCCGGTGCACCTGCACCAGAGCCACCGCTTACCTTTGCGCCAGTTGCGCTGACGCCACCGGGAAGAGTTTGATTTTTGTGCTTCTTCTTTTCCAACGCCGCTAAAAACTTTGCGCGTGAATCATCTGCTGGTTTGTTGTCATCGGCCATGAAGCAACCTTACTGCACTTACAACTAACCGCTACTTTCCTTATATTCGCGCAAACGTTCTAGCACTTCTGATTCCCGATAACGACGATGACCACCCAAGGTTCGGATCGCGGTTAACTTTCCGGCCTTAGCCCAGCGGGTAACAGTCTTAGGATTTACATGAAAACGTTGTGCGACCTCTTTCGGGGTCAAGAGAACTTCAGCATCTGGGATGCGGTTCATAATGACTCCCCTAGCTTGCTTAGATCAATTAGCTCAATCGAGCTCAGGCCCTGACCGAATTTAATCGGGCTGAAGTCAAGTATTGCCAGTTTCGCAGTATGAAGCAATAGGTAATTAAGTAGGGTAATTGATGATTAAGAGGCTTGTTCAAAGGCCTGCACCAGCCGCCAGCGCGACATTAAGCGCTGATAACCAACGCCAGCCATCATTCCATCGGCGGCGGCCAGACCTGCGACTGAATGCGTAACATCTTCAATCGATGAATCTGCGTCCAGTCCGACTTCACCTGAATCACGCAATGCCTTGTCCATGTAATTAGCTAATCCACCATAATCTAATTCGACGCGTGATTCTGGGTGAAACATTTCCAACCACTCCAATAAATTTTCTAACTCTTGCTCAACCGGGCCATCTCCGAAGGCACTTAAGACCGTGTCATGAGCGGCATCACATCGTTGTTTTGCATTGGTAATACTTGTTAACGCGGTCGAAAACAGACCGAATTGATTTTCACCACGTGTTCGCTCTTCTGGTGAAAATAAAATAAACCACCGTGGTGGAATAGCCCAAGTTTCATTCAAGATATGTGGGACTTTATCTTCCAGCAAATCTACGCCAGCTGTTATAACCTCTTCCATCGCAGGTGAGACAAAAAATGGAACAACGGTGCTCGGCAAGGAATCTTTGAAATTATCTAGCGCTGCCCAACAACGAGTTGCCGTTGCCCACGGGGATAAGTAGCGAACTCCATCTTTATCAAGAATATGCACACCATCGGGACGACCTGCGGGTGGTTCTGGATGAGCAACCCGTTGCAACGCTAACTCTTGTTCACGATTGATACTTGTCCCATCATTTTCAATACTTTGCCAACGCAGACGGTCGACAGCTGCAAAAGCAGATAAAGGTTCGTAAATACGAAGTGAGGCAACGTACGGTGTAGCGCTCAAGAACGTGGAATGTAATTGCCTTCGGCAAAAGGATCGTCATCATCCTTGCGCGAAGAAGTATCGATCTCACCATGGAGTTCCTTGGTTAGTCGATCTAAATCCATATCTTGCGCGTTATATTTCAAATCACGTGCAACTTTGGTTTGCTTTGCTTTTGCGCGGCCGCGACCCATGGGCGACCTCCTTCACTAATTGCTGTGCGTCAGGGAGGTAGATTACCCTGCCTGATAGGTCCCGGCCAAAACGGCACAAGATGAGCGTTTTTGCACCCAATTATAAGACTGTTAAGGCCTCAATTCCTGATTAAAAGGTTCTAGGCTCCGCTTTACCTGAAGGATGCAGAATAAATTGAGGTACCAGGATCTGAAGAAAAAGGGTCTAAAAACGTAGCGAATTTGATCGAGCTTGAATACCTCCGCTGCAATATTAAGGATTCGAAATGAGTCATTTCGGTGGTCACGTGCGATATATAAATTGAAGCCATCGAAACCCAATTTCTTTGCCTTTGGGGCACTAAATAACTTTCTAAAAAGTCTGAGCGCTAGACCGGGTTCACACGGAACATAAATTGACAAATGTCCTCCAGGTTTCAAAACACGTCTCCAATCTCTAAGGGCCTTCTCTGGATCGGCAAGATGCGCGACGAGGCAAGTAGCAATTACGCGATCAAATTCACCATCTAAAAATGGTAATTCTTGAGCATCACAAACCAAAGTTGAAATATGTTTTGGTAGTGATCGGCTCATTCGCTCCAGCCTTGTTTGATCTAAATCAGTGGCAACATATTCAAAATAACCGCTCTTTACAAAATTAAGATGCTCGCCTTCTCCACAACCAAGTTCAAGAATTCTCAACTTACGATTTTCCTTAAACGGCTTTTCCATCAACCTGTGTGGATACTTCCAAAGAAAACTTAAAATTCCGTCGGACCCGTGACCCATCATTCGCGCATAGAATTCGCGATAATATACTTCTACATTTCCCCGTCGATCTTCATTTGGCATATTTTAAAAGCCGATCTTTTATGTTATAAAATCCAATTACTTGAAGTACTAAACTCAAACTCATAGTAGGAATTCTAAATCTGTGGTCACCGATTGTCCCAACCGCTGATAACCAAGACGCAAGTACGGGCATCAAGAACAGAAGTGAGTAGTACCTATACTCCCCGCCTACCTTCCAAATATGCACACTCCCTATGAATAGAAGAAGTAACCCGGCCCACAGCCAAATCCACGAAACAAACTTTCCAAAAGATCCATTTACCAGATCATTTCCTTCTTGATTCTGTTTTGCGATATTTTGAATTGGATTTACATCTAGCCAAGGATTTCTTGCCATAGTTCCATTTGCACTAGGGCCAGACCAAGGTGACCAGAAATACACAGTCTTGAAAAATGCAAGTTCTGCCGTTTTAATCGGGTTTTGTATGTACCATTTTAAATAACAAATACTTTCTTGTGTCTCCGACCCAATGCAAGTCACACTTTCCCCCGTATGCGCATATCCGCCACTAGTATCTGGACCCGTTCCTATTTTTAGCACACCTTGTAGATTTGTTGAAATAACAGATCCATTACCAGCTCGTTTATTTCGTTCAACGAGCGTAATCGGTGCGATTGCCATAATTCCAATTACACCGATCAAAATGAGTGCTTGATTTTTGCGATTTTTATAAAGCATAGCCCAAATTACAACCGTCATTATTGTAGTCAATATCCAGCGTGGTTGTATAAAGGATGCGAGAGCGAAGAATAATCCAACTGCTAAAACTCGAAGCCAAAATCTGTGATTGATTTCTGATTGCTTTGACTTAATTATAAGACCTAGGATCATTAACATACACGATGCAATAGGACTTTCATATCCAACTACCAGTGAACTCAGTGACAACGTTGGATTGATCGCAAGAACTAGCGCAATTGTAAAGGCGTGTGGATTTAGTTTAGTATTCTTTATTTGGTCTATAAAGTAGTAGCACGCGTAAGCATAGAATGAGCTTTGAATAACAGAGATGACTAGCAAGATATGTAACATTGAAATTTTAGTCATTGCCCAAATTAGAATGGAATACCCTGCCGGCCAATAGACCAACACTGAATCTTTTGCAAATAGACCATCCTGTAAAATAGCATCTGCGCCTCTAAGGTAGCTCTCACCATCAGCCCCGAGCCATCCACCTTGTTGAGTGTTACTCATAATAATCAACTTGATAAGAAAGAAAATTATTGGTACGGAAATTAAGTAAAAATTGAGTTTGGAAAATCTTTTCTTCTTACTTTGGCTTGCGATTTTTGATTTACTCACCACTTTTCATTCCTCTATCGCGCGTAATCAGAGGTTAAGTATGAACGAGCTGAACCTAAAGCCGGAACAACCACCCCGGCAACCCAAGCTTTCATGCCTCGGGCGGCTAACGATCGAAGCACCAGGTCGGCCACAGATGCGTCTACAACGGCGCTCATGCCAATGCCACAGTTCCAGGTGCGCTCCATATCGGCTTGCGGCACCCCACCCAACTTCGCCATGAACTCCATCTCAACTGGCAAGGACCAGGTTGAGCGGTCATAAACGGCCGTTAAATCAGTTGGAATCACGCGGGCAGTGTTTTCGGCAATACCGCCACCAGTTATATGTGAAAAGGCGTGCAAATGTTGTGGCAAAAGTTTAATTAACGCTAAGCAATCCAAAGTATAAATCTCAGTTGGTGTTAAAAATACTTCACCGAAAGTTTTTCCGTATTCGCTGATATGTGCCTGCAGACTTAAATTCGCCGTTTTAATAATATGGCGAATAAGAGAGTAGCCATTTGCATGAAATCCACTAGCTGGCATTGCAATGATTACATCGCCAGCTTTAACAAGATGTGCACCCAACTGGCGATCGGCATCAACAACACCGGTGGCAGCACCAGCAAGATCAAACTCATCATCAGCTAACAACCCTGGATGTTCGGCCGTTTCGCCACCAATCAGTGCGGTGTTTGCTTTGATACAACCACGTGCGATTCCGGCAACGATACCGGCAATATGCTCTGGCACAACTTTACCGACTGCGATGTAATCAGTCATAAATAAAGGTTCGGCGCCACACACAACCAAATCATCTACAACCATGGCCACTAGATCCTCACCAATTGTGTCGTACTTACCAAGCGCACGTGCGATTTCAGTTTTGGTTCCGACACCATCGGTTGATGTTGCGAGCAAAGGTTGTTTCATTTCCTTTAATTTACTGACATCAAACAATCCGGCAAAACCACCAATACTACCCATAACTTCCGGGCGGGAAGCTTTGGCAATGGAAGCCTTCATTAATTCAACTGCCCGCTCGCCAGCATCGATATCGACGCCGGCATCTTTATAAGTAGACATTAGTGACCATGTACTTCTGTTATTTCTAGCCGCATCTTTCCTTCAGACATTTCTTGCGGGATGCGGATTGGATATTCACCCGTAAAACAAGCCGAACATAGCTTTTCCGCAGGCACCCGAGTGGACTCAATCAAGCCTTCTAACGATACATAACCCAGCGAATCAGCTCCAATGGAACGTCGAATTTGTTCAATATCTAAACCACTGGCGATTAATTCGGCACGGGAAGCAAAATCGATTCCATAAAAACAAGGCCATTTTACGGGAGGCGAGGAGATTCGCACATGGATCTCGCGCGCACCCGCTTCACGCAACATGCGAACGATCGCACGTTGCGTATTTCCGCGCACAATCGAATCATCTACGACAACAATGCGCTTACCTTCAATAATTTCACGTAGCGGATTGAGTTTTAAACGAATTCCAAGTTGACGAATAGTTTGTGATGGTTGAATAAAGGTTCGGCCAACATAAGAATTTTTTACTAAGCCCATTCCAAAGGGAATCCCAGATTGCTTGGCGTAACCAATTGCTGCCGGTGTACCAGATTCTGGAACCGGGATTACCAGATCAGCATCGACCGGAGACTCGATGGCAAGACGTTCGCCAATCGCGACACGTGTTTTGTGGATTCCACTTCCTGCAATCGTTGTATCCGGGCGAGCAAGATAGACATATTCAAATAAACATCCCTTGGGTTGCGCCTGCGCCCAACGTTGTGAGCGGACACCATCTTTATCTATTGCCACAAACTCACCTGGTTCGATTTCCCGAACAAAAGCGGCACCGACTATGTCCAGGGCGGCGCTTTCTGAAGCAACCACCCAACCCGTCTCCAACTTTCCAAGTACCAACGGCCGCACTCCGTGACGATCACGTGCCGCATACAAAGTGTTTTCATCCATAAAAATAATGGAAAAAGCGCCTTCAAGTTGCGCAAGTACTGCCAGCGCACTTGCTTCAACATTATTTTCATCTTGTAGTGCAATCAATGCGGTCATGATTTCGGTATCTGTCGTTGCACCACTGGTATTTGCCGGTGTCAACTCTAATTTGTGGACTAGTTCGGCTAAATCTCCGGTGTTTGTCAGATTACCATTATGGGCTAAAGCCAGCGTTCCATACTTAGTTGGGCGCAACGTTGGTTGGGCGTTAACCCAAGTACTAGAACCAGTTGTGCTGTAACGGCAATGACCAATTGCCAGATTGCCTTTTAATGTTGCCAGATCACCTTCCGTGAAAACCTGCGAGACAAGTCCCATGTCTTTGTAAACCAGGATTCGCTGACCATCACTTGTTGCAATTCCAGCTGACTCAGTGCCGCGATGTTGCAGTGCATACAAACCGTAGAAAGCTAACTTGGCAACCTCTTCACCCGGCGCCCATACCCCAAATACGCCGCAGGCATCCTGCGGACCTTTATCTGCATCTAATACATTGTGATTGAGTAATCCGTCTGGACGTCTCACGGTGTGCCCCTTAACGGTAGGTATTCAGTTAAATCTGCACGTACACCTGATGCACTTATTTTACCTTTGTCCATCGCTTCTTGCCAATGTAGCTTCCCAGAAGCCAAGGCCAGCCAAGTATCGGAGTTCATTTCGACAACATTTGGTGGGGTCCCACGCTTATGTGTTGGTCCTGCGCCACATTGCACCGCTGCATATGGTGGGACTCGAACTTCAATTGCGCCCCCAGGTGCCTTCGCTGTCAAAAGTGCCAGTGTGCGTTTAACCTGATCTAAAATTACTGGATCCCGCATAACTATTAACCAAACAAATTCGGGAAGGTAGATGTATGTGCTTTGCTCAACTCAGCCAACGAAATGACAGTGTCATTAATAATTAGTGATTCGCCACCAGTACTTCCTAATTTTAAAAGTTCAATCTCGTTTTCTGTAGCCAATGTTTCTAATTTTGCGGTATCGCTAGGCTCGATGGCAACAATGACTCTTCCTGGAGATTCACTCAATAAGTTGAGGCCAGCGTTCGCGAGTGAAATCGTGGCGCCGACCTTGTGACGTAAAACCATCTCTGTTAACCCGGCAGCTAAACCGCCTTGGCTTAGATCATGGGCCGCGACAAAAAATGCGTTACCGGCAAGAAGTAACTCAATTAAGCGCATTTCTCGGGCTAAATCAGCAGTTGGCGCCTGTCCAACCCTTTGATTATGTAAAAAGGCCCATTCACTTCCAGCCAAGTCGGGCTGAGTTGAACCAAGCAGATAAAGTTCATGGCCACCCTTGGTAAAACTCATTGGCGTGCGTGTGCGAACATCTTGAATAACTCCAAGGACACCAATTACTGGTGTCGGCAAAATTGCGACTGGGCCGGTTTGGTTGTAGAAGGAAACATTTCCACCAGTGACCGGTAGCCCCATTTCCAGACAACCGTCAGCTAGACCGCGAACGGTCTCGGCAAACTGCCACATCACACCTGGATCTTCCGGGGAACCAAAGTTTAAGCAATTAGTAACCGCTAACGGTCTAGCACCAGCGGTCGCAATGTTGCGAGCAGCTTCCGCTAAGGCAAGCTTGGCACCTTGATACGGATTTAAGTAAGACCAGTTTGCGTTTGCATCCGTAGAAATTGCGACCCCAAGATTTGTTTCTTCATCAATCCGGATCATTCCGGAGTCATCTGGTTGAGACTGAATTGTATTACCCTGAACATACTTATCGTACTGAGATGTCACCCAAGATTTATCTGCCAGATTTGGGGCAGCTGCTAATTTTATTACCGCTGCTTTAATTTCAGCGGCAGTTTTTGGAATTGGAACATTCACGCTTTGGGAATTAACCTCGTTGATATAGGCAGGCTGGGCGAATGGGCGATTGTAGACGGGACCTTCGTGGGCGACGGTACGTGGCGGTACGTCAACAATCAATGCTCCGTGCCAAGTAATTTCCAGTCGATCGCCATCTGTTACTTCACCAATAACCGTGACTGTTACATCCCACTTTTTGCAAATTTCTAAAAAGCGATCAATTTTAGCTGGTTCAACGATTGCACACATGCGTTCTTGTGACTCAGACATCAAAATCTCTTCTGGCGAAAGGGAGGGGTCGCGCAACGGAACTTTGTCTAACACCACTTTCATGCCCCCAGAACCACCCGATGCCAACTCACTTGTTGCACACGATAAGCCTGCCCCGCCAAGGTCTTGGATACCAACCACGAGGTCTTCGGCAAAGATTTCTAGCGAGCATTCAATTAATATCTTCTCCACAAATGGGTCACCGACTTGCACACTCGGACGTTTGCTAGATCCGCCGGCACCAAAGGTCTCTGATGCCAGTACAGATACGCCGCCGATGCCATCGCCGCCAGTCTTTGCCCCATACAAGACAACTAAATTGCCAGCTCCAGCAGCTTTCGCCAACTTAATGTCGCTGTGCTTCATCACACCAACACATAAGGCGTTCACCAGAGGGTTGCCGGCGTAAGTTACATCAAAGGTGACTTCGCCACCGATATTTGGCAGACCCAAACAGTTTCCGTAGCCAGCAACACCGGCAACAATTCCGGGCAAGACTCGCCGAGTGTCTGGTGCATCAGCTGGACCAAAACGAAGTGGGTCCATGATCGCAATTGGCCGAGCACCCATTGTCAAAATATCTCGAACAATTCCACCTATGCCAGTAGCTGCACCTTGATATGGCTCGACAAAAGATGGGTGGTTGTGCGATTCGATTTTAAAGGTTACCGCGTAACCCTGACCAATATCAACAACACCAGCATTCTCACCAATGCCAACAAGTAAGGCATCTGATTTTGGCGCTTTTTCACCAAACTGCTTTAAGTGAACCTTTGAAGATTTATAAGAACAATGTTCCGACCACATAACGGAATACATCGCTAGCTCAGATGAGGTTGGGCGACGGCCTAATATTTCCTTAATGCGCGCATACTCATCGGGTTTCAAGCCAAGTTCGGCAAAAGGTTGAACATTATCTGGTGTGGTTTGGGCAATTGAAACGGTATCAAGTGTCATTACTTCACCATCGCATTCAAAATTGAGGTAAAGAAAGCAAGGCCTTGTGCGGTTGGCCCGGTCAGTGGATTAATCGCGTGCTCTGGGTGAGGCATTAGCCCTACGACATTTCCTTTTGCGTTAGTAATTCCAGCGATTAAATTCCGGGAACCATTAGGGTTTCCGCCTACATAACGGGCAACTACCCGACCTTCGCCTTCTAGGAATGTTAGGGTTTCATCATCGCACTGAAAAGAACCTTCCCCGTTTTTCAAAGGGATAACAATTTGCTCACCTTTCGCAAATGAATTTGTCCAGGGTGTTTGGTTATTAACAATCTCTAGCTCTTGATCTCGACATAAAAAGTGAAGATCAGAGTTGCGAGTTAGTGCACCAGGTAAGAGATGGGATTCGCACAAGACTTGGAAACCATTGCAAATTCCAAGAACGGGCATTCCATTATTAGCTGCCTCAATCACTGACTGCATCACTGGTGCAAACCGCGAAATCGCACCGCACCGCAAGTAATCACCATATGAAAAACCACCTGGCAAAATAATTGCGTCAACTTTTTTCAAGTCGGTATCAGCATGCCAAAGTGAAACGGCTTCGGCACCTGCGGCACCCACGGCGCGGGCCGCATCACGATCATCCAGTGTGCCGGGAAAGGTAACAACTCCTACTCGCATTACGCTTCGACTCTCACGACAAAGTTTTCAATTATTGGGTTTGAAAGTAGGACTTCGGCGGCTTTTTCGACCTCGGCTAGTTGTGTCGAAGTGGGCTCGCCTTCAATCTCTATTTCAAATCGTTTTCCTTGACGAACCGATTGGGCAAAGGTAAATCCAAGACGGGGCAAGGCAGCTGCTACTGCATTGCCTTGCGGGTCTAAAATCTCTGGTTTCAACATTACTTCAACCACGATCTTTGCCATTTTGTTCTCCCTTTTAGAACTTACTGCCGGTGATTCGAAAAAAAGCTTCTTCATAACGAAACGCGGTCTTTTCTACGATCTCAGTTGGTAACTGTGGGGGTGGGCTATTTCTATCCCATCCAATCGCTACTAGATAATCACGTAGAAACTGTTTGTCATACGAAGGTTGCATTCCACCCGGCGCCCAGGTGGCGGCCTCCCAAAACCTAGAAGAATCAGGGGTTAACGCCTCATCGGCAAGAAGTATCTGGCCATTGGAACTGCGACCGAACTCAAACTTTGTATCTGCAACGATGATCCCGCGGGTGCCAGCAAACTCGGCAGCAGTGTCATATAACTTGAGCGTTAAATCCCGCATCGCAGCCACATCCGCTGCCCCAACAATCTCGCTCGCTCTTGCAAAATCAATGTTAATGTCATGATCACCAATTTCAGCCTTGGTGGCTGGCGTAAAAATACTTATTGGCAATTTTGAACCATCCATTAATCCAATTGGAAGTTGATTCCCGCAAACGCTTTGGTGAGATTGGTACTCGTTCCAACCACTGCCGGTTAGATATCCGCGCACTACACATTCGATTTCAAACATCTGCAGCGGCTGAACAATAATGGCACGATCTTCAACTACTTCCGGAACATCGGTCGAAATTATATGGTTCCCAACGATATCTTCAAGTAGTTCAAACCAAAATAAGGAAAGTTGGGTAAGTACTGCACCCTTGCCTGGGATCACAGTTGGTAACACCCAGTCATAAGCTGATATTCGATCTGATGCGACTAACAAGATTTCATTTTTATCATTCTTGTAGAGGTCACGAACTTTTCCGGTACGCAGGTGCGTCCACCCATAGATTTCCGGTGCTGGCGGTGGACCAGCCAGACCGAAGCCGCTCATCGAATAACGCCGGGTTTGTACTGCGTTGCCGCAGGGTACTTGGATGTAATCGCGGCAATACGATCGGCAACTCGAGCAACTTGTTGGCGGGCTTCGCCAGTAAATTCAATTGGTTCACTAATCAAAAGATCCAGTGCCGGGCGATCCAGTGGTAAACGATCATCGTCTGCTAAATCATCGAGCAAGGAGTTCCCTTTTCCGGCGCGCATTGCTAGCGCCGCTTTTACGGCGTGCTCCTTAATCAGCTCGTGGGCTACTTCCCGGCCGACCCCAGCTTTAACGGCAGCCAGCAAGATCTTGGTAGTGGCTAAGAAAGGCAAATATCGCGCTAATTCAGCTTCAATTACCGCCGGGAAGGCCGCAAATTCAGCCAGCACGGTAAGCATGGTTTCCAGCAAACCATCAATTGCATAAAAGGCATCTGGCAGTGCAACTCGACGGACAACGCTGCAGGAAACATCGCCTTCATTCCACTGGTCACCAGAAAGTTCGCCCACCATTGATGCATAACCTCGTAAAACCACAGCTAGACCATTTACTCGTTCACATGAACGAGTATTCATCTTATGTGGCATCGCGCTGCTACCAACTTGACCGGCCTTAAATCCCTCGGTTACAAGTTCGGCACCTGCCATCAATCGAATTGAAGTTGCAAGTGATGAAGGCGATGCCGCAATTTGAACCAGCGTTGTCACTACATCATAATCAAATGACCGCGGATAGATCTGACCAGTTGAATCTAAAACATTTTCAAAGCCAAGTTCATTAGCGATCGCGAGCTCAAGTTTGAAGTGGGTCGCTGAAGTTCCCAGCAAATCTATTGAATCTTGCGCAGTTCCAACTGGTCCTTTGATTCCGCGCATAGGGTACCGATCCTGCAATGCAGTTAAGCGTTGATATGCAAAGAGCAGCTCTTCGGCAGCAGATGCAAAACGCTTTCCTAAAGTCGTGACTTGCGCCGGCACGTTGTGCGATCGACCCGCAATAGGTTGATCGGCGTATTGGGTCGCCCCTTCACCAAGTCGCGCCAGCAACGCCACAACTTTGTCATGAACAATCGCTAGACCATTGCGAATCTGAAGCGCTTCAATATTCTCAGTTAAGTCACGACTTGTCATACCGGCATGAATTGCTTCATGTCCAGCAAGGGCGTTGAACTCCTCAATGCGAGCTTTAACATCGTGACGCGTTTGCTTTTCGCGAACATCGATTGCGGCTAAATCCACCTGTGTAATTACCTTTTCGTAATCTGTAATTACATTATTGGGAATCGGGTGTCCGAGGGTTGCTTGAGCGCGCATAACAGCGATCCATAACTTGCGCTCGGCCATGATTTTGGCCGCTGGCGCGAAGACTTCCCGCATCGCCGCCGATGCATATCGATCTGCCAGCAGACTCATTGGTGAATTATCCGTCATTTAATTGCCCTTCTCTGCCACCGACGCATTGAGCGCGATATCGGAACGGTAAAAAGATCCAGCAAGGCGGATTTGGCTGATCGCACGGTAAGCGCGATTTCGAGCTTCAGTGAGATCCTCTCCAATTCCAGTAATCGTAAGCACCCGGCCGCCAGCGGAAACTATTCCTTGTTCAGTTCTTGTGGTACCTGAATGATAAATTTGAACATTTTCGATTGCCGAAAATCCAGTGATTACTCCACCGATCTTTGGCGTAGTTGGATAACCTGCAGCGGCTAACACAACGGTTACCGCAGCTTCATCCTTCCATTCCAATGTTGTGTCTTTTAAATTTCCAGTAGCCGCGTTATAGAGCAAAGTTGCCAACGGTGTCTTTAATCGCGGAATCAATACTTGGGTTTCCGGATCGCCAAAACGTGCATTAAATTCAATAACGCGGGTTCCATGATCAGTAAGTGC
>Ga0209284_10000585_pt1 | contig 59327 bp, 55 predicted proteins | sample FRY03_FD_187211 | JGI IMG/M metagenome (GOLD analysis project Ga0209284, IMG submission 187211) | Freshwater microbial communities from Lake Fryxell liftoff mats and glacier meltwater in Antarctica - FRY-03 (SPAdes) (version 2) | ecosystem: Environmental > Aquatic > Freshwater > Ice > Glacier...
TTTAGCGGTGCATTGCGTGATGTTGTTTTGTTGAAGCCATCTTAAGCACCAGTAACGCTCCATTTGGTCTTGAAACTCATTCCAAGTGGTGTATTGCGATTCAAATTCACCAATCAGGCCAAATAAATCGGGGTCTCGTGGCTTATAGGGCGCTACCAACGCGGCTGAAATGCCGTGTTCAGCCATCGCTAATAATTGCCGCTGGTTCACTAAATCAACATAACGCCTAAGCGGTGAAGTGCACCAGGTGTACTGAGCAACACCAATCGCTTCATGAGGCAGCGCTTGAGTGCTCATGCGAACCCGTCCGGCTTGCTGTGAGCGGTAGATGCCTGGCAAGTTGTGCGTGTTGAGTTGACCGCCCCACAAACTATTGGCCAAAATCATGTATTCAGCAACCAAACGATCAAGGGGTGCATTGCGTTTGCGCGGCACAATGTTGATGGGTGTGTCAGGGTCGTCAGCACTGCCGTCAAGAGAAAAGTTGTAATCAATGCGACTATTTGTTTCAGGCTTGCCGCGCACGAGTTCACGTTTTTTATTCAGCGCTAAAGCCAATTGCCAAAGCGGCCTTAACCAATCGTTGTGGGGCAACACCAGCGCGCTGTCGCTTAACGTTTCATCAGTGATGAGTGCATCAAGATGATTATGGCGAAGGTTTTCTGCTACTTGAATGCGTTCTAAAACGGTGTTGAAGGTGCGAATTTCACCCGTTTCTTGATGAGCTTCCACATAAATCGATAATGCAGGCACGATACAACCCGCGTTAAGTGAAAACGTGTCAATCACGTCATCAGGCAACATCGGTATTTTTTCACCGGGCATGTACACCGTAGACATGCGGGCACGCGCCATCTCGTCTAAAGCGCTGTCGCGCGTAACGGCAAGCGCAGGCACGGCAATATGCACACCCACTTTAAGCCAGCCGTCTGGCAACGTTTGCACTGAAATGGCATCATCAATTTCAGTGGTGCTGACGTCATCAACTGAGTAAGGCTGTACATCTTGCGCTAACGGCAGGTCTTCAAAGGTGTTGTTAAACTCAGCCGGTGCAAAAGATAACCCTTTGGGGAAATTCAAAGCTAAAAACTTGGCTTTGTGCAACGCTAAAGCGTGTGGCCAAGCACCGCGGTCGAGCAAAATTTGTTCAGGGCTTTGGTGCAGGTGTTGGCTGGCGCGATCAAGCGCTTTAAATATTTGGGTGTTTTTATCAGGCCGGGTAATTAAGTTGAGTGCAAGTGCTGCAATCGGTTCGGGTAGGCTGCCGTCAATAATTGATTGCACCCAAGTTTGTTGTTCAAGGGCCTGTAGTCGTTTCTTTTCTTGGCTAGCTAAAGCCGCTGCCAAAATATCAGGGGGGGCAGGCTGGTACAAACCTTTGCCGCGCCGATGGAAGTAAATCGGTGCTTGGTGTAAGCACCACAATAAGCTGGCCTTTTCAATGGCATTGGGTGCATGACCAAAATACTCTGTACCCAGGGTGTCAAGATTGAACTCGGCTTGAGGGGCCACTTCCCATAAAAAAGTAGGGTCAATATCGGCCGCTAAAAGCGGGGCTTGCGTTAATAAATTTTCAGGGCTGGGCGAAGCGAATTGAAAAATGCATTGATTGCGTTTTATTTTGCTGCGCTTACCTGAGACAAACTCAATCTGTAGCGTGGCGTCAGCCTCGCTATTAATTTCAGCCGCTTTAAAACTTCCGTCTTCTTCAAACAACACGTACATGGGGTTTAACTCTTGGAAAGGGTCGGGTGGTTAAGGTCAAAGCCAGCGAACTGTAAGACAGCATTCATGTGGTCTTTGAAACTCGATAGGCTGTGGTTATCGCCATCAATGATGATTTGCTGCGCACCTGCAAAGTAGGTATGCATTTCTTGCCAGTCAAGCACTTCGTCGCCGGTGGCGGCGATTAAAAGATAGCGCTCAGGGCGTGTGATCTGCGTGATGGCCATGTCACGTAGTTCGTCAACATGCTGGGGTAAAAAAATAAAGGGTTCGTCGGTGTGGTACTGCGTGTGTTCGCCGACTTGGCTAGCCAAATCGCGCGGTGCATAAACAGCTGGGTTTAAGGCCACAGCGCGACAGCCCAGCGCTTCAGCAAGCGTTACTGCATAAAAGCCACCTAGTGATGAACCGACGACGGTGAGCGCTGATGCGTCTGAGTGATGTTGCGTTATGAGGTCTTGCGCCAGTTTCTTGCAAAGTGCCAAAGCCTCGGCTGGGCTGGCGGGCAAGGCTGGGCAAGACCACCGGTCAAGTTGCCCACGCGCCTGCATACATTGCGCCAGCATTTGCGCCTTTGATGAATGGGGTGATGAACGAAAACCATGTAAATAAAGCATCATCATGATGGGTCTGCCAAAGCGTTAAGAAGTTTTTCGTGTATGCCGCCAAATGAACCATTACTCATGAATAAGACATGATCACCCGGTTGCGCTTGTTGCGCTAAGGCTTTAACCAAAGTAGGAATGTCGTGCCAAGTGCTAGCGCGATCACCTAACGGGGCCAATACCTCAGTGGCTTGCCACCCGAGCGCATTTTTTCCGCTGGTTTCACCAAAACAAAAGACTAAATCAGCATCTTTGAGTGCTTGCGGCAATTGAGCGGCCATAATGCCCAGCTTCATGGTGTTTGAACGGGGCTCAAGCACCGCTAAGATGCGGGCTGAACCCACCTGCTTGCGTAAACCGGCGACGGTAGTGGCAATAGCTGTGGGGTGATGTGCAAAATCATCGTAAACCGTAACGTCCTTAATTTTGCCGCGACATTCCATGCGTCGCTTAACGCCTTGGAAAGTGTTAAGCGCTACAAGCCCTTGAGCAGGTGCAATGCCCACGTGTTGAGCGGCTGCTAAGGTCACTAAGGCGTTGTCAATATTGTGTTGCCCCGTGAGGCCCCAAGCGAGGTTGCCGATGTGCTGGTCACCTAAGTAGATGTCAGGGGCTTGCTGTGGGTCAGCGTGGGTGCGGGCATGCCAGCCTTGGGTCTGCCCAGTTCTTTGAACCGGTGACCAGCAGCCGCACGAGATCACTCGCTCGAGTGCAGCCGATTGATCAGGCATGATGATGGCGCCTTTTGCTGGCACAGTTCGTACGAGATGATGAAACTGCGTTTCAATCGCGGCTAAATCAGCAAAGATATCAGCGTGATCGAACTCAAGATTGTTCAAGATCGCGGTACGGGGGCGGTAATGTACAAATTTTGAACGTTTATCAAAAAAAGCCGTGTCGTATTCATCTGCCTCTATTACAAAATAGTGTTGTGTGGCGTCATAAAAAGCCGACACTTTGAGATCGTGGGCCACACCACCAATTAAGAAATTAGGGTTCAAGCCATTTTGTTTGAGTACCCAAGTGAGCATCGAGCTGGTGGTGGTTTTGCCATGGGTGCCGGCTACCGCTAAAACATGTTGCCCAGCCAGCACGCACTGACCCAACCACTCTGGCCCTGACGTGTAGGGGGCACCCGCATTGAGTATGGCTTCCATTAAGGGGTTGCCCCGACTCACAACGTTTCCAATAATAAATAAATCAGGTTTAAGGCTCAGTTGATCAGCCCCAAAGCCCTCAATGAGTTCAATACCTTGTTCTGTGAGTTGCGTGCTCATCGGGGGGTAAACGCCGGCATCACAACCGGTAACGCGATGCCCTGCTGCACGTGCAATCAGTGCCAACCCCCCCATGAATGTGCCGCAAATACCGAGTATGTGCAGATGCATGAGTTTTTTCTCCTGATGCCATTGTAAGGGTATGGTTCTTTGTTTAAAAATGGGTAAACAACGCGTTATGATTCAAATATGAAAAGACGAACATTATTGCTAGGTGGTGCAGGGTTGGTGGCGATGGGCGCTGTCGGGGTGGTGGCGTGGCGTGAATCGTCTTTGCGGGCTCCACAAGCAAATCGCGCAGCCAACCCAGCGGCTTTTGTGCCCACCCCACCTGATATTGATACCCTTTTTGCAGCGCGCTTGCCTGATGCGCAAGGTCGTGACACGCCCCTTGATGCGTTTCGGGGTGAGCCGTTGCTGATTAATTTTTGGGCTACGTGGTGCCCGCCGTGCGTGGCTGAAATGCCAGACCTAGAAGCGCTGTCAAAATCGTTTAATAACGTGCAATTTGTCGGTATAGCGATAGATACTGACGCTAACGTTAAACAGTTTTTACAGAAAATACCCGTCAGTTACCCGATTTTAGTTGCAGGTCATATCGGCATTGATTTGGTGCGCGCCATGGGTAACCCATCAGGTGGGTTGCCCTATACCGTACTGGTTAACCCAGATGGTCGCGTGCACGATCAAATTTTGGGCCAGGTTAAGGCTGATGCGTTGAGGCAGCAACTTGTGCAGCTTCTAGCAGGATCGCGTCGGTAACTGTACAATTAGACGAAGTTAGCAACTAAATTATTGAATATGGCACATAAGATACTTGTTATGCATGGCCCCAACCTTAACTTGCTCGGTTCTAGAGAACCTGCAATTTACGGTCACCATACCCTTGCCGACATCAACGCAGAACTCGGCGCGCAAGCGGTCGCACTCAAATGTGGTTTGCAAACCTTTCAAAGCAATCATGAGGGCGAGTTAGTCACCCGCATTCAGCAAGCAGCCCAAGACGGCACCACCTATATTTTGATCAACGCAGGCGCGTACACCCACACTAGCGTGGCCATTCGCGACGCGTTAGCAGCTGTTAACCTACCTTTTGTAGAAGTTCACCTCTCTAACGTCTACCGACGTGAATCTTTTCGTCATCATTCATATTTGTCAGATCTGGCCGTGGCAGTTATCGCGGGTTTAGGTGCGGCGGGTTATCGTTCGGCGCTTGATTTTGCAGCACAACAATCACAAAGCTAAATAAACCGAGCTTTTTTAACTTTTACGTTCTTCACCGGATGAATTCAAATGGACTTACGAAAACTTAAAACCTTAATTGATTTGGTATCAGAGTCTGGCATTGCCGAGCTTGAAATTACCGAAGCCCAAGATAAGGTGCGTATTGTCAAATTTTCTCAGGCAACCGCACCCATTCAGCCTATGCTGCAAGCTTACGCACCACAGGCATTCGCGCCTGCAGCCGTTGTTTCGCCTGACGTGCCCGCTGCCCCAGCCGCACCAGAAGGCCACGCGGTTAAGTCGCCTATGGTTGGTTCGTTTTACCGTGCTTCAAGCCCCGGTGCATCACCCTTTGTTGAAATTGGCCAAACTGTTAAAGAAGGCCAAGCCATTTGCATCATTGAAGCCATGAAATTACTCAATGAAATTGAGGCCGACAAATCAGGCGTTATTAAAGCCATTTTGGTTGAAAACGGCGAGCCTGTTGAATATGGTCAACCTTTATTTTTAATTGGTTAAAAATATGTTTGAAAAACTGCTCATCGCTAATCGAGGCGAAATTGCTTTGCGTATTCAGCGCGCGTGTCGCGAGTTAGGTGTTAAAACTGTGGTGGTGCATTCAGAGGCTGATCGTGATGCCAAATATGTACGTTTAGCCGATGAATCAGTTTGCATTGGTCCAGCCCCGTCAAAAGACAGTTACTTAAATATGCCTGCCATTATTTCAGCGGCTGAAGTCACTGACGCCGAGGCTATTCACCCTGGTTACGGCTTTCTTGCAGAAAATGCAGATTTTGCTGAACGGGTAGAGAAAAGCGGTTTCGTTTTTGTCGGGCCTCGCCCCGATTCGATTCGGTTGATGGGCGATAAAGTCAGCGCCAAGCAAGCCATGATCGCAGCCGGTGTGCCTGTTGTGCCCGGTTCAAAAGGGGCGTTGCCAGACAATTCAGAAGAAGTGTTAAAGATTGCACGTGAAGTCGGTTACCCCGTCATCATTAAAGCAGCGGGCGGTGGTGGTGGTCGGGGTATGCGAGTGGTACACACAGAAGCCGCTTTGCTCAATGCCGTTGTCATGACTAAAGCCGAGGCGGGTGCTGCATTTAATAACCCCGAGGTCTATCTCGAAAAGTTTTTAGAAAACCCACGTCATATCGAAATTCAAGTCATGGCTGATGGCGAGAAAAATGCAGTGTGGTTGGGTGAGCGCGACTGTTCAATGCAACGCCGCCATCAAAAAGTTATCGAAGAAGCCCCTGCTACAGGCATTCCCCGTAAAGCGATTGAGCGAATTGGCGAGCGTTGTGCTGAAGCATGCCGCAAAATTAGTTATCGTGGTGCGGGTACATTTGAGTTTCTGTATGAAAACGGTGAGTTTTATTTTATTGAAATGAATACCCGTATTCAAGTCGAACACACGGTCACCGAGTTTATTACCGGCCTTGATTTGGTGCAGTGGCAAATTCGTATTGCTGCCGGTGAAAAATTTACCCTTAGGCAGCGTGATATTACCTTTAAGGGCCACGCGATTGAATGCCGTATTAACGCAGAAGACCCATTTAAATTTACCCCAAGCCCAGGCCGCATTACCAACTGGCACACACCAGGTGGTCCGGGCGTGCGTATTGATTCGCATGCGTTTAATGGCTATTTTGTGCCCCCTAATTACGATTCAATGATTGCTAAAGTGATTACCTATGGCGACTCGCGCGACCAAGCTTTAGCTCGCATGCGCATTGCTTTGTCTGAAATGGTGGTTGAGGGCATTCAAACCAATATTGCCCTACATCGTGAATTAATGGTTGACGCTCGTTTTACTGAAGGTGGCACCAGCATTCATTATCTTGAACAGAAATTAGCCGAAAGGCCTTAAGCTTGGCAGACCAAACCTGCTTACGGAGCAACTGTGCGTGAACTCGTTTTGTCGTGCCCGGGTGAATGGGTCGACGCCCTATCTGACGCCTTAATTGAAGCCGGGGCGTTGTCAACATCAGTTGAAGATGCCGATATTGATACTGATGAAGAACGCCCTTTGTTTGGCGAGCCCGGTGGCGAACAGGCTCCCGGTGGCTGGCTAAATAACCGCGTTGTGGCGTTGCTAGCAGACGGTGAAGACCCGCAGCAAATGCTGGCCTTCGCCGAACTAGAACTTGATATTCACATATCACCCGATTGGTTTTTACGAGATGTGCCTGATCAAGATTGGGTGCGTTTAACGCAATCGCAGTTTGGTCCTATCCGGGTAGGTGAGCGCGTATTAATTTTACCGAGTTGGCACGCGGGTGAGGCACCGCCTAACCGACCTGAGGGCTCAATTGTTATTGAGCTTGACCCGGGCTTGGCTTTTGGCACCGGCAGCCACCCCACTACGCATGTCTGTTTGGCTTGGTTGGCTAACACCTTACCCCAGGGTGTGCGCGTGCTTGATTACGGTTGCGGCTCAGGTATCTTGGCGATTGCTGCAAAAATGTTAGGTGCATCACACGTTGATGCAGTTGACATTGATGAGCAAGCCGTATTGTCAACGGTTCAAAACGCTCAAGTGAATCGAACTGAAGTGCGTGCTTTATTGCCCGATCAGTTGTTGGCTGGACAATATGACGTGGTGGTCGCGAATATTTTGTCGAACCCCTTGAAAGTTTTGGCGCCCATGCTTTCAACACGTGTCAAACCGAATGGTTATCTTGTGTTGTCGGGGGTGCTCGCGCGCCAAGCAGAAGAGGTTGCCGCCGCTTACGCGCCTTGGTTAAAGATGACTGTTTGGGCAGAGCGCGATGGCTGGGTGTGTCTAGCCGGTCAACGCAACGCTTAACCTGAGTATTATTTAAAGATGAGCCTGATCACCCGTTGCCCAAAGTGTGTCACAGCGTTTTCAGTTGGCGCAGACCAGTTGCGTGCCTTTGAAGGTTTGGTTCGTTGTGGGCAGTGTAAAAATGTATTTGACGGTTATTCAAACCTCGATGCACCGCTACCCACTTTGACTGAAACAGTTTCACCAAATTCGACTTCTATACCGTCATATTTTGCGTCAATTAGCGCATCACCCGCCAATATGCCACAGGTTACACCACAGAGCACGTTACAGATCACGCCACAGAGTAGGCCACAGTTCACGCAACAATTCAGTCCACCCCCTTCTCGCGAGGCAGGCTCTAGTACCCCCCCACATTTTGCCAGTGTGTCGCCCGCTCTCCCTCCTCAGGTCATGAGAAGTCGGCAGTCTGATATGCAAATTCAGTCATCGCAACCTGCTGTTGAATCATTTAATTCATCGCTCGAACCGACACTAACTGTCATGGGTGAGTCGCGTATGCGTGGCAACATGCCATCTGATGTGGGGCGCGATATACCTGGTTTTATGGCTACGGGCCCAACGCCTTCAGGCGTTGCGAGCGTTTTGTGGCGTTTAGGTGTTTTGTTGGCTTTAATTGGCATAGCACTGCAAACCGTTTATGTTTATCGTAACGATTTAGCGGCAAGTGCGCCCATTTTAAGACCTTGGTTAGCGCGTGCTTGTCAAACAGTGGGTTGCGACGTACAGTTCCCTAAACACGCCGAACGCATCAGTATTCAGGCCTCGACCTTGCAACAAAATACACGCTTACAAGAGGGTGATGATGTCAGCACATTTAAATTACGATTCACCTTACAAAATCGGTTTGATAAACCTCAGGCTTGGCCACATTTGTTAGTATTACTAACCGATGCATCGGGCGCAGTGGTGGTGCGCAAAGTGGTGCCACCCGCCGATTATGTACCGAGGCAGTTAATTGACACGGCATTCATGTCGCAACAAGAAGCCAATTTTGTGGTTGACTTACAAGTCAAAGGGTTGACCATCAGTGGTTTTGAGATTGACAAGTTTTTCCCTTGATCTTTTTTTTAAAGCCCTCTAGCTCAAGAACCTTTACCCCACTAAAATAACGACTAAAACCCTCATTATTTTCACTTTTTTAGAACGTCACGATGATCGGAACACACCACTTATGAAACCCCCTGTATTAATTTGCGGTTCTATTGCCTTTGATACCATTGCCGTCTTTGATGGGCAGTTCAAAGACCATATTTTGCCTGATCGTATTCACGCATTAAGTGTGTCATTCTTAGTACCGACTATGCGTCGCGAGTTTGGTGGTTGCGCTGGCAATATTGCCTATAACTTGAATCTTTTGGGTGGTCACCCCGTTCCGGTAGCAACTGTCGGTGAAGATGCTGGCGATTACCTGTCACGGTTTGAAGCCATGGGTATCGATATGCGTATGGTGAAAGTGATTGAAGGTCAATTAACTGCACAGTGCTTTATTACAACTGACCTTAGTGATAATCAAATTAGTGCTTTTCACCCAGGCGCGATGGGTGTTTCAAAAGACAATGACGTCACAGGTACAGATGCCAAGTGGGCCATTGTTGCACCCGACTCAAAAGACGGCATGATGGCGCATGCACAGCGGTTACATGCGCAGGGCATTCCCTTTGTGTTCGATTTAGGTCAAGCCATGCCGTTATTTGATGGCCTCGAAATGGTCGAATTATTCAACAAGTCTCGGGCACTGACAATGAACGATTATGAAGCCAGCGTGGTTGAGCAGCGAACGGGCAAAAGCATGGCGCAAATTGCCCAAAGTTTAGAAGCTGTTGTGATTACGCGTGGTGCGCAAGGGGCAACCTTGTTCACCGAAGGGCGTGAAACGCACATAGCACCGGTTACCCCAGCTGATGTGGTTGACCCAACGGGTTGTGGTGATGCGCATCGGGCTGGGCTGCTTTACGGTTTAACGTCTGGTTGGTCGTGGGAAAATGCATGCAAACTGGGTAATTTAATGGGTTCAATAAAAATTGCATCGCGTGGTCCGCAAAACCATGGCCCTAATCGTGTCGAAATTAATGATCTATTTCACGCGTCTTACGGCCTGCATTTGTAACGTGACCCGTGTCTTTTTAAAGGTGAATAGTGATGTCTAAATTTAAAGTTTTACATTCAAACATAAGTAATAATGCAACCCCCGTTGCAACTCATATTTCAACCCCTACTGTTGCAGGCGTTCGCGTCAGATCTGGGCTCACAGCAACTTGTTTAGCGGCAATGGTTGCCGCCACAGCATTAACGATGACGGGTTGCGCTAACCCTAATGCTTCAGCCAGTGTTTACACTTATGGGCAAGCCCAAACTGAACAGGTTGTGCGTGAGGGTACCGTGAAAGCGGTTCGACCTATCGTGATTCAGCAAGAAAAAAGTTCGGGTGCTGGCTTGGTTGCCGGGGGTGCTTTAGGTGGCGTTGCGGGTAGTGCTGTAGGTAGCGGTACAGGCCGAACCTTAGCGATTGTGGGTGGTGCGTTGTTGGGCGCTTTAGCGGGTGAAAAAGTTGAAGAAGCTGCAACCAAAACGAATGGTATTGAAATCACCGTGCGCTTAGATAACGGTGAAACCCGTGTGATTGCTCAAGCTGCCGATGTGGCTTTGTCTGTGGGGCAGCGCGTGCAAGTGATCAGTGGTGCAGGCCCCACACGCGTTGTGCCTAAATAACAGCGAGTTTGCTTAGAGATGTGTGTGAAAATTTTTTTGTACTTTTCACACTTGTCTTTCGGTAAGAAAGTAAGTTAAAGCCCAAACACAGTGAAACTGATTTGATTAATAACCATCATGGCCACTTGTGCCATGATGAGCAGTACCAAAGGTGATAAATCAAGACCGCCTAAGTTAGGCATGATGCGGCGAATAGGCTCAAGCATGGGGGCGGTAAGGGTGCGTAAGACTGGCATAACGGGCGCCATGGGGTTTACCCAAGATAGTACCGCTTGAATTAATGTTAGCCAAATAATTAGGTTTAATGCCCACCGACAAACTGTCATGGCGGCAGCACCAAACGCGGGTATTAACACGGCCAGCGGCATAATAGCTCGCATACTGATCATCCAGATGGCGAGCAAATAAACCAAAGCGACGATATAAGCACCCACTAAACTCGCTACGTCTATATTTTTGCTAGTTGGCAAAATTGAGCGTAATGGCTTCACAAGCCAATCTGTTGCTCTAAAAATGAGCTGATGAAAAGGGTTGAACGGGTGAAAGCGTAAGCTGTATAACCAACACCGAGCTAAGAACGCAGCCCCTAATACTGTGAAACTGGTATCTAATAAAAACCGAACGATATCGCCCATTCAAATACAGCCTTAGAATCGTTTTTAACAACGGCTATTGTCGCATGACAAACGTAAACCGTGAATATTATGAATCAAATTGCAAGATCATAAAGCAAATCGCCTGGCAAGCCAGGCGATTTGGTACAAACTTTTAACCTGCATCAATTAAGGACGGCCGCCTGTAGGGAAGGGCCATGATGCAGCGGGGTTCAACGCAGTTTTAGCATCTGGCGCAGCGGCTGTTGAAGGTGCGCTGGGGGCAGGTTTGCTAGCAGCTGGTTTCTTAGCCGCTTTTTTTACTGTTTTTTTTACAGCAGGCTTTTTAGCGGCGACTTTCTTGACCGCTTTTTTAGCCACTACTTTTTTAGCAACTGCTTTTTTTGCAGCAGGCTTCTTAGCAGCTACTTTTTTGGCGGCGACTTTCTTGACCGCTTTTTTAGCCACTACTTTTTTAGCAGCAACAGGCTTCTTAGCAACTACTTTTTTTGCAGCAGGCTTCTTAGCGGCTACTTTTTTAGCAGCGACTTTCTTGACTGCTTTTTTAGCCACTACTTTTTTAGCAGCAGCAGGCTTCTTAGCTACTACTTTTTTAGCAACGACTTTTTTAGCGACAACTTTCTTGACCGCTACTTTTTTTGCCGCGACCTTCTTTACTGCTTTTTTTACTGCTTTCTTGGCTGTTGCCATGATTAACTCCTTAAGTCAGGATCCCAAAACAAGGAACGCGTGCATTGGAGACCACCCAAATGGGTCGTCCACAAAACCCGCGCTATTCTTCTGACGCGTATCGTTATTCCTTGACTGCAAATACCGATACGTGCCACAGAATGCTGCGTTGTTGATAAACCATGTGCAAGTCGTTGCAACGACTCACCACACTTTTTAACAACAGGTGGTGCAACCCTTTTAGTTACACCACTTATTCCCTTCACGTTTAGAGACGCCAAGATCTCAAGGGTTGCTCATGTGGGTCTTATTCCCAATTGAGCGCACCACCTGTTTGATACTCGATGACGCGTGTCTCAAAAAAGTTTCTTTCCTTCTTTAAATCAATCATTTCAGCCATCCAGGGGAAGGGGTTCTCTTCCTGTGCATACAAAGGCTCTAGACCAATTTGTTGGCACCGACGGTTTGCAATAAATCGTAAATATGATTTGAACATGGATGCATTTAGACCTAAAACGCCACGTGGCATGGTGTCTTCTGCGTAAGCATATTCAAGTTCGACAGCTTGGCTAAATAACGCACGCATTTCTTCACGGAAAGCAGGCGTCCAAAGGTGTGGATTTTCAAGTTTAATGGTGTTGATTAAATCAATACCAAAATTGCAGTGCATAGACTCATCACGCAAAATGTACATGTACTGTTCGGCAGCACCGGTCATTTTATTCTGACGGCCAAGCGCTAAAATTTGTGTAAAGCCAACATAGAAAAATAGACCTTCCATGAGGCAAGCAAACACAATCAATGAACGTAAAAGCTTTTGATCATCTGCAGTGGTGCCAGTGTGAAAGTGAGGGTCTGCAATCGCGTCAATAAAAGGAATCAAAAACTGGTCTTTTGCGCGAATTGAAGGCACTTCGTTATACGCATTAAATATTTCTGATTCGTCTAGGTTCAAACTTTCAACAATATATTGATAGGCGTGCGTATGAATGGCTTCTTCAAAAGCTTGACGCAATAAAAACTGGCGGCATTCAGGTGCGGTAATGTGACGGTAAGTACCCAGCACAATGTTGTTAGCTGCCAACGAGTCGGCTGTAACAAAGAAACCAAGATTGCGTTTGACAATACGACGCTCGTCTTCAGTCAAACCGGTGGGGTTCTTCCAGAGGGCGATGTCACGCGACATGTTTATTTCTTGCGGCATCCAGTGGTTGGCGCAGGTTGCGAGGTACTTTTCCCATGCCCATTTATATTTAAATGGTACGAGCTGATTGACGTCAGTTTGACCGTTGATGATGCGTTTGTCAGCTGCCTTAACGCGTGCTTGTTCAGCTGCGCCGGCGGCTGCCATGATTGCTGCGGCAGCAGGCCGCTCGCTTAAGCCGGGCGTAGGTAAAGCGGTATCACCAAATACGCCGGTGGCTGCGCGCACGGCTGCGTTTGCGGTTGCGTCAGTACTAGCGGGCGTACGGGGCGCTACGCCAGGTGCGGCGGTGGCTACAGGGTTTGTGTCGTCTTCCCAATTCAGCATGATTATTTTCCTTTGATGTTATGTAGATTTACTGGCAAGCTTCGCATTCTTCAAAGCCGGGGTCACCTGGCCTCATCATGCATGCTTCGCCAAGTATTTCGGCTTCTGGAAGATTCAGTGCAGCAGCAGCTACACCCTCTGTTGGGTTCATACTGACGGCATTTAATTCGCCGCCACGACCCGTTGATTTTTCTGCGCTAGTCGCGCCGAGTGAGCGAAGGTAGTAAGTGGTCTTTAAGCCACGTAGCCAAGCTAACTTGTAGGTTTCATCAAGTTTCTTGCCCGATACACCCGCCATATAAATGTTAAGTGACTGTGCTTGATCGATCCATTTCTGGCGACGTGCTGCGCATTCAACTATCCAGCTGGCGTCAACTTCAAACGCCGTTGCATATAACGCACGCAGTTCATTGGGAACGCGATCGATGCGGGCAAGACTACCGTCGAAGTATTTCAGGTCAGCGACCATGACTTCGTCCCAGAGGCCCAGTTTTTTGAGGTCACGTACCAAGTGATCATTGACCACTGTGAACTCACCGGAAAGATTCGATTTAACGTACAAGTTTTGATATGTTGGTTCGATACATGCAGACACACCAATAATATTTGAAATTGTTGCAGTTGGGGCGATTGCAACACAATTAGAGTTGCGCATACCGTACTGTTTGATGCGTGCACGCAACGATGTCCAATCAAGTGCGCTTGAATCGTCTAATTCAACATAGCCACCACGCTCTTCACGCAACATCGCAACTGAGTCTTGCGGCAAAATTCCTTTTGACCACAACGACCCTTCGTAGGTTGCATAACGACCGCGCTCTTCAGCCAAATCACATGATGCGCTGTAGGCGTGATAGCAAACTGATTCCATTGACTCGTCTGAAAATTTAACCGCTGCATCAGAAGCGTAAGGAATGCGCATCAAGTGCAAACTATCTTGAAAACCCATGATGCCCAAACCTACAGGGCGATGACGCAAATTTGATGTGCGTGCTTTATCAACCGCGTAAAAGTTAATGTCAATTACGTTGTCAAGCATGCGCATCGCTGTATTCACGGTACGTTCAAGCTTTTCGTGATCAAGTGTTAACTGACCATTTGCATCGGCTTTTAAATGCGCAACTAAGTTCACTGAGCCTAAATTACATACTGCAATTTCTGATTCATTGGTGTTGAGGGTAATTTCTGTACACAGATTTGAGCTGTGTACGACGCCCACATGTTGTTGTGGTGAACGAATGTTGCATGGGTCTTTGAAAGTAAACCATGGGTGGCCTGTTTCGAACAACATTGACAACATGCGACGCCACAATTGGGCAGCAGGCATCGTTTTGAACAGTGTGATTTCACCCGTTTTGGTTTTCGCTTCGTAGCCGTTGTAAGCCACTTCAAACGCTTTACCAAATTTGTCGTGCAAGTCAGGGCAATCTGAAGGTGAAAAGAGTGTCCAGTCGCCGCCTTCAATGACCCGACGCATAAATAAATCGGGAATCCAGTTGGCGGTGTTCATGTCGTGCGTACGGCGCCGCTCGTCACCTGTGTTTTTACGCAGGTCTAAAAACTCTTCGATATCAAGATGCCACGTTTCAAGGTAGCAACATACCGCGCCCTTACGTTTGCCACCCTGGTTTACTGCGACGGCTGTGTCGTTTACAACTTTAAGGAAGGGCACCACACCTTGGCTTTCGCCGTTGGTACCTTTAATATGACTACGCATGGCGCGGACCGGCGTCCAGTCGTTACCTAAGCCGCCAGCATATTTGGCGAGTAAAGCATTTTCTTTGATGGCTTCGTAAATACCATCAAGATCATCAGACACGGTTGACAAGTAGCATGATGACAACTGTGAATGCGTGGTACCCGAATTAAACAGGGTGGGGGTTGAGCTCATGAAGTCAAATGAAGACATGATTTCGTAGAACTCAATCGCACGTGCTTCACGATCAATTTCTTTAAGTGCCAAACCCATGGCGACACGCATAAAAAACACTTGGGGCATTTCAATACGCTGACCGTTGATGTGCAGAAAGTATCGGTCATATAGGGTTTGTAAGCCGAGGTAATCGAACTGCAAGTCACGCTTGTCTTTGAGCGCTTGACCTAAACGTTTTAGGTCGTAGCGCGCCATTTCAGGGTTAAGTAAGCCCCCTTCGACACCGCGTTTAATGAGTTTGGGAAAATGAATAGCGTATTCAGTCGCCATTTCATGTTGTGGAATTTCAGCCGACAACACTTCTTTACGAATCGTGTGCAACAACAAACGAGCCGTTACTTTGCTGTAGGCGGGGTCTTTTTCAACTTGTGCACGGGCTGCCAAAATCGCTGATTTATACACTTCATCAACGGGAATACCATCGTATAAGTTTTTAAGGGTTTCTTTAAGAATCACTTCTGTACTAACAAAATCACCTAGGCCTTCACCTGCCGCTTCGATTGTTGCTTGCAGCTTTGCCAAGTCGAGCGGTTTACGTGAACCGTTTTCAGTGATGTGAATAACGGGCGATTCAATTTTGGCGTCAGCCCCAGACTGCGCACGCTCTTGGGCGCGCTCTTGAGAGCGACGTTCGCGGTACAGCACGTATGAACGAGCAACGTCATGTTCGCCTGAGCGCATGAGCGCTAATTCAACTGCATCTTGCACGTCTTCTATGTGGAAAGTGCCACCATTTGGGCGACCACGCACCATAGCGCTGACGACTTGTTGTGTGAGTTGCTCAACGATTTCACGCACGCGGGCTGAGGCAGCACCAGAGCCGCCATTGACTGCTAAAAAGGCTTTGGTCATGGCAATACCGATTTTGCCCGGTTCAAAAGGAACAACTGAACCATTACGGCGAATAATGCTGTATTGCGACCAAGACTGCTGCACAATAGGCTGGAATATTGCGCCGGGTATATTTTGTTGTGATACGGCTGACGAAAGGGGGGTGGTAACTTGCATAAAGGCTCCTGCTAGAAGGGGTCGCAGCAAAATGAGCAACCCCTGAAATGGCTAAATAAACACTACATGTTGTGTTTTATTTCTTTTCAACCACTAATTCTAGTGTCCTGAGCCATTAAGGTCAAACTTTCTTTTAAGTATTTTCCCTTACTTTTTAAACGATTAATTTATGTTTTATAGTGGCTTGACCTTAAGCGCCTTGCGGCATCAACTTATATGAAGAGCGAGCCTTGCTAGCACACGCTTTGAGCCCATAATCGTTAGAACAGCATCAATAGACGGTGTTTGGGTTGTACCCGCAACGGCCAAGCGAATCGGAATGGCCAGTTGTGGCATTTTTAGCCCATGATCGTTGAGCACCGTTTTAATGGTTTGACTGATCGTGCTGAGCGACCAATCAATGGTTGATAGCTTGTTGCTTAAGTCGCTAAGTGCTGCCAGGGCTTGAGGTGTCATATGTTGCGTGATGAGTGCTGAGTCAGGTGTGGCGGGTTCACCACAAAACAACATCGCTGCCTGAGCCAATTCAACGAGCGTGTCGCATCTATCTTTGAGTAAACCGACTGCTGCAACCATATCAACTTGATCAGGGTTGCCGCCTAAAGCCACCACACGAGGCGAAACAAGGCGAGCTAAATCGTGATTATCAGCCTGCTTAATGTAGTGATTGTTAACCCAATTTAATTTTTTAGGGTCCCATTGTGAAGGTGAACCTGATAAATGAGTGCTATCGAACCACTTAATAAAGGTCTCACGATCAAAAATTTCATCGTCACCATGGCTCCAGCCTAGGCGCGCTAAGTAGTTAATCATGGCTTCAGGTAAGTAACCCTGGGTGTCATATTCCATGACGCTTACTGAACCATGGCGTTTCGAAAGCTTTTCACCATCGGGGCCCAAAATCATGGGCACATGACCATACTCTGGCAACGGGGCATTTAACGCTTTCATAATATTGATTTGACGGGGTGTGTTGTTGACATGATCGTCACCCCTTAATACATGCGTAATGCCCATGTCTAAGTCATCAACCACCACACAAAAGTTGTATGTTGGGGTGCCATCAGGGCGCGCAATGATCAGGTCATCTAACTCTTCATTAGCAAAACTGATAGGGCCTTTTACAATATCGTGCCACGCGGTCACACCGTCAAGTGGCCCCTTGAAGCGCACCACGGGTTGACGATCGGCGGGCACAGCGGGCAACGTTTTGCCTAGCTCAGGGCGCCACGTGCCGTCATAACGCGGTTTTGTACCGTGAGCGCGGGCAGCTTCGCGCATGGCTTCAACTTCTTCGGGTGAGCTGTAACAAAGGTATGCAGAACCCGCGGCCAACATGTCTTGCACCACAGCACGGTATCGGTCCATACGCTGCATTTGATAAAACGGCCCCTCGTCAGGGTCTAAGCCTAGCCAAGCCATGCCATCAAGAATGCCCTTTACCGCCTTGGGTGTTGAGCGAACCAAGTCGGTGTCTTCGACTCTTAAAATAAAAGTACCCCCCGCATGACGCGCAAAGGCCCAAGCAAACAAAGCGGTTCGAGCGCCACCCAGATGTAAAAACCCAGTGGGTGAAGGAGCAAAACGGGTGCGAACAGGGCGATTAGTTTGGGTCATAGATTCAATTTTAATGTCAACAGGTAAAGTTATAAACGAGCATTGTTGCATTGCAACAAAATTTTGTTAAGATGAACAGAGGTGAATAAATATTAGATACGATGAATAAGGCTGAATAAAGATGAACAAAGACGAGTAAAGGTAAGTTAAACCAAGTAAAGACGAGTAAAGGAAATAAAGTTGAACGACGTTAAATGCACTCAATTTATATTTTTTTAAATACGCCGCTATTTTAGAGCCTGATCACAAATTTTCGTTCTGAGCGCGTATTAACCCGAAAGGCCTCTTATGTTGCGTCATACCCTCGACCCCTTGTTTGAGCCTACCAGTTTACTGATTGTCAGTGATCGGCCCTTACCGCTTTTTGAAAATATACCGCCTGTTATGGCGGCTCGCACAACGCGGGTTGATTGCCCCCCTGGTTTGTGGCGCCCATTGCCCAAAAAACTCAATGGCCTTGTTCAGGGTGAGCGGGTCGACTTGGTGGTGGTTTGCATGCCGCCATTGCTATTACAGCGCACGCTTTTTAACTTGGTGCGTGTCAGACCCCGAGCCGTCATATTGATGGCGCACGATGCGGTTGACCCGTCACCCGATCGAACGCGTGAATTATGTGCGCTATGGGCTCAAAAATATAAAGTTGCACTATTAGGACCTTATTCATTTGGTCTGCAGCGCCCCCACTTAGGTTTAAACCTCAGCCAACACCCTGTTTTAGCGCGTAGCGGTCGTGCCGCGCTTATTGCACAATCTCGCACCATCATGGCTTCAGTGATGGACTGGGCTGACGATGCCCATATTGGCTTTTCAGCCGTGGTGGCAATTAGTGATGAGGCCTTCACTAGCTTGCCTGAAGTGCTTGACTACTTAGCCAGTGACCCGCGCACCGACAGTATTGCTCTATATATAGATGAAACGGGGTATAGCCGCGAATTTATGAGCGCCTTGCGCGCTGCCGCCAGTGTTAAGCCGGTTGTGGTGTTGAAGTCAGGTGCTACCCTCGATACTGAGCAAGCCAACGCTGCGTTTGATGCAGCACTTAGACGAGCTGGGGCTGTACGAGTTCGCTACTACATTCAATTGTTTGCTGCACTGAAAGTATTTACCCATAGCCATCGACCCAAAGGCCCTCGTATGGCCGTGATCTCAAACGGAGAAGGCCCTGCACGACTAGCGTTAGACATGAGCAATAGTAAGGGCCCCGTGGTCAAGGCAGAATTAACTGCAGCAACTCGGCGGCGTTTAGGTAAATTACTCGAGCCGGGTGCCAGAGCGTTAAACCCGATTGTGACGCACTCGCCCTTGATGCCCTCAATGATGACTGAAATGATTGATTACGTGACACAAGATAGCGGTGTTGACGGCGTTTTACTGGTTTTTGCGCCAGATGCGCGTACAGATTTTTATGCCCTGACTGATGAGCTCATCAACACCATTAAGCGATCAACTAAACCGGTTTTACCGTGCTTTATTGGCGAAGCCAGTATGCGCCCGATTCGTCGACTTTTAGACGATGTGGGTACACCGGCCTTTAGAACACCTGAATCAGCAGCCAATGCGTTTGGTGTGTTGGCAAGCTATCACTATAACCAGCAGTTGTTGCTGCAAATTCAACCGGCTGAGCCTAATTATGCGACACCCAGAGTAATAGATGCCCGTGAGTTGATTGCACAGTCTTATGCAAACGGTCAAACCACGTTGGGAACAAAACAAGCACTCGTTTTGTTTGAAAAATTCAATTTAATTTTTAACGATACGCTCGAAAATGACCTGTCTCAAAGCAATATGGTGTCAGAAATAAAAGAAACGCCAATCGCTTACCGTATTTCAGTGGTACGCGACAAACGTTTTGGGCCCGTCATTCGGTTTTCGGCGGGCGGTGTGATGGGTTCATTGGCACCGCTTGATGACGGCGTAGATTTAGCCCCATTGAATTTATTTTTATCAAATCGCTTGGTTAAACGCAGCCAAATATGGCAACGACTAGGTCGACATGCGGTTTCGCCCGCCGCGTTTAGTGACTTATTAAACATGCTTGAATGGGTGTCAGATTTAGTGAGCGAATGTGCCGAGGTAGGCACCGTCACAATTGATCCGCTTGAGCTCCATGGTGAAGCATGGTTTGCGCGGCGTGCCGAAATCAAGCTCATTGAGCCTGAACATCTTAGGCACTTGCACACAGTTGGCTATAACCACATGGCCATTCACCCCTACCCAAGACGCTGGGTGCAACGATTAGTATTGAAAGACGGCACCGGTTGTTTGATTCGACCCATTCAACCTGACGATGCCAGTGCCTTACAAATATTTGTGCGTGGTCTGTCTGACGAAGCAAGATACATGCGCTTTGTGTCGTTGATGCGTGAACTGACACCCAAAATGTTGGCGCGTTACACCTTAATTGACTATCACCGTGAGTTGGCTTTGATTGCAACCGTGCCACAAACTAATGAGCATGGTCAAAGCGTTAATATGATTGTTGGTTTAGCGCACTACTTACGAAATCGCGATGGCCGTACTGCAGAGTACGCTTTGGTGGTGGCTGATGACTGGCAAGGTCGGGGCCTAGGCCGTCAATTAATGAGTCGTCTGATTGACGCGGCGCGAGATCAAGGCCTAGAGCTGATTGAAGGCCTAGTTATTGGCAGCAACCGACCCATGCGTAACTTGATGCAAACATTTGGTATGGTCGACGATGTTGACGCAGAAGACGCGTCAATGCGCCGAATTTGGATCGCTTTAAACGCACCAGCAGATGAAATGTAGTGGTTTGTTCATTTCAAGCTGACGAATATGAAGATCGATATATTGCACTTGCTGTGTTAAACCACTATTTTTAAAAACCCCTTGCAGCAGGTTCAACCTAGGTGATGTGAATTCAAAGCTTCATAATGGTCTGTTTTAAAAAATCTGAAATGTCTCTTATTTCCTCTGGGCAAACGCTATGTGGCATAGGGTATGCGTGCCAACTGACGTGGTATTGATGCGATAAAAATAAATCTCGCGCAGTGGTGCCGCGATCAAACGTCACGACGGGGTCAAACGTGCCATGCGCTAAAAAGATTGGGGTTGCACGGTTGGCTTCTGACCAGCCCTGTGCCGCTTGATCGGCCAGTGGTAAATAACCCGACAAAGCAATCAAGCCAGCCAAGGTTTCTGTGTAACGCAAACCAATATGCAGTGTCATCGCACTACCCTGCGAAAAACCTGCCAGCACAATATTCTGAGTGGGCACACCGCGGCTATTTTCACGTTCAATTAAAGCAATAATTGATTGCTCAGAGGCATAAATACCGTGTTCGTCTTCAGCATGAATTAACGTAGGTACGCGAATGTCATACCAAGCCCGCATCGACATGCCGCCATTAATGGTGATGGGCTTAACCGGCGCGTGAGGAAAAATGAACCGTACCGCTTTTGATTTAGGTATGCCTAACTCGGGCACAATGCCCGCAAAATCGTGACCATCAGCACCTAAGCCGTGCAACCAAATCACGCTATGAGTTGGGTTGGTGGCCGTTTCAATTTCAAGGCATTCAAGTAAAGGTGTCGTCATGATGAGCTCAGCAAAAGTTAATCATTATCGGGTTCAGACGGGCTATCAGACGGCTTTGGAACCGACTTGAGGGTTTGAAAAAGCGCCCGAAAGTTTTTACGCTGTGGTTCTTGACCGGGTAATAACGACGTGTTGGCCACTTGCTCGCGTCGTGCTGCCCGTATTTGAGAGCGAATTGATTGCACATCAACGCCAGGGTTTTGTGACAACCATTCGGTGAGCGCCTCGTCACTGCCGAGCAGACGTTCGCGTAACGTTTCAAGCCGGTGCATAGCGCGGGTGTCTTCAACCGAACCGTTAGCCCACGTTTCAAGTTGTTGCCGAATCAATTCAGCGGGGGCGTCTCGCATCAGTTTGCCCACGAAATGAATCTGGCGACGGCGGCCTTCACGACTGGTGGTCTTTTGCGCCAGCAATACGGCATCTTCAAGCCGCTCTGAAAGGGGGAGTTGTTTGACTTGATCTCGACTGAGCTCAACCACCGCTTTGCCCAAATCAAGCAAGTCGTGCATGTCACGCTTGACTTGAGATTTGCTTGGGCCGTCGTAAATGGGTTTATCTGAATCGTCTTGGGGCATATTTTTAGGGTTTTGTATGGTCATAGGTCGCACTCGGGCTGCTAGAACGCTATCATAAGCGTCATTGACATTGGAACATCATGAGTAAACATCTTCCCGTACTGCCAATTAAAGAAAATCGCACTCAATTTGAATCGTTAGTGTCGCATGCTATTGATTATGCCAAAAGTTTAGGCGCAACTGATTCAGTTGCTGAAGTGTCTGAAGGGCAAGGTTTATCGGTTAATGTGCGCAAAGGTAAGCTTGAAACGGTTGAGCAAACCCGCGACCGCTCATTGTCGGTCACTGTGTTTGCAGGCCAACGCCGTGGCTCTGCCAGCACCTCTGATTTTAGCGAAACCGCCCTTAAACAAACAGTCGAAGCCGCCTGGCACATTGCCCGGTTCACGGCCGAAGACCCCGCTGCGGGCCTGCCTGACCCTGCAAACTTGTACACTGGCGGCCCCGATAAGTTGTCGCTGCATCACCCTTGGTTAATTGGGGTGGCTGATGCGACCAAAATGGCAATTGCCGCTGAACAAGCGGCGCGAGACGTCGATCGACGTATTACCAATACAGAGGGTGCTGCAGTTGATACCCACGAAGGCCACTTTACGATGGCCAATTCGCGTGGTTTTTTAAATGGTTTTGCCTATACCCGACACGGCTTGTCTGTTTCGCCGATCGCAGGGCGTGGCAATGGCATGCAACGCGACTACTGGTACACCAGCGACCGTAACGCCAAGAACTTGGCCAAGCCCGAGGCCGTGGGCCAATACGCCGCACACCGCGCCTTAGCGCGTTTAAATGCCCGTCGTCTGTCAACCCGACATGCCCCCGTATTGTTCGAAGCCCCCTTGGCGTTAGGCATTCTGGGGGCATTAACCCAAGCCGTTAGTGGTGGCGCGTTATACCGAAAATCAACTTTTTTAGTTGATAGCTTGGGTAAGACCATATTTCCGTCACACATTCAAATACACGAAGACCCTTTCATACCGGGTGCCATGGGCAGTTCAATGTTTGACGATGAAGGGGTGCAAACGCACGCTCGTGATGTCGTGCGTGACGGCGTTTTGCAGGGGTATTTTTTATCAACCTACACCGCTAAAAAACTGGGTATGCAGACAACCGGCAATGCGGGTGGCTCGCACAACCTTCATATGACCTCGACCGAAACCGAGAAAAAAGATAGTTTTAAAGCCATGCTTAAAAAATTGGGTACGGGTTTATTGGTTACTGAACTCATTGGCCAAGGCGTTAACTACATCACCGGCGATTATTCACGTGGTGCTTTTGGCTACTGGGTTGAGGGCGGCAAAATTCAGTACCCCGTTGAAGAAATTACGATTGCAGGTAATTTAAAAGACATGTTTACCCAAATTGTAGCCATTGGCCATGACGAATTAACCCGCGGCAGCAAAACAACCGGTTCAATTTTGATTGAAAACATGGCTATTGCGGGCACTTAAGCGGGCAAATACAGGGGTTTTGTAGTAGAATCACTGGTTCCCTAGGGTGAAAAGTGGGCACGGGCGACATAAAACGTTTTGGCCTCGCTTATCAAACAGGGCGGTAAAGATTGTCTTTACCGGTATTTATCAGGAATTCCTCTCATGAAGACCTTTGTGGCCAAGCCGCTAGAAGTCAAACGTGACTGGTACGTGATTGATGCAAAAGGCAAAGTTCTCGGTCGTGTGGCCAGCGAAGTCGCACGCCGTCTGCGCGGCAAGCATAAGCCAGAATTTACGCCTCACGTTGATACAGGCGATTACATCGTCATTATCAACGCTGCAAATATCGTTGTAACCGGTAACAAAGCAAACGATAAGAAATATTATCGTCACTCGACCTACCCCGGTGGTATCACCGAGACGAACTTCGTCAAGATGCAAGAACGGCACCCAGGCCGCGCATTCCAAAAAGCTGTTAAGGGCATGTTGCCTAATGGCCCATTGGGTTACGCGATGATCAAAAAGCTGAAGATCTACGCGGGTGCAGAGCACCCACATAGCGCTCAACAGCCACAGCCGCTCGACATCTAAGGAAGCTCGCCATGATCGGTAATTGGAACTATGGCACCGGCCGCCGCAAAACTTCGGTAGCACGTGTGTTTATCAAAAAAGGTTCGGGTAAAATTGTTGTGAACGGTAAACCCGTTGACGATTACTTCGCTCGCGAAACAGGCCGCATGATTGTGCGCCAACCCCTTGACCTAACAAGTCACCTCACGTCGTTTGACATTAAAGTCAACGTACATGGTGGTGGTGAAACAGGCCAAGCCGGCGCGATTCGTCACGGTATTACGCGCGCATTGATTGATTACGATGCCACGTTGAAACCTGCCTTGTCTAAAGCGGGCTTCGTCACGCGTGATGCGCGTGAAGTTGAACGTAAAAAAGTTGGTTTCCACAAAGCACGTCGCCGTAAACAGTTCAGCAAGCGTTAATTTTTCAACGCATCTGTTCTGCAAAAAAGGTCACCGTGTGTGGCCTTTTTTGTATGTATTGTTTCTGTCTCAGTTAAAGTCGTATGGTAAGCAGGTTATAAATAGAGGGTCAATTGCTACCTGATTGCTGTCAGAAATAGAGGGTCAATTGCGGCTTGAGTGCTGTCTAAACACATCAAGTGTGTTTGCTTATGATGAACGATTAAAGGTGATCGGTATGACAAATACATCTTCTAGAAAAATTAAAGTCGGCATCGTTGGTGGTACGGGTTACACCGGCGTTGAGTTGCTTCGTTTATTAGCTCAGCACCCCAATGCTGAGTTGACCGCTATTACCTCGCGTAAAGAAGACGGCATGCCGGTGGCACAGATGTTTCCAAATCTCAGGGGTGCCGTTGACCTGGCTTTTTCTACACCGGAAAAAGCACCACTCAGCCATTGTGACGTCGTATTTTTTGCAACCCCACACGGCGTGGCCATGAGTCAAGCCCCAGGCTTATTAGCGGAAGGCGTTAAAGTCATTGATTTGGCTGCTGATTTTCGTTTGCAAGATATAGGCGAATTTGAAAAATGGTACGGTATGTTGCACACGTGCCCAAACATCTTAGCCGAGTCAGTTTATGGTTTAGTTGAATTAAATCGAGACCGTATTGCACAAGCCCGCGTGATCGGTAACCCAGGGTGTTACCCCACTACCGTCATATTGGGTCTGGCCCCCTTATTTAGTGGTGAACATCTAATTGATGTGACCGACATCATTGCTGATGCTAAGTCTGGCGTCAGCGGGGCAGGGCGTAAGGCTGAAGTGGCCACTTTGTTTGCTGAGGCCAGTGACAACTTTAAAGCGTATGGTTTGTCTGGCCATCGCCATCACCCTGAAATCACTGCTCAACTGACTGAGTTGGCGGGGCAGCCAGTGGGGTTGACCTTTGTGCCGCATTTGGTCCCTATGATTCGCGGTATGTTCACAACGATGTATGTGAATATTTTGCCTAAGGCGCTCAATACTGACTTTCAAGGGCTCTACGAAACCCACTACCGCGACGATACCTTTGTTGACGTTATGCCATCTGGCAGCCAACCAGAAACACGGTCTGTGCGGGCTTCTAATACTTTACGTATTGCCTTACATCGCCCTGCTGGGGGTAAGCGTTTAATTATTACTGTTGTGCAAGACAATTTGGTTAAAGGTGCGTCGGGTCAAGCGGTTCAAAATATGAATGTCATGTTTGGTTTGCCCGAAAGTACCGGCTTAACGCAGATTGCCATCTTGCCCTAAGGGTTTAAGGTGTTAAAAATTGATTTTTCGGCTATATTTGACTTAATTACTCGGGTATAAAACCAAGTCTGGTTCAGCCCTACGGAGCACTATCATGAGCACTGCCCAAACAGTAGACTTACAAGTCCCCCCCACACCGATTCTTTTTACAGATTCGGCCGCAACAAAAGTAAAAGATTTGTTGATTGACGAAGGTAACCCCAATCTAAAATTGCGCGTGTTTGTGCAAGGTGGCGGGTGTTCGGGTTTTCAGTATGGCTTCACGTTTGATGAAGATATTAACGAAGACGACACTGCACTTGAAAAAAATGGTGTTCAACTGTTGGTTGATCCCATGAGTTTTCAGTACTTGGTCGGCGCAGAAATTGACTACAAAGAAGACTTAGAGGGTGCGCAGTTTGTCATACGTAACCCTAACGCTTCAACCACGTGTGGTTGTGGGTCGTCATTTTCGGTTTAATGACTCAAACGAAGTGATGTAGCCTTAAACAGGCCAGTATGCACCGAGCACCCGGGCGCCTAAAGCGCCCGTTGCTTTGGGCTCGTTAGCGGGAACACGTTGAACGTGTGCCCACGCTAACCAAGCAAAGGCTGCCGCCTCAACATCTTGTGCAGGTATACCTAAAGAATCAGTTGTATTCATAACTGCTTGTGTTTCGCGCGCTATGTGGCGCATCATTGAATTGTTGAAAGCGCCACCACCACACACATAAATAGGCCAACCGTGTGCCCCTAAGGCATCTATTGCTAGGGCAACTGTGCGTGCAGTCAGGCATTGCAACGTGGCCTGCACATCGATTGCGTCGAGAGTAGAAAAATTAGTTTTTTTAAAGTTTACGAGCTGTTTGTTTAGCCACGATACGTTAAATAAATCACGACCAGTCGATTTAGGAAAAGGCTTTTTAAACCAAGGTTCGTCTGCAATTAACAATGCTAAAAGCGCCTCATTCACGTGACCTTTCGCGCCCCATTGGCCACCGTTGTCAAAAGATTGACCTGTGTGCAGTTTGGCCCAGTTATCTATCAACATATTGGCAGGGCCACTGTCGCTACCGCGAGGTGCATGCCCAGGTTCCAAAACGCTGAGGTTGGCAATACCCCCTAAATTTAATATAACGCGTGGTGTATTTGAGCTAAAAACATGTTGGTGAAAAGCAGGTACAAGGGGGGCGCCTTGGCCGCCCGCCGCAATATCGCGACTTCTAAAGTCACTGATCACCGCAATACCTGACAGCTCAACCAGTGTGGCAGGCGCGTTAATTTGGCAAGTGAACCCCAGGTCAGGTGCGTGCCTAACGGTTTGACCATGTGCACCAATCGCTTGAATATGTTTGGAGGAATAGCCCGTCTTGAGAAGCAGCATTTTGACTGCTTGCGCATACACTTGAGCCAAGCCTAACCCTGCTAAAGACATACGGTTTAATTCGTCATGTGCAGGGGCTTGTAATGCCCACAAAGCGTCTTTGAGGTCGGCTCGAAAAGGCTCGCCGTGGCGACCTAGTAATTTCAGATTTGCTGGGTTTTGACAATCGATTAAAACGGCATCAACACCATCTAGACTGGTGCCTGACATTAAGCCGATGAACAATTGATCTGACATATTGACCTAGACGGCTTATATACTGTATTTCGTAGTTAGACTTCAGACCGATATGGCCTACACTTCAAATCGCGTTGCATGACCCGTAAACGATGCTGACAGACTAGCGGCTGGCCACGTTCATTAAGTCGGGCACTGCGCTTTGCAGGGCCGCTAACTTTTCAAGTTGTAGTTGTAAACCACCCGCTTCTTTAAAAAAGGCAACTTGCTCTGAGCCTTTGAGGGGTTCAGCAACAGGTAATGAGGCAGACAAGGGGTTCACAGGGCGACCTGCAATACGCATTTCATAATGTAAATGGGCGCCCGTTGACCAACCCGTTGTGCCCACATAACCAATGACATCGCCCTGAGAAATGCGATCGCCTTTCTTAAGACCTTGAGCAAAACGACTTTGGTGCGCAAATAGGGTGGTGATGTTATTACCATGACGCAAAATGATGACTTTGCCATAACCGTTCTGCCAGCCTGCAAAATCAACTGTACCGTCGGCTGTGGCCATAATAGGGGTGCCTGTTGGGGCTGCGAAATCGACCCCAGCATGTTGACGCCACTCTTTGTGTATGGGGTGGTTACGCATACCAAAGGTCGAGCTGACCCTTGAAAACTTGATGGCGCTACGTAAAAAAGTACCACGTAAACTTGAACCATTTTTATCGTAATAGCTACCCGTTACGCCGTTTACGCTAAACCATGTGGCGTTAAACGCAACCCCTTTATTGACGAACTCGACCGCCAAGACGCGGCCTGCGCCAGCTGGGCGACCACGGTGCGTGCGAGTTTCGTAGATGACCCTGAACTGATCGCCGCGACGCATGTCACGTGCAAAATCAATTTTTCCACCTAAAATTTCAGCAATTTGCGAGGTAATTGCATCGGGCACACCCGCTAAATCAGTGGCTGCAAATAAAGAGCTTTCAATCGTACCGACTGCTACTTGGGTTTGTGTTTCAGTGCTTTCAGTGGCTTCGCGCGCTTCGAATTCGTTGGTGGCATCTTTTGAGATTTCTAGGTAGCGCGTTACCGAGGTACCTTTTTGCTCTTCACCGGGGGTATGGTAGTAGCGAACCCACAGCATACCGCCATTATGATCAAGGGCTGCTACAACCGTGCGCCCTAGAAAAAGCTTATGCGCTGACAATGCTTGTTTATTTTGTGAAATAAAATTGATAAGACCCGGTTCACTTAAAGACAGGCGACCCATAATCGAACTCAACGTGTCGCCAGAACGAACACGGGTTTCAGAAATATAGGGTTGGTTAATATGTGAATCTATATCGCTAAAGTCATGAGCGATATTTGTTTCGTTAACGTATTCATGAGCCAATGCAACGTTGATAGGGTGGTTTAAAACGTCAACAACCAATTTTTGGGTGGGTTGAATTAAATCGTTTTGTTCGTTGCTAACTGTGGCTATAGCTGCTGCACCTGCAAATAGGCCAATAGCTAAAATAGAAAATGAAATCTTTAAAATAGGCTTAGAGCGTTTTTGCATCTTTCGGACAACCTCACGCATTGATTAAATAAAGCGGTTAGTACTTAAATGCATGAACATGCACGAAAAAACCACTAACCACATAACACAAGCAAGAAAGCAACTGGCCGAAAGCCCGATCGCAAATACTGAATGCTTTAGGTGATAAGCTTAAGATCTTAACGTATTTGTACGAATTGTGACGATTTTAAGAACGCTATTTACAAAATTGTACAAATTATTCCAATATTTAGCATTTTTTATTAGCGTAAACCCTAATGAACGTTCCTCCCCCTGCCCCCACTTTTTTGCCGATCTCAGAGGCTGTTAGCAAAGCACTTGAGGCTGTCAAACGCGGTTGTGATGAGTTGTTGGTTGAGGCTGAGTTTGCTCAAAAACTGGCCCGTAGTGAGGCAAGTGGGGTACCCCTGCGCGTTAAGTTGGGTTTAGACCCGACTGCACCTGACATTCATTTAGGCCACACGGTAGTGCTTAATAAATTGCGCCAATTACAAGATATGGGCCATACCGTCATATTTTTAATTGGTGACTTTACAGCCATGATCGGTGACCCATCGGGTCGCAATGCCACGCGGCCAGCCTTGTTGCCCGAGCAAATCAAGCTTAATGCTCAAACCTATTATGAGCAAGCCAGTAAAGTTTTAAACCCCGATAAAACCGAGGTGCGCTTTAACTCTGAGTGGTGTGACCCATTGGGTGCGCGGGGCATTATTCAGTTGGCGTCACGTTATACCGTCGCCCGCATGATGGAACGCGAAGACTTTACCCAGCGTTTCAAAAAAGGCGTACCCATTTCAGTACATGAGTTTTTATACCCCCTCATGCAGGGTTATGACTCAGTTGCATTAAAATCTGACTTAGAGTTAGGTGGCACCGACCAAAAATTTAATTTGCTGGTTGGGCGCGAATTACAAAAAGAATACGGTCAAGCCCCTCAGTGCATTTTGACCATGCCGCTATTAGAGGGTACAGATGGCGTCGATAAAATGTCGAAGTCAAAAGGTAACTATATAGGGGTCGATGAATCGTCGACTGAAATGTTCGGCAAAATCATGTCTATTTCCGACTCGCTTATGTGGAAATACTATGAGTTGCTATCGTTTAGGCACATGATAGACATCAAAGTATTGCGGGCAGAAATAGAAGCGGGGCGAAACCCTCGCGATGCCAAAGTGCTATTAGCCCAAGAAATTGTGGCGCGCTTCCATAGTCAAGTTGCTGCAGAGCAGGCCTTGGCAGAATTCGAGGCACGTTTTCGTGATGGTGCCGTGCCTGAAAACATGCCTGAGGTACACGTTGTAAGTGATGGTACAGCCATAGGTTTGATTAAGCTGCTACGTGAAGTCGGTTTGGTTACATCAGGTACTGAAGCGCAGCGCAATATAGAACAGGGCGGCGTGAAAGTTGACGGTCAGCGAGTTGATGACAAAGCTTTGGCGCTCGCACCCGGTCAGTACGTGGTTCAAGTGGGCAAACGCAAGTTTGCTCGTGTTACCGTGAGTTGATTGCTGCAGACCTCTGCAGCCAGGAGGCAATATGAAATTATCCAGCTTATCGTTCGTAGACCAGGGCGTTATTCCCGAAGAGTTTGCTTTTGGCAAAATCGATTTAGTTCAACATGTCGAGTTATCGGAGAACATCAACCCACAGTTCAGCTGGGACGACGTACCGACAGGCACTCAATCTTTTGCCCTGATTTGCCATGACCCCGACGTGCCAAGCAAAGGCGATGACGTTAACCAAGAAGGCCGCACTGTTCCCGCTGATTTACCGCGGGTCGACTTTTTTCATTGGGTTTTAGTCGATTTGCCGCCACATCAACGAGAAATTAGCGAAGGCGAATGGGCAACGGGCGTTGTACCGCGAGGTAAGGGTGGCCCTCTGGCGCCCAACGACACGAGGCAAGGTATCAATAGTTATACCGATTGGTTCGCTCATGATAACGACATGCGCGGTGAATACTTCGGTTATGACGGCCCTTGCCCCCCTTGGAACGATTCGATTGTGCACCATTATGTGTTTACGTTATATGCCTTAGATGTAGCAAAACTATCCATTGAGGGTAAATTTGGCGGGCCTGAGGCTTTTCTAGCCATGCAAGACCATGTGTTGGCACAAGCATCTATTACGGGTACTTATACACTTAACCCAGATTTAGCCCCCCAACAAGTCGGTTAAAACGCTGGTTGGCGTTACAATAAATGCCCAGCCAAACTGGGCATTTATTTTTTCTGTGTGTGGCCTTCTCCACTGACTTTTTTTCGAGATTATCTATGTTCGATCGCACTTTGACCCTAGACCGTGTTGACCCCGATGTTTGGCATGTCATTCAACAAGAAGACAAACGTCAAGAACAACACATTGAGCTTATTGCTTCTGAAAACTACGCCAGCCCTGCCGTGATGCAGGCACAAGGTACACAATTAACCAATAAGTATGCCGAAGGCTACCCCGGCAAGCGCTACTACGGTGGTTGTGAGTACGTTGACGTGGTTGAAAAGCTAGCTATTGACCGCTTGCGCGAATTGTTCGGCGCCGAGGCAGCTAACGTGCAACCTAACTCGGGTTCGCAAGCAAACCAAGCGGTCTATTTAGCAGTACTTAAACCGGGCGACACGGTTTTGGGTATGAGTTTGGCTGATGGCGGTCACTTAACGCATGGTGCTTCAGTGAACGCCTCTGGCAAGCTTTATCGTTTTTTGCAGTATGGTCTTGATGCCAACGAAGTGATTGATTACGACAAAATCGAAGCGTTAGCCAAAGCCGAAAAGCCAAAATTAATTGTAGCGGGGGCGTCTGCCTATTCCTTAAAAATTGATTTTGAACGCTTTGCACGCATTGCGCACGACAACGGCGCGTTGTTGTTAGTTGATGCCGCTCACTATTCGGGTTTGATTGCGGGTGGCGCTTACCCCAACCCTGTGCCCTATGCTGATTTTGTGACGTCTACTACCCACAAGTCATTGCGTGGCCCACGGGGTGGCGTCATTATGATGAAAGCTGAATACGAAAAAATCATTAATTCGGCGATTTTCCCTGGCATTCAAGGTGGGCCGTTAATGCACGTGATCGCGGCTAAGGCTGTGGCCTTTAAAGAGGCTTTACAACCTGAATTTAAAGCCTACGCAGCACAAGTGGTGCGAAATGCCCAAGTTATGGCACAAACGTTAGTAACGCGTGGTTTACGTATTGTGTCGGGTCGCACTGAAAGCCATGTCATGTTGGTTGATCTGCGTGCCAAGGGTATTACCGGTAAAGTGGCTGAAGAAGCGTTGGGTCTAGCCCATATTACGGTCAATAAAAATGCCATTCCGAATGACCCTGAAAAGCCCTTTGTTACCAGTGGTGTGCGTTTAGGTACGCCTGCTATGACAACACGTGGTTTTAATGAAACGCAAGCCGAACAAACCGCTCATTTAATTGCCGACGTGCTAGATAACCCACTTGATGAAGCCAATATTAATGCAGTGCGCGCGCGCGTTCATGCATTGACACAAGCGTTTCCTGTTTATGGTTAAGGCGTCAGTGAAAGCAAAAATAAAAGCAGATTTAAAATTGAAGTTGAACTTGAACGTGTCTGTTAAGGTTTAGCGTCTCTCATGAAATGCCCATTTTGCGGCCATCTTGAAACGGCTGTCATCGACTCTCGTGTTGGCGACGAGGGCGATCTTATTCGTCGTCGTCGTCGCTGCGAGTCGTGTGATAAACGCTTCACCACGTTTGAACGTAGCGAACTGATGATGCCTGCAGTGGTTAAGCGAAATGGAAGTCGTCATGATTTTGCGGTTGAAAAGCTGCGCGCCAGTCTCGCATTAGCGTTGCGTAAACGCCCCGTTAGTACTGAACAAATCGACCAAGCGGTTCATCGCATAGAAGAAAATATTCTGGTGCGAGGTGACCGTGAAATCACAACGGAACAAATCGGCGCCCTGGTGATGGCTGAATTGCATATGCTTGATAAAGTCGCTTATGTGCGCTTTGCTTCGGTCTATAAAAGTTTTGAAGACATTGGCGAGTTTGTAAAGGCCATCAAAGAAATGCAAGGCCCTTTGCCATCGCGCAAAGGTTAGCGGTAATGGTGAACACTATTTCAAACGCGTCTTATGCAAACGCTGATCAAGACGTTTACTTTATGCGTCAAGCTTTGACGCTGGCTGAGTCTGCCCTTTATGTGCCCTCACCCAACCCTCGCGTCGGTTGCCTTATTGTGCGTGACGGCCAGGTGTTGGGGCGCGGTGCAACCTTGGCGGTGGGTCAAGCCCATGCTGAAGTGGTTGCCCTAGAAAACGTGATCAGCCAGGGTGGCACCACTTTAGGCGCTACCATTTATATATCGCTCGAGCCGTGTAGCCATCACGGTAAAACCCCCCCTTGTGTTGACGCCATTATTTTGGCGAAACCGGCACGCGTGGTGTTTGCTCATTTTGACCCCAACCCAAAGGTGGCTGGGCGCGGTATGCGTGCTTTACGTGAAGCGGGTATTGACGTGACCATCGGCGTTCTAGCCGACGAAGCCTTGGCATTGAACCCCGGTTTTGTATCGCGCATGACGCGCGGCGTACCTTACGTTTGGCTCAAAATTGCGGCTTCACTTGATTCACAAACTGCGTTGGCTAATGGTGAATCACAATGGATCACGCAACAACCTGCACGAGACGATGGCCACCATTGGCGCGCGCGCAGTTGTATGGTGATGACGGGTATTGGCACCATTAAAACTGACAACCCCATGATGAATGTTCGGGCGGTATCAACGAAACGGCAACCTAAATTAGCCATTGTTGACCCTCGCTTTGAAGTCTTAGAAACGGCTAGGGTGTTTGCGGGTTTGCAAGACCAACCGGCGCGGTCAATTGTTATTTTTGTCGCCAGTGACCCCACATTACAACCTGAAAAATTTCAAAACCTAACTCAGCAAGGCGTTGAAATTATTCGTGTTGCCGATACCAAGCCACCCTACCGAATTGATATTGACGCAATGATGCGTTGGTTAGGTGCACACGAAATTAACGAGTTGCATGTTGAAGCCGGTGCAGGGTTAAATGGTGCGATTTGGCAGGCAGGTTTGGTTGACGAGCTTTTACTTTACTTAGCCCCCAGCTTTTTAGGTTTAGGTAAACCCATGCTTGATATGCCTGGTATCGATACGCTTGATCAAGCCACACGTTTAATTTTTGCGGAAGTGGCGCCTATTGGTGGCGACATTCGTGTTCGCGCCCGTCATGCTGAACGTTGGGAAGCCCTGCGCGCGAGTCTGCATTTGATTGACGCGCATTGATCAGGCATGTTTTAGACGTCAATTGAATGCGTCGAGAGTGAATCAAAGTAAGAGCATTCAGGCGTCTTAGTTCGTATTAATTAACGAATAACGAATAACGAATAACGAATAACGAATAACGAATAACGAATAACGAATAACGAATAAGGGTGCTTTTATGTTTACAGGTATTGTTGCGGCAGTCGGCCAAATTGAACGCATTGAACCCTTAGCCGCGGTGGGCGAAGACGCACATAACGCTGGTGTGCGTTTGCACGTGAACAGTGCTGATCTTGATTTAAGCGATGTTAAGTTGGGTGACTCAGTCGCCATTCAAGGTGCATGCATGACGGTCACGTCACTGGCACCAGCAGGTTTCACATTCGATGTGTCAAAAGAAAGCTTAAACCGCACTGTTGGTTTAGCCGAAATCGGCCCCGTAAACTTAGAAAAAGCCATGCGTATTGGCGATGCCATAGGTGGTCACTTGGTGTCGGGCCACGTTGATGGTTTAGGCCATGTCGTGCAGTTTGAATCAGTAGGTGAGTCGTGGTTGCTGGTGGTGCATGCACCGGTATCGTTAGCGCCTTACATGGCCTACAAAGGTTCGGTAGCCGTGAATGGCGTCAGCCTGACTGTCAACACAGTCAACGATATCGCCGACGGCACCCAGTTCAGCATGAACCTTATACCGCACACCATCGCCATGACCACTTTAAAATACCTCAAGCCAGGTCAAGCCGTTAACTTAGAAATTGACACCATTGCACGGTATTGTGAAAGAATTTTGAGTTACCGGAAATAGAAGTAGCCTTTTAAAGAACTCGTTATTTAGAGGCGATAGGTATATCAGCTTGAGCTTGTTTTAGCTGTTCTTGTTGTCTCAACTCATCAGCCGAATAGCTGACGATTTCGCCATCAACCATAACAATGATAGACGTATTTGTTTGAATAGCCACTTGTCGTGCAAGAAGAGCAGCGCGTTTGATTGCAGCGATTGAATGAAATAGATCACGATCTTTTGCTTTGTGAATATCATCTGGTGTCATTTTGAGCCTCCCACCTAATCATTATGGGTTCATTGCCTGCATTATCAAAATAAGCCCATGCGTTAACTGCAAAACGATAATGTAATTCAAAGTTTGCGAGACCGGATACAAACCGTCTGCGAATGACATCTTCAGGTATGTTGTGACCACCTTGTATCACTCTTTCGCGAACCCTTTTGAGTGCTAAATCAGCTGTTGGCAACGCTAAAAAATATAAACTAACGTGATAACCCAAAGCTCTCCACTTCGAAATATGCTTTAAATAGGCCAAACCCGACAGCGTTGTTTCAAATGCAAAACTTTCTTGGTTTTCAACGCAAAGTGCGATTTCTTGCAACATTAATCTACCTGCTTTAAAAGCGGCTAAATCTGGAGCAAAAGGTGATAGACCTGCAGCAATTAAGTCCGCATTTATAAATCTAGTGCAATTTGCCTCTGAGGGCAGAAATGATCTCGCAAATGTTGTTTTGCCTGCTCCATTTGGGCCAGCAATAATAATTATTTTCTTATCCAAACACGTTCTCGTTTAATAAAGCCGGTCAAAAAATTTATTAGATATTTTAACGCTGCTGCAAGAGATAAGTTGAATTATGAATTTTTTTGAATTGTTATTTGACCGAGATCATTCACCCCACCACAACAGCCGCAAAATACCGGTCTATGGCTGCAATCATGCTCAAGCCCACGACCCATGATGTTTTGGGGTTGGTGGGTGAGGGGCGGTTTTTGATTTGGGTGTTGATGCTGCCAAATGAGCCGGTGGCGGTTACGGTGTGTGTGTTGCCTTGCGCAGCGGGGTCGACGATAACGCTGACTTGAGTGTGTTCCATGCCTACGCCTGCTAGTGCAATGGTGGCGGCGACGTTTAGGTTTTGTGGAAATAGTTTGGCGGCTTCGCGGGCAGAGCCTTCAAACAAAGTGATAGGGGCGTCAGGGGTTAAGGGCAAGCCACATTCAGCCAAGACATCTTGCCAAGCAGCAGGGGGTTTGCGAGACTCGTACACAATGCGTGTTGGGGTGTCAGCACTGGGGGTGGAAAAACGGGTGGCCGATAAATAATCTAGGGCCCCAACTGCACCTGAGGGCAAGATCAATTTGCTGCGCCCGCTTTGGGCGGCATCACTCAGTTGAGTGTAAAGTGCCTCATCAGCCAAAGCCCCAACCGATGCGGCAATGACACTGATGCCTGCACCTAAGCATGGTGCAGCGTAGGTTTGCAATGCGGCTTTGCCTGCTGCTTCAATCACCAAATCAGGCTGCCAGGCAAGCAGTTCTGCAATGCCAAAAAGCACTTTTAAATCTGATTGTGTTGACTGAGCACCAGAGGTGTTCACGCTTTGTTCGGTTGTATGCTTAGGCAAAGGTTGAGATGTAAGTGAGCTCGAGGCTGCAGGTTTAGATGTCGCTAATTCAGACGCCGCAGCCGCAGCGAAAGTCGAAGCCTTAGATACGGGTCGCCCCGGTTGCAGCACAAGCGCCACATTGAATCGCTTGTCGTTTAAAGCATAAGCAATAATTTCAGACGCTACAGCGCCGCGACCAATGATGGCAATTTTGTGTTGTTGCTGTTGATTCATGCCGCTAAATACCTTTGCTTTAAAGACGGGTCGGCTCTAAAAGCGGCCGAGTCGCCCGACCACACGCACTGGCCTTTTTCAATCATGTAATGTTGATCACATAAAGTGAGTAATTGTTTTATATTTTTATCAGTTACTAAAATCGACAAACCCGCTTCACGCAAAGCACTGAGCGTTTGCCATATTTCTTGACGCAACAGGGGTGACAAACCTTCTGTGGCTTCATCTAGTATTAACAGTTCTGGGTTGGTCATTAAAGCCCTGCCAATGGCCAGCATTTGTTGTTCACCGCCTGACAACTGGTTACCAAAGTGTTTGGCGCGTTCCGCTAAACGGGGGAAAAAAGCGTAGACCCTTTCAATGGTCCAACCTGCAGATTTCTTCGGCGCACGTGCGGTGGCGACAAGGTTTTCCCAAACGGTTAAGTTTGGAAATATTTGCCGACCTTCTGGCACCAAACCTATACCTAAGCGCGCCACTTCAAAGTCAGCCAATTTATCGATGGGCTGACCTTTCCAAAAAACCTGCCCAGAGGTATGCGCTAATTGCGCCATGATGCTGCGTATGGTGGTGGTCTTGCCCATGCCGTTGCGGCCTTGTAGGCTTACGCATTGGCCAGGCATCACGCGCAGGCTCATATCAAACAACACTTGGCTCATGCCGTAACCTGTGTTCAGGTCTTTGATTTCAAGCAAGGGTGTCATCATGCATCAACCTCTTCGTCACCCAAATAGGCTTCGCGCACCACGTCGCTGTGGCGCACGGCATCGGGGGTGTCGCTCATGAGCACTTTGCCATAGACCAACACACTGATTTGATCGGCTAATGCAAACACGGCACCCATGTCGTGCTCAACCAACAGGGTGGCGTATTGGTGTCGAAGCTGTGACAGCAATTCGATCATGCGTTCGGTTTCAGTTTGGCCTAAGCCGGCCATCGGTTCGTCGAGCAGTAATAGGGTTGGGCGGGTTGCCAGCGCCATGGCAATTTCAATTAATCGTTGCTGGCCGTAGGCTAAGGCACCTGCCACGCGATGGTGTTCGTGTGCTAAACCAACTGATTTTAAACAGGCATGCGCTTCATCAACCAAGCGCTTGACTGAGGTGGCTGGCTGAAAGAAATAAAAATTATGGCCATCAGCAGCTTGGGCTGACAGCAAAACGTTTTCTAGAACAGTGAATTGCGGAATCAGTGAATTGATTTGATAAGAGCGACCAATGCCAGCCCGTGCGCGACGTGCCACAGACCAATGCGTGATGTCGTTTTCCCCTAAATAAACGTGACCTGCATCGGGTTTAACTTCACCCACAATTTGGTTGATTAAGGTGGTTTTACCTGCACCATTGGGGCCAATCACCGCGTGAATTTGGCCTTTGTGAATCGATAAATCAACTTGATCGGTGACACACAAGCCACCAAAGTTTTTCACTAAACCCGATATCTTGAGTAAGGGCTTTTGTGCAGATTGCCCTGAGATTGAATGTTTGGAATGTGCTTGACTTTCAGTATGGACCGAGCTCGGTTGATTGGGTTCTATAGCTGTTGAAGGTGCCGCGTGATGAGCAGTGTTCATTTAATGACTACCCCCATTGCCTTGCCCGCTTTCTTTGCGGTCTTGCAGTAAACCCCATAGGCCGTTCTTTAAAAACACCACCACTAAAACAATAAAGGGGCCCATGATTAAAGGCCAATGTTCGGTTAATGATTTAAGGCCTTCTTCAAGCAATAGAAATGCAACCGCACCCATGACGGGGCCAAACACTGTGCCTAGGCCGCCTAACAACACCATGACAATTAATTCGCCCGACACCACCCAGCTCATCGCTGCGGGTGATACAAAGCCCGTTAAATTGGCTAAAAAGAAACCCGCTACGGCGCAGACTTGTGCTGATAAAACGTAGGCCATTAAACGATAGGGCACACTGCGCGTACCCAGCGCGTTGACGCGACGTTCGTTGACACAGGTGGCGCGCAGTACCAAACCAAAGCGCGAATGCACCAAACGGTTAACCAACCAAAGCGTTAAAGCCAGTACCAGTGAGAGTGAAATGTAGATGGCGTATTTATCGCCAGTGAGAGTGCCAAAAGCACTTAAATCAGACAAGCTCAAGCCGTCGTCGCCACCGAATTGTCTTAAGCTTACAAACACATAATAAAAAAGCTGTGCAAAAGCCAAGGTAATCATGATGAAGGCAATGCCTTGGGTACGTAACGCAACCCAGCCAATCGGTATGGCCACTGCGGTGGTGATAGCGATAGCTGTGAACAAATGCAACCAGCCATTGATCATACCAAAGGTCGACAAAATACCGACGGCATAAGCGCCTAAGCCGATGTACATGGCGTGGCCCAAACTCACCATGCCCCCAAAACCCAGCGCAATGTTTAAACCCAAGGCAGCCAAAGCGAACACTAAAATGCGACCAAATAAGGTCAGTAGAAAAATATCGTCCGTTGCCCAAGCGATGAGTGGCATTAAAAATAAAATGCCTAAAACCAACGCGATGAGCATCGGTCGTAATAAGGAACGAGTGTTTTTTTCTGAGCTATTTTGTTTAGCCTGAATTGATTCGGGTTGATTCATAAATGTATCAACTGCCCCGCGCTTTGACGGGAAACAAACCGTCTGGCTTAATCGCAAGAATTACAGCCATCAGCAAATACACCAGCATTGATGCCAAGGCTGGGCCCAAGCCACTGGCAAACGAAGGGCTGAACGTTTGCCCGAGCCAAACGGGTAAGAGTACACGGCCCAAGGTGTCAACAATGCCAACCACCAGTGCGCCATAAAAGGCCCCGCGTATTGAGCCAATGCCACCAATCACAATAACCACTAATGTCAAAATTAATATGGGTTCGCCCATGCCTGACTGAATAGACAGAATGGGCCCAACCATTGCACCGGCTAAACCAGCTAAAGCAGCACCCAAAGCAAATACAAAGCGATTGAGCCAATTTATATTGACGCCTAAGGCCCCAACCATGCCACGGTTACTGGCCCCTGCACGAATCAACATGCCAATGCGGGTGCGTTCAATTAGCAGGTACAAACCAAGCGCCACCAATAAGCCTGCCGCAATAATCACCAATCGGTAGGCTGGGTAGTTAAAGCCTAGCAAACTAAATGAACCCGCTAGCGCGTCGGGGGCGTCCATGTAAACAGGGGCGTTACCCCAAATGACGCGCACCAATTCATTAAAAAACAAGACGATGCCAAACGTGGCCAACACTTGATCAAGGTGGCCGCGTTTATGCAAAACGGCTAACCCCCCCGCATCAAGCAACCACCCTAACACCAACAAACAGACTGTGGCTAAAAGCACGGCCAACACATAAGAACCGCTGTAAGACGCAATGCTAGCCGCAAAATAAGCGCCCAACATATATAAAGAGCCGTGCGCTAAATTCACAAAACTCATCATGCCAAACACCAACGTCAACCCTGCTGCCATTAAAAATAGCAAAATGCCGAATTGAAAGCCGTTAAGTGTTTGGGCTAAAACGAGGTTAAAGGTCATTTATAACGGGCACTGGCCCACGAATGAATCGGGGTGGTTGGGCAGTGTTTTGGCTAAGGTCTTTAAAGATACGCGACCTTGACCGTCTTTAGCGACTTCAAACACATACATGTCTTGAATCGGGAAGCCGTTTTTATTGAACTTTAAATCACCGCGTAAGGACTTGAACTCGGCTGCACGCAAGGCATCAGCAAAGGCTTTTTTGTTGGTAACGTTACCACCGGTTTTTTTCAAAGCGCTGTCAATTAACAAAGCTGAGTCATACGATTGCGCCGCGTATTGTGATGGAATGCGACCGTATTTCTTTTCAAAAGCGGCTACAAACTTTTTGCTGACTTCATTGTTAAAGTCTGGGCCCCAAAACGTGCCTGAAATCACGCCTAAAGCGGTTTCTTTCAAAGCCGGTATGGTTGAGCCGTCTGCGGTTGAGACTGACATTAAAGGTATTTTGCCTAACAAACCGGCTTGACGAAACTGTTTAATAAAGTTCACGCCCATGCCGCCTGGGTAAAACACATAGACCGCATCAGGGTTGGCTGCTTGTAACTGAGCAATTTCAGCTGAGTAATCAGGTTGGTTGACTGTGGTGTAAACCTCGCCTGCGACGCCACCGTTATACATACGCTTGAACCCTGCCACTGCATCTTTACCGGCTTGGTAGTTAGGCGCCATGATGTAAATGTTTTTGTAGCCTTTATCGGCAGCATATTTGCCCACACCTTCAGCCTGTTGGTCATTTTGCCAAGCGGTGAAGAAAAACTGGCTATTACACTGCGCGCCAGCCAAGGGGGCAGGGCCTGCATTTGAACCGACAAAAATCACATTGTTGTCAGCCATGGGTTTGGCAATGGCCATCATGACATTAGAAAACGTCACACCCGCAATGATATCAACCTTGTCGCGTTCAATCAGCTTGTTTACGGCTTGCACACCCAAGTCAGGTTTAAGTTGGTCGTCTTCTTTAATGACCTCAACTTTAACGCCACCGAGTTTGCCATTAAGTTGCTCTATACCCAACATAAAGCCGTCGTACATATCTTGCCCTAGCGCTGCGGCGGGGCCTGACATAGTAGCGATGAAACCGATTTTGACATCAGCGAAAGCTGAGCCACCGAATAGGGCCGTAGTAATGATGGTGGCACTACCCAAGCATTGTTTTAGTTTGAACATCATGTGTGTTGACTCCTTTGTTTTTATAAGAATGATAAAAAATCTTTAAAATTATTTAAATGTAGCTAAAAACATTTAATATATACTTAACTTGTAGGTTAGTTTCATTTAATAAGTGTGTAGGTAACTATTAATGATATTTATTTTAAGTGCATATTTACACGATTTAACGCAGATGTAGCAACTTAACGATTTATTTGTGGAAACTGATTAGCCAATATTTCATGCCAAGCCTGCCAGTTTCGCCCAGGGTGCACGGTTGCGCAACTAGGGCAAACTCTTTGGTCTTCGGGTGTGTCGTAAAACGACGCAAACGCCACCGGTAAGTCTTTAACGATACTTTCTAACTGCACTTCTCGCTTGGCCACTAACGTGCCGCAGTGAGCACAATACCACTCAAACCTGTCAATCACACCCTTGGGGCGGCTGCGTTCAATGACCGTGCAAAGGCTGCCGTGTTCAGGGCGTTGGGGGGAATGGCGCACCATCGCAGGCAATAAAAAAACGTCGCCTTCTTTTAAGTGAATGCGTTCAAACTGTCCACGATCAGCGATTAGCAATGATGCATTGCCCTTGAATTGATGAAAATATTCTTCATACGGGTCAACATGAAAATCAGTGCGTTGGTTGGGGCCACCCACCACGGTGCAAATGAGGTCGCTTTTGGGCCAAATCTGTTGGTTGCCCACGGGGGGCTTTAAACGATCAGCATGGTCAGCTACCCAATTGTTGAAGTTTAGCGGTGCGCTGTAATGGTCGGGTGCGGGGCGTGTGGGTTCGGTCATGGTTGGTCTGCAATTTAAGATAATTTAGCCGGGTGTGTACTAATCGTGCTTCCTGTGCTACCCAAAAGTTGCTGCATTGCCCGCTCACACAATACTTTAGCAATATGTACCCGATAGTCTGCGCTGGCATGAATATCGCCGCTGGCGAGTTCGGGGTCAAGGTGCAAGGGTTTGAGGGCATCTGCCAGTGTGGAATGGGTAGTTTGTGTCAGTGCGTCTTCAGCTTCGTGCCAACGCATAGCGCCGTGCCCTAAGCCGGTAATGGCAACTCGAAAGTGATGGGCATGCTGAGCCACAGCCACGCCCACCAAAGCAAAACGTGAGGCGGGTTGTTCAAACTTTAAGTAGGTTGAGGTCAGAGGTTTGTTTAAAGTTACCGAAACCACCATTTCATCGGGTTCTAAAGCGGTGCTAAACATACCTGTAAAAAAATCATCAACATCAACCTGTCGGTTTTGTGTGGCCGAGGCGATATTCACCACGCCGCCACACGCTAACGAACCTGCTGGCCAACAGGCGGCTGGGTCGTGGTTGGCGATTGAGCCGCCAATGGTGCCCATGTTGCGTACTTGTTGGTCACCAATTCCACCCGCCAGTTGCGTCAACATTGGGCAAAAAGATTGCACAGCTGCCGACGCATGAATTTGGGCGTGAGTGGCCATGGCGCCTATTGTTAAGGTGTGAGCCTGAATGTCTCTTTTGATTTGATTCAGGAAGGTGGCCGACTGTGCTCCGCTCGCTACAGTTTCCTCCCCAGCACTATGCGGGCCACTTAAACCTTGTAGGTCGATGATCTCATCAAATAACGCCAAGCCTAAACGCAAGGTCGGCAAAAGCGATTGCCCACCCGCCACCAGTTTTGCGTTGGGGTTGGCTTGCAGCGCCGCGCAGGCCGCTTGAACCGTTAATGGGCGTTGGTAGTGGGTGACTTGGCTCATAGAGGGTTACGCAATATGGTGAGCCCTTGCATCACCGCCTGCACAATGCTGTGATAACCGGTGCAACGACAGAGGTTACCGCCTAAAGCCAAGGCTACCGCGTGTTCATCTATGGCAACCCGTTCGTGCACCATGGCGACGGCTCGCATGATCATGCCCGAGGTACAGTAGCCGCATTGCAGGGCACCGTGGTCGACGAAGGCTTGTTGCATGATGTGTAAAGGTTGCGCCTTGTTTGCGTCGGTCGCGTGATGTGGTTGATGAACAGTTTGTGTTGCTTGTGTTGTCACGCGCTCAGTGCCCGTAGGGGCAGGGTTTAGGTTCAGCCCCTCAATGGTGGTGACGGCACGACCTTGCATTTGCAGTGCCAACACATTGCACGATTTAATTGCTTGGCCATCAACTAACACGGTACAAGCCCCGCATTGTGCAGTGTCACAGCCTTGGTTGGTGCCGGTTAAGCCTAAATCTAAGCGCAACAGTTCAATCAATGATGTGTCAGGCACGACGTGTTGCGACACCTTTTTGTCGTTGACTTGAAGTTCAAGTTTGAACTGATGTGTCGTGATCACTGCTGTTCCCTTTTTCCTAAACCTAAACCTAAACCTAAACCTTTAACCCACACGAATCAAACGCCACGCCAATCGCTTTGCGCTCAGCCTCTGTTAATTGCAACAATGGCCGACGCACTAAGCCGCCGTGTTGGCCGAGTAAGTCTTGCCAACATTTGGCATGGGCTTGGGGCTTACCGTGTGGCTTAGCGTTTTTAAAGGCTTCGCGCACGGGGTTTAAGCTGTCGCGCACAACACGGGCTTTATCAAACTCACCCGCCAAGGCCAAGGCGGTGTATTCGTTCATGCGTTGGTCAGATTTCGACTGCAATAAGAACGGTGGTGTCGAGCACAGGTAGAGCTTCCACCCAAACTCAATCATGTTGTCAAGCCATTCGTCTTCAGACGGGTTGCTGACGTGAATGATGTGGCCCGCCAACTCGGTTAAACGTTTGCAACGTTCGCGGTCGGTGCTGTATTTAATGGCCACAATATTGTTCAGTTCTGCAATACGGGCGCACAACTCGGGCGACATAATGTAGCCACAGTCGGGGTGGTTCCACATGGCAATACCAATATCAAGGTGGTCACACAGGTACTTGTAATACTCAAAAATCGTGTCGTCTGTGTTCGCCCCAAAATGCAACAAGGGGCTATGCACCACAATGTAGTCGGCGCCGACTTTTTCTGAATGTTTCGCTAGCTCAAGCACCACGTCCATATTGGTGTCAGAGCACGACGACATAATCTCGCAACGCCCTAAACCATTGCGATCACCCACTTCGTTTGAAACCTCAACAGCCAAATCAATGATGCGTTTGCGCTCATCAAGCGTCATGGCATAGAACTCGGCTTGCTTGCCCGCAATAAACAAACCCGATAGTTTTAAGTCGAGCATCCAGTGTTTTAAATTGGCTCGGTAAGCGTCTTCGTCAAGCTTAAAGTCGTTATCAAACGGCGTTAAATTAGCCGCCCAAATACCTTTTAAATTTGCTTGTGCATAGGCTTTAGCGTCTGGTTTTTTATATTGCATGAAAACGGTTCCTTATTATTTTTTTATGTTGCCATTTAATAAGCATATCAGCATGTGAAAATTTAATTCAGCTTTCGCTAAGGTCGTTTTACCCGTTTGACGCGGCCCTGTTAGTGCAAAGATGGGGGAAGCCTTTGGCAAGCCGTTCGAGGGTTTGAGTTGCATCGCGCGGAAACATTTTACAAATTCAATATTGAATATTCTATTTGTAATTAATACCGTAGGTTAGCTTAAATAGGGGCTAATTAGCCAAGGTAACCTCAACGCTGCACCACTTACCAAACCGTTTCAGGCGTAAGATGAAATTTAATTTGCCAGAGAGGTATATTTAAGTGTAAAAGTAGGCATCATCGTATCTATTTAATGATTTAATTCTATATAATAGATACTATTGTGTCTATTTAAGCGTAATGAATCTATGCTTTTACTCGACCAAACCGATGTTCAAATTGCATATGCCGCGCATTTACGTCGTTTGCGCAAAACTGCCAAAATGTCGCGCGACGCTTTGGCTCAGCGCAGTACGGTTCCTGCATCAACGATTAAAAAATTTGAATTGACGGGGCAAATTTCGTTTCGTCAATTACTGTTGCTTTGGCAGTCGCTTGATGACTTGAAACGGCTCTATGACCTGTCGCAAGTTCACACATCACGTGCCAACATGCCGTTTCCTAAAACGATTAAAGATGTGTTGAAAGATGGTCTTTAAACCCATTCAAAAACTGTCAGTCAACCGAACCCTGTCAACAGGTCAGGTTGTATGGGTTGGCACGCTTGCACAAAATAGCCAAGGTATATATTTTCAATATGACGAGGCATATTTATCAAGTTTCGGCAATCTCTCACCCTTTACACTGCAACCCACAACGGCTTTGCAGTTAGCACCCAAGTCACCTCATAACGGTCTTCATGGTGTCTTTGCAGACAGTTTGCCAGATGGTTGGGGCTTGTTGCTGCAAGACCGAGTCTTTCGTCAACAAGGTATTTTGGCTGCGCAACTCACACCATTAGACCGACTTGCGTTTGTGGGCGCACAAGGCATGGGTGCACTGTCGTATGTGCCTGAGTCTGAATTCATATCAAACAACCAAGCTGATTTTGAATTAGCTGAGCTTGGTTTAGAAGCACAAAAAATATTTGACCAAACCCTGTATGAAAATAAAGAGGGGCAAACGCAAGAGGTGTTGGCTGCACTCGTTGCGGCAGGTAGCTCGGCAGGTGCTAGGCCTAAGGCGCAAGTCTATATGCAAGCCAATCAACCCAATCGTTGCCGTACCTATGCTCAACCTGACGATGAGGCTTGGCTTGTTAAATTTACATCTAACAATTTAGCATTGGGTCATGAAGAAGGGCTTTGTGAGGCTGTTTATTTACAACTGGCTACCAAAGCGCAATGTGAAACACCTACATGGCAATTGATTGACGCACCCGAAAAAAGTGGTGCAATTGCTTGGCTAGCTGTGAAGCGATATGACTTCATATCTGCAAAAGTAAAATCTGGAAGATTGCATATGCACAGCGCGTGTGGTTTGTTAAATGCAGATTTTCGTTCACAAAGCCTTGATTACCACGATTTAATTAAGGCCAGTCGACAAGTGTGCCAATCACCTCGCGTGGGTCAATTGCAGTTTCGTCGTGCTGTTTTTAATCTATTTGCAGCAAACCAAGATGACCACAGTAAAAACTGGTCGTTTCTACAAAGTGATGAAGGTCGTTGGCACGTTGCGCTGTTTTACGATGCCACGTTTAGCCCACATCCATTTAACGAGCATGCCACTGCATTTAATGGCTTTGGCAAACAACCCACTTTAACAAGCATGCAAAAATTAGCAGCGAGCGCAGGTTTTGCTTCTTGGAAGGACGCCCAAATCACGATTCATGAGGTCGTTGATACGTTGCGTATTTTTTCCAGGGCAGCCAAAGCGTTTGGCATTAAAAAAAGTACCGTGTCAGCTATGCGCAAAGTTTTAGATCAACGACTAAAAGAAAATATGGGCTTGCTGTAGGTTGCAGACAAAGCGCGTTATTTTTTAGGTTGTCTGCATTGCCCGCCAAATTGTTTCAGACGTTAGGGGGAAGCTTAATTCGGGGGGCTCTTGGCCTAAGTGTGTAAACAAGGCATCGTGCACGGCGTTCATGAGCGCGGCGGGTACGCCAATGCAACCGGCTTCGCCTACACCTTTTGCGCCGAGTGGGTTGGTGGTGCTGGCGGTATGTAGGCTGTAGATATCGATGTTTGGCATGTCTTGGGCGCGGGGTATGGCGTAGTCCATCAACGAACCGGTGATCAGTTGGCCGTGTTCGTCGTAACGTAGGGCTTCCATTAATGCTTGCCCCAGACCTTGGGCGGCACCGCCAATTAATTGATCGTAAGCCAAGGTGGGGTTGAGTATGTTGCCGGCATCGTCGGCCCACACCATTTGTTCAATCTTCAACGTACCAGTATCAGGGTCGAGTTTGACACGCACCATCACGCAACCGTTGCTCCAGGTTTCTTTTGACTCAAACCGAGTACTGACAGTGATGGGGAAGGGGGCGCCTTGGTCTCGTTTAGCCAAAGCCTCGGTGCAGGCATTTAACAATGCACTGCCACCAATGGCCATGCTGCGGCTGGCTAAAGTACCTACACCAGGTGGGCAGGTAGACGAGTCACCCATGTTGATGTCGATATGTTGCCGGTCGTAAACCAAAGCTTGAGCAGCTAAGTCAATAAAGGTGGTGGCATGGCCTTGGCCTTGAGCGGGTGTGCCACTGGCAATGGTGGCGCGTTGTGCGTCGTGCAAGGTCACGCTCGCCGATTCCCAGCCTTGGCCGCAGGGTTCCACATAAAGCGCCACCCCAATGCCGACGACCTCACCATGTTGCTTGCGGCGTTGCTGTTCGGTGCGTTGGGCAAAGTAGTCAAACTTGTCACAAGCCAGTGACAGGGTGGCCGCAAAATCACCGCTATCAAAAATGTTACCGGTAGGGGTAACGTAGGGCATATCTTGTGCGTTAATTATATTCAGGCGACGCAACTCAACCGGGTCAAAACCAATTGCACGGGCGGCTTTTTCAATAAGGGTTTCGATTAATAACGTGGCTTCGGGGCGGCCAGCACCGCGGTAAATGTTAACGGGGGCGGTATGCGAGCGGCTAGCTTGGCCTTGAATATTCAGCTGCTTAACCCGGTAAGGCCCTGGCAAAATGCGGGTACTGTTGTGTAAGGGAATAGCCGCTGAGTAGGGTAACCAAGCCCCTAGCTCGGTTTGAATCTGTGCCGATAACTGCATGAGTTGACCGGTATCTGAAACGGTTAATTGGCCTCGTAAGTGAGCGCCTCGCCCTTGGTAGGCCGACACAAACTCTTCAGACCGTGAGGCCGCCCAACAAATGGTGGTTTGCAGATGACGTGCCGCTAAGGCCACGGCTATTTCTTCAGGGTAAATAGAAGACTTGGCACCAAACGCACCCCCTACATCTTGGGTGATCACGTGCACTTGCGAGGCGTCAATATTCAAAGCTTGCGCCAAATTGGTTTGCGCCCTAGTCGGGGTTTGCGTGCCTAACCAACAGGTTAATGTGGAATCTTGCCAACGTGCCACACAAGCGCGAGGTTCCATCGTCATGGCCGATACACGCGGGCAGGTGATGTGGGTGGTGACGGTATTGGCAGTGGCGGTAGCAGTGTCAATGCTAGTGTTGGAAGCAGCAGTGGCAGCTATGGTGGCAGTGGTGTTAGTAGTGGCAGCAGCGGCATTATTGGCACTACTGTCTGACGAAAGGCTTGGGTCAAACGCCTGACTGGGCTCACCAGAGGTGAAATGTGAATAAAACGTGGGCGCGGCAACAGAGTCTGCTAAAGATTCATACTCAATTGAAACCAAGGCCGCCGCATCTTGCGCTTGACGCAGAGTGTGTGCCACCAACAATACAATGGGTTGACCAACATAGTGCACACAATCGGTTGCCAACACGGCAAACGGTGTTTGATTATGTTGTGGCAGTAAAGGGTTAATGCCAGGCAAAGTGGGGTGCCCCAAATCTTGAGCGGTTAACACTGCCAACACACCCGGGGCAGATAAAGCCGCCGACACTTCAACGTTCAGTAGCTTGGCAAAAGCGTAATCGCTTCGCACAAACACAGTATGTTGCATACCCGCAAACTGCAGGTTATGCACATACAACCCCTGACCTGAAACCAAGCGCGGGTTTTCGAGTCGATGGGGGCGGTCAGTGGCGCTTAGGGTAGATAAGTCTGTCATGCCTTTACTGTAAGGCAAATAAAGATGTTTGTGGAAGCGGGAATGAAGGGCTGAATCAATGAGTGAATAAATGGTGAAAAGATTGCGGGGCATTAAGACTGAGCGAGAGGGTGCCAGCCTCTGTTAAACTCTTGGTCTAACTTAACCTGTGCAACACGCACGGGTTGGGGCAGGTGGCCGAGCGGTTGAAGGCGCACGCCTGGAAAGCGTGTATACGTTCATACGTATCGGGGGTTCGAATCCCCCTCTGCCCGCCATAGCGATTTCTACACAATTCTACAGAAGATTAAATGTGAATTAAGTTGTTGTTTTTTATAAGAAAATCACGTTTAGTTCTGCTTTGGGGTTGCACCACATTACACCCTGTTCTACAATCTAAAGGTACCTACAGAGGTACCTAAATGATTGGAATCCGAATGGGTATAACTCTTAATCGACTGACCGTAAAACAAATTGAAAACTTGTCTGATGGTATGCACGCCGATGGGGGTAATCTTTGGTTGCAGGTATCTAACAATGGTGCAGGAACGTCTTGGATCTTTAGATATGACTTCAATGGAAAGAGAAAAAAAATAGGGCTAGGGTCTCTGACTCGCATCAGTTTGGCTAATGCACGAAAACTTGCACAGCCTCTTCGTGAAGAGTTAGGAATGAAGCGTGATCCACAGTTAACCATTCAATCTCGGCGCGCTGAGCAAGTTAAGGCTAGTGCAAGCGCAGTGTCCTTTAAAGATGTCGCTGAAATGTGCATCGAAGCCAAACGTAGTGAGTGGAAAAGTACAAAGCACGCTCAACAGTGGCAGAACACTCTTACACAATATGTTTACCCGCAAATAGGCAAATTAAATGCGTCAGACATAACCACGGATTTGATTTTGCGTGTGCTCGAGCCAATTTGGCTCACCAAATCAGAAACTGCTAGTCGAATTAGGCAGCGTATTGAAACAGTTCTAGATTACGCAACAGTTAAAAAATACCGTCAGGGTGAAAACCCAGCCCGTTGGAAAGGGCACTTGTCACACTTACTGGCAGCCCCAAGAAAAATCAAGAAAGTTGAGCATCAACCATCACTTGACTACAAAGAGATTTTTGAATTTGTGAGAGAGTTAGTTAAACGCAACGGCTATGCTGCAAGATGTCTTGAGTTCATCATTCTTACGGCTGTAAGGTCAGGCGAAGCGCGCAATGCTACTTGGTCTGAAATCGATTTAGACAATAAGGTTTGGATTATTCCCGAGGAGAGAATGAAAGGGGGCAAGCCTCACTTTGTTCCCTTATCGCCTCCGGCAGTGTCTATGCTGAGAGGTTTGCATAAAATCGAAGGGAGTGAATTTGTGTTTCCGGGCCAAGCTCCACGAAAACCATTAAGTGATGTTGCTGTAACACATGTGGTTAGGCGGTTAGGATACGCAGAGCCCACTGTGCATGGGTTTCGATCAACATTCCGAGTGTGGGCCGCTGAAAATAGTTCATTACCTAGTCAAGTTGCTGAGTTTGCACTGGCGCACAAGCTGCCAGATCAAGTCGAGGCATCCTATCAAAGAAGTACTCTGCTTCCGCAGCGTGCCGAGCTTATGGATGCTTGGGCGAACTACTGCTTAAAGAATTTATCAGTCTAATTTTTTAACTCTAATGAGGTCACAATTGAATAAAAAAGAGACGTTTATGTCTTTAAGCCAGATACCCCACGCTATTGCCTTCAAAAAGTATGATGATGAGCGTTATTTATTTTTGGCTAAGTATTTATGGGGGCTTAGGTTTAAAAACCAAAATCGATTGGCTCCTTTGCTTAACGGTATTGAATGTGATCGTGCATACCTAGCGGATCTTTTGTTTGAAACAGAACAGGAAATACAGATTGCAATAGATTGTTTAAAAGAGGATGATCTGATAATTTTTTATGATCCATTTACTCACTTACCTACGGTCGTTGAAGAAATGGCATTCGTATCTGAGGAGCGAATCCTTAGTTTGATTACTGAACATCATGAACGCCATCGTGAAAGAATAAAAGCAAAAATTTTGGAGCAACAACAGCTCCGGATTAAATTAGCGGGTGGACAAAATAACTCAAGCTTGGAGGCAATTAGGGCTACAAACACAGATGAATTATGGCTAAATGATGACGTAGACATTGACTGGCCTAAATGCTTTCCGAATGTTGGTCATGCGTCTTTGGAAAAAACCTTTGGTGGCAAAAAATGGCGATCGTACACCCAGCGAGGTAAGAGAAATGGTTTGATCAAGGCTAGGCCTGCCGAACGCGAATCTGGAAAATACAATCTATATCTTGCTGCATTGTGGTGGTTGGCTTACACCAAGCCTCAGGAATTTGACTTAGCACGTGTACGCCGTAAGCTCGCTGATAATCTGTTGCCTGAATACATGCATCTTCGCAAAAGATTAACAGGTGAAAGTGATTTGTCTTAGATACCCAAAACCCTTTCCCGCTCCTTGCTAAGCCAATTCGTCGCCAGTTAGCTGGCATTTTGCCGTCATTTGCTAGGCTAGTTCTTTTTCGACAGCACTAGAGCCAGATTTGACTAATTCGTCGCCAGTTAGTCGCCACTGTACCGCCACTTGCGTCGCCAGTTCATGGCCAACAGCACTAAAAACAACAGATTTTTACCAATTCACCGCCAGTTAGTCGCCAGTTAGTCGCCATTTACATTGGCGGTATCGCCAGATTTTCGCCTTCAAAAAAAAGGGAGTTTCATAAGACTACAAACCAAGTAATTCTACTTGGTTGCTATTGGAGTCTTAAAAATGAATATATTCCCCGATGGAAAAATTCCAGCCTTACTACGTCGTCCTGATGTTCAAAAAATCACTGGATTAGCAACAAGCACTTTATACCGAGATATATCCCTTGGAGTGTTCCCACGCCCTGTGCTTTTAACTGGCCGTGCCGTTGCGTGGCGATTATCTGATGTCGAACGGTGGATTGAAAGCCGTGAAACTGAAACAGGTGGTTATCCGAAACAAACAGGGGTCAAAAAATGAGACCCAATAAAAAAGATGACTCGGCGTGGTTCGAAATGAACCCCGAACGTATGTATCGACTCAGGCTTCGAATCAACCCATACCAAAAAGTGCTCAGCATATGGCCATTCAACGTGGCATCAATACACGTGATTATTCGCCGAAGTAAAAACGGTGGCGTCATAGTTGGCCCATTACCTGCAGAAGTTGAATCGCGGTTTGAAGGTGGAGGCATAAGTGCTTTGGACTTTGACAGCATTCTTTCTGTTTACGCACACAACATTGTTGCTAAAGAAGCAAAAAAATTGACGTTTCGAAACACCGTCTTAAGCAGCATGAGTCTGCTAATTAACAAATTTAAAACATTAAGGAATTCAAAATGAAATCGATCAATATCAAGCTTGGTAATACCAAAAAAAATAGTTCAGTTAAGGAGTCTGGTAGGTATACCGCCGTAATTAAACAGGTAGTGGATATAGGAATGCAACCGGGTTTTGGGGATAGGGAGCCCCAACACTGTATGGCGCTAGTCTTTGGCTTAAAAGATGGTTCAACGCTTGTGAAAAAGTTGACTGTCTCAGATCATGAGTTATCAACCCTGATGGAAGTGGTGCGTGCTGCGGGTGTGATGCCCACAGATGAAGCGGGGATGGTTCAAACGGCTGATTTGATAGGCAAGTCTATTGCTGTCGAAGTTGATGTTCAGGGTGCCTTTGCACGTGTAACCCAAGTTTCAACTCTAGAGAGTTTTGATGATGAGCCAATTACGTTTAAGCCTAGCGAGGATAGCTTGATTGAAAATATCGAGAGCCGCCTATCAGATCCTAATGCTAAAGCTTTTGTGATGAGCTTGCACCCTGAGGTTCGAAGATACCTATCAAATCGAATTCGCCAGCGGGAGGTTTAATCGATGGAAACCAAACTTCAAAAATCACATGTTGATTCACTTAACAAAAGTTTACTGAAGGATGCTGAGCGGCTAATTCAGCATTGGACAGGGCATGAAACAGAGCTATCCGGTGACGAGCTTAAGTTTATTAACATCACAAGACAAGACGGTGAGCTAGGTAGCTGCTCAATCAATCTTGTAACAGGTGAGTTTAACGACTTCGCGGCAAGTGGTCAGTTCAAAGGGTGTGGAATGGTGGCTCTTTACACTTGTATTCATAAATGTAACGAGTCTGAATCGTATGACGCATTGAAAAATGCCGTTTCACAAAATCAAGGTCAGGGTTTTGTAAATTCAAAATTTAAAAATCGGCCAGACAAACCTAAACACATTGCGGTACCCGTATCTGAAACTGATGCGAATGTTGTTTCCCCCCCAGACATCCATCCTGAACTTGGAATCCCTGACATGCAATGGGCATACAAACTTTCAGATGGATCAGTTGCTTTTTATGTTTATCGATTTAACCAAATGGATGGCAAAAAAGAAACTCGGCCAGTGTCGTATTCTGCAAATGAAAAGAGGTGGCTTTGGAAGTACCCCCAAAATCCGTTGCCACTTTATGGTGGTGATCGTTTAGATATGGAACAAGTGGTTGTTGTTGTTGAGGGTGAAAAGGCTTGCGATGCAGCGCAGCGACAATTTCCGGATCATATCTGTGTCACCTCTGCAAAGGGTTCAAACCAAGCTTTTGATTCGAACTGGCGTGGGCTTGCTGATAAGGATGTGATCATCGTTCCAGACAATGATCTTCCCGGTCGAGAATATGCAATGGCGGTTACCGCACTTGCTGTTGTTGCCGGCGCTAAATCAGTTTCAATCAAAGATGTGCGTCAGTTGGGGTGGGCTACTGGCGATGATCTTGCGGACCATGAGGTTACCTTTGAATTTCTAAATGATTCAGTCAACTTTGTCGAAGCCTTGAAACCCGCTGAATTTGAAGCTTCATTAGTACGCGCTGCTAGCCAACTTGAGCTCGGCGAGTTTGATCGACAGCAAATTAGGCTAGCAGCTACTCTTGGAGTTAGTGTCAATACGTTTAAAAAACTCGTTAAGCAAGCAAGGCGAAATCTCGATGGTGTGACAACAGGTGTACCTGACCTTGGCGATCAGTTGGTAGAACCCAACCCCGAGCCGTGGGAGGGGGATGTAGACACAGCTCAGCTTTACCGCAGCATCAAGTCGCTAGCTCAAAGGCACGTCGTGATGACAGAAGCTCAGGCGACCACTGTCGCACTTTGGGTGATGTACACCTATATTTTTGAGGCCTTGCCGCAAAGCCCTATCCTGCTCTTGACTAGTGCCAGTCCGAGATGCGGTAAGACGACCCTGCTCGATCTGATCGGGGGTTTGGTGAGTCGTTGTATGTCAACATCCAATATTAGTACAGCGGCAATCTACCGTAGCATCGAGTTGGCAAAACCAACCCTTCTGGTTGACGAGGCAGATACATTTTTATCTGGTAATCATGAGGCGGCAGGGGTTCTCAACTCAGGTCATACCAAAAGATCAGCGTTCATTACTCGAGTAGAAAAAGTCGGTGATCAATTGTTGCCCAAACGCTTTTCAACATTTTGTCCAAAGTGTGTTGCGATGATTGATTTGCCTAAGTCTGCGGCGTTACTTGACCGTTGTTTACTTATTAGATTAGAGCGCGCGTTATCGACTGAACGACCGGTTCCGTTACCCTATGACATTCAAGACGCTTATGGGGAAATTCGTCGTCGTCTTGTTAAATGGGCGGCGCCCATTCTGGAAGACGGTATTGATATGGATCTGAGTTTGCTGCCATACGGTAAAAATGCGAGAGCACACGGTAACTGGTCTGTTCTGGCGACTGTTGCGCAAACGGCGGATGAAGATATTGTCAAAGAACTCAGGAAGGCAGTTGATGAACTAGCTGATACTGATTTATACGGAGAGGATCTCGCCAAAGATCTTTTGAGCGCGTTAGCAACGATTTTTTTTGAAAATCTGAAGTTAGATCGTTTTGCTGAAGCTGTAGCAAACCCGCTTGTCAATCTTAATGGCAATCACGATTTGGTCGCATCTAGCCAATTAATTAAAAAGCTCAATGATTTAAAGCACATGTCTTGGGCAGACTTCAATGGCGGCAAAGGTATTACCGAGCGTGGCGTTGCGAGGCAACTTAAACCATTTGGAATACGTCCCCAGCAGGCCAGAGTCAATGCACAAGTGACCCGCGGTTATCGGGTTGGGCAATTTGTGAGCGTGTGGGATCGTTACGACATCAAGTTGCCAGATCACAATCGAAGCGGTGCCGATCAAAAAAATATTGTTGTTGAATCGCTGATTTAAACGTTACATCGGTACAGCTTGCCTAGCGCCCCGAAAACAAACAGGTTTAGTGTCACGGATAAGTAACGTGACCATAACCCAATCTGTGTTGTGTGACGCTATCTGTTACAGCAAAACTCCATTGTTATAAGGCTCTTCAGGTGCTGTACCGATGTCACGGCTAAATACCCTACATCAAGCAAAAAATTAAGGTGAATGACATGAAATTCGAAGATTACCTCCAGCAGTTAAATGAATCTGGAATAGATCAAGCAAGATTGGCTCACGCCCGAAAACTTAAGGTTGTTTCTGCAGAAATAGAACGAGCAAGACAATTATCAGAGTGGATTAATGGTCACGGAGGATTAGAGTATGTAAAGTCGCATGTTGTCGCTATTGATCTGATTTCAAGATTTAGTTCTGATGACATTACTGGCATTGATATTGAAACTGCAAAGTGTCGCGATCACCCAATGAGTGGCTTGGTTCCATCGGTCAGTAAAGTTCGTACAGTGCAGCTTTGGCAAATGGGGAAACCAGTTGTTGTGGTTGACTGTTTTGAGGCAGGTTACGAATGGCTCAACATCATACAGTCTTTGAAGCTTGCTGCACACAACTCGGTTTTTGAGATCAAACACCTGCGCAATGTGATGCTAAATGTGCCATCAATTGCGTGCACCATGCTTATGATGCGGCCGTTCGCAGGTAAAAATCTTAGTCTCGTCAAAACAATAAAAATGATTGAAGATGTTGTGGATGGCCCCAACACTGCCGCTGAAGCATTGGGTATTGAGCTTGGCAAATCTCTACAAACCTCCGACTGGGGTCGATCTGACTTGTTTCTCGAGCAAATCGAGTATGCGGCTGCAGATGCAATTGCTGCGGGGTTGTTGTTTAGAGCGCTAGATGAAGTTTATGTTAGTTCTGATGTTGAGTTTGCTAGGGTCAATGATCTTCTTCAGTCTTTGGTGCCAGTAGTCGCAAGTCAAGCCCCAATATATATTGATCTAGTTGCGCATCAAGAAATTTTGAAGATTTGGAATCGTGAAGTTGAAGAGGCCCGGCTAGTGTTAAGTCAGTCGCTTCTGACCGAACCGACAAAGCCTGCTGCAAAACAAAGATGGCTTTCTGAACGTCTCACGTCAGATCAACTGCTGGACTGGCCTTGCACCCCAACCGGTAAACTTTCGACTAGTCGGGACGTTATTCTCGCTAATAGTGATTATTTCCCTGAATTGAAAGACCTTTCCCGTTTCACTCAGTTCACATCGTTTCAGGCAAACTTTGGCTCTAAGCTAAGTGATATGAGCGTTGATAGTCAATTGTTTCCGAGCTATCGCATTGCTGGTGCAGCTACAGGTCGTTTTGGTTGCTCAGAGCCCAATCTTCAAAACATACCTAAGTCATTGAGACATGTAATCACTGCCCCAGAAGGGAGTGTGTTCGTTACAGGTGATTTGTCACAAATTGAACTGCGCGTGGCGGGTTTAATAGCCAACGAATCAGTCATAAATGATGCCTACCAAAGAGGTCAAGATTTACATAAGTTAATGGGTGCCAAAATGGCAGGTGTTCCAGTGAATGAGGTGACCAAAGCCTACCGTCAGGCGGCTAAGGCAGCAAACTTTGGCCTCTTGTATGGTGCTGGCGCTCGCACGCTTCAGTCTTATGCTTGGACTGCGTTTGGTGTGTGGATGTCAGACGATGAGGCTCGAGCGTCTAAGGATGCTTTTCTAGAGATGTACCCGAATTTAGCGGCGTGGCAGAAAGAAATTGTCGACGTGACCAATGCGCGTGGCTATTCAGAGTCAACGTATTTTAAGCTTCGTCGCTATTACGCTGATGATACGTATACCCACGCGATGAACTTTCCGATTCAATCTAGCGCTTGGGAAATCTTGGCTTGTGCAATGTTGTATGTGCACGAAAGGTTGCCGGCGGATGGCACCATTCAAATTTCACATCATGTTTATGATGAATTGTGTCTTGTGGCTACTGAACAGCGCAAGGAAGAAGCTGCGCTTTTGTTAAGAGATGGTTTTCGCCACGGTTACAACCGCGTGTTTCCCGGTGCATCGACTAAAGGCTTGGTTGGTATTGGCTCCGGTATTTCGTGGTTTGAAGCTGCCAGTGACGATGTAATTAATCCAGAATGGTCACTGTAACAAGGTATTTAGGTAGGGTGTTTTACCGTAACGAATCACCCTAGTTCAACTTGCAATTCTAGATATTGCTGCTGTTACAGCCCTTAGGGGCGGGCTGTGGGCACTCAAGCATCGAAAGATCTGGGGTGGTATTAAACCCCCTATTTAAATGTAACGATTAATGATAGAATTTAACTATCAAAAACAATATATCAATAAATTATGACAAATATACCCCATTCAATTGAAATGCAGGTGCTGACCAAACGGCGTGGCCCACCCAAGCAGCAGAACCCTAAATCTGAGTCAGCTCTTCGTGTGCGCAGGCATCGTGATCGGCAGCGAGAGAGGGCTGTTGCTATGGATTGCGCAACAAAGGCAGTTGTCGAGGTTTATAAAGAGGTTGCACCAAAAGGTAGTTTATCTAAAGAAATGTTGGTGTATGGGCAGGAACGCGCACGCGAGACGCTTAAAATTCTTATTGATAACGGACCCGCGATTGCTCACGCGATTGTTCAGCGTGCCATCGAAGGTGATCCGACAGCGATGTCGATTGCGGCAAAGTGGTTACCTAACCCCACCAACCAGACCAGAATAACGTTGCCTGCGGGCAAGACTATAGAAGAGGCAGCTGACCACGCGCTAGGTGCGGCATTCTCAGGTGCAATGTCAATTGAGGAAGCGGCTGAGGCCCTATCTTTAATCCGGCAGCACGGAGACGTTGTTCTGTCAGCTAGTTTGTCGGCGCGGCTAAGTTCAATCAATGAGAGGCTCAAGACATTGTCATCCAACCAGCGTAGCGGGCATGTAGATATTTCTGCTCGACGAGTTATTACATTAACTGAAATTGACGTCGAAGAATTGACGACTAAGGGAGAGCCATTATGAGTAGCCCACGCGTAGTTGAATTAGAACGACAATTGGCGATAATTGAAAGGGCGGTTGATGCGGCGGCTGGTGACCGAATGTCAGAGGTCTGGATAGCGATGTCGATAAGTAGTCACAATCGACCTAGTCATGACCAATGGCGTGACTGGCTAAAGCAGAGTGGTTTGGTATGTGACGAATTGAAGCTGTGGTTTCATCGCTTGCCACAAGATCTTGCTCTGATATCGACGCCCAACTTCGGTGGGACACTTGGGGATGACTGGGTATTGGTTGAAACACCAAACCGCATTACCGCGGGTGAAATGCTTTATTCTTGGTACAGCGTGAAACTTAATCAGCAATACCGGCATTGGGGAAAGCAGCGACATTAATAAAAAAGTGGCGGATCGATTATCCCCCATATAAACAAATTAAATATCTGTTTTAAATAGATTTATTGTCAAAACAACTAGCCATAGGCGCCTTTGGTAGTCCCTCTTAATCTAGTTAGAGCTCTGGTTAATGACATCACTATCGACCTTTAAACACTGCAAGTTGATGATCAAGAAAAGGAAGTCTGACTTGCCCCGTGGTTGCAAGCGATCTATTCGACCCCCCGGGGGGGTGAAACGGCAGGCGGGGGGGCTAGCAGCTGTTCCACACTACTTGATGGATTTTTTTTGACTGATGAGGGTAGTTGATGTTACAGAATTGATTTTAACGAATGACAATTCTACAGATAATGTAATTAATCGAAACACCGATGCAAAGTTAATTTTTTATTTTTTTTGACAAAGTTTTCATAAGTTCAGATTATTGGTTTTCAGCTAGCAAATACCTACCACTATTTAGTATTTTTTATACCTTAAAAGGACCTCCTAATAATTGAGGCAATATATCCTACGCTCAGAATCTAGAAATTAATCGTTGATATAAGCATTTATACGAAAAGCAATACGAAGTCGCCTCTCATCAATCAAGAAACTCCTTGAAGGCTTTTGTTTCTAGTAATATATCCTCAAGAGGTATCTGTTGGGCCTCAAAACTTTCAATTCCATTTTTCGTGATGAGCGTCTTAAGATACTCACTTGGGGTATATCACTAATTACACGATTTGTCTTTCCACTGGGTATTTCAGGGCATCGTGACCGGTCATTTCAGATTATCGTGACCGGTGATTTCATAAAAGCGTGACCGGTGATTTCAAATCATCGTGACCGATGTGGTGCCGTTGCATAGTAGTTAAAGGTAGCCTGTTTATTTTTAATAAGCGAGCAGGTGATGCCTCAGGACAAACTATCTATGCGCAAA